>ERZ1066116.81-NODE-81-length-63956-cov-13.268447_pt1 | contig 63956 bp, 49 predicted proteins | sample MGYA00382763_ERZ1066116 | MGnify/ENA primary metagenome ERZ1066116 (study PRJEB33369, sample SAMEA5778346) | biofilm metagenome | biome: Industrial cooling water; feature: Water cooling tower basin; material: Biofilm | place: United Arab Emirates | collected...
GGGCGAAGGCAACATCGAAGCCAAAATAAAGGCTGGTTGCAAAGATTTCACCCAACTCTGTCAGCAAACGGGGGCGGGCATGGGCTGCGGAAGCTGCCGACCGGAGGTGAAGGGGATTTTGGAGAGAGTGGCAAATGATTAATATAAAGATTTGACAACTTTTTAAAAAGTTGTCAAATCTAAATTTAATGTCAAAAATATGTTTAAAAGTATCTATTATTTGTATTAAAAACATGAAGCATGTTGTAAAAGTAAATACACTCGGAGGCATTTTTACTCCAATAAAACTAAAAGCAATTGTTAGTATTCTTCTGAAATTGGGCACTAAAAATATCAACTTTGGCCCTCGTCAAGAGATATTCTTTAACCTCACGAAAGATAAAATCAATAAGTTTAAAGAAGAAATGGCTTTGCAAAAACTTGATTATGAGTTGGATAAGGATATTTTCCCAAATATTGTTTGCTCTTATCCTGCTGAAGGCATTTTCTCAGGTGATATTTGGCTTTCTGAAGGCATTTATAAAGACATTTTCGATCAGTTTGATTTTAAGCCAAAGCTTAAAGTAAATATTTGCGATGACGACCAGTGTTTAGTGCCCTTTTTTACGGGTGAATTGAATTTTATCGCTTCTAAAACCTATCAGTATTGGTATTTGTATGTCAATTTTAAAGAAAACGAAAAACCGGTTCGCTGGAACAGGCTCATTTACAGCACCGATATTCCACGGATATGTGCTGAAATTGAAGAACTATATCTTAATAATAAGATAAAAGACCTCAATCAAATAATGACTTTGGTAAACGAAAACGCCAAATATTTATTTAACGAGGTAGATAGAGAATTGGAAATACCAAGGTTTATTTTTCCCTATTATGAAGGGATGAATAAATATGGCAGTAAATTTTGGTTAGGAATTTATCGTAGGGATTATCTTTTTCCTATTGAATTTGTGATTGAGTTGTGCGAATTGTGCATTCAAACCAATCTAGCACAAGTTTGTGTTACACCTTGGAGAACACTCATTATCAAGGGAATAGAACAGAAAGACCGCGTACAATGGGAAAAACTATTGGGCAAGCACGGCATCAACTTGAGGCATTCTTCTACGGAACTCAACTGGGTAGTAGAAGACATCAATAGCTCGGAAGTGGAACTAAAAAAGCAAATCATTTCGGCTTTCGATGCGGACGATGTGCGTACGTTTGGCTTGGTGTTTGGTATCAAACTTCAAAATACCAATTACATTCCCACTTCGGTTATTATCGAGGAAAAACCGTTTATCCAAAAAGACGATTTGCGTTTATTAAGTAGTTACGATATTTTTCATACCGAAAACTTCAACCCCAATAATCCGAATAAAATATTGTTTGCAAAAAATGTGAGAAAGCAAAGTGTAGCTGCAAAACTATTGGAACTGACAAAAAAATACTACGCAGAATTGGACGAACGTGTGCCAAGCATCAAAATAGAAGAACCAAAGAAAAAACATGAAGAAAAGAAAATAGGCTTAAAGCTATACCAGTGTAAACATTGCTTCACGGTTTATAACGAGCGTTTTGGAGATGAAATCAATCAAATTAAACCGCACACACCCTTTTCTGCATTGCCTCAAAACTATGCTTGCCCTACTTGTGAAACCCCAAAAGAAGAATTTGTCGAAATAGATTCAAATAGTTTGGAATATACTTGACAAATGTCGTAAAATTTACGACATTTGTATAAAATGATAAAAAGATGAAAAAGCAAGTAAAAAAGCAAGGCACTTATCCAGTTCAAGAGGAAGCCAACCTTAATGTTGTCAATGAACCAGTAGCGGAGTATAATAGTAGCTATGAAAGAGCAATGACCGATTCATTTGCTATGATGGAGGAAGTACGTAGGGGAGTTACAAAATCAAAATTGCTCCAATTAGCTGAAAAAATGGATATCTCTGTGGCTGAACTTGCAGATATTCTTCATATTTCCTTAAGAACCATCCAACGATATGATGAAAATGATAGGCTTGATCCTCATATCAGCGAGCATATCATGTTGCTGGATAGGCTCTACAGAAAAGGTCAAACCGATAGTATATTCAGAACACCTCAAGGTTTTAACAACTGGATGAAACGCGAACAATTTGGATTTAATTTTAACATTCCCATCAAGCTCATTGATACATATTCCGGCATAGAAGCAGTACATGGCAAATTAATCCAATTCGAACACGGTATTTTTGCGTAGAATGATTGTATATCGGATTACTCTATCAAACTTTGCAAATGATCTTAGTGGTACAGGGTCATCATTTTTAGGAGCTAGATGGAACAAACAGGGCACATTTATGCTTTATTGTGCATCAAATGTTTCGCTTGCTTCATTGGAGGTATTGGCAAATTCACAAACTATTTATGATATTGAAACCTTAAAACTTGTAATTATTAATATACCAGAAACAGTTTCAATAAATATCCTCGAAGAAGAATCACTTGCAAAAGACTGGACTCAAAACATACATTATTCTCAAAACGTTGGTACAAATTGGCTCAAAAAAAGTAATTCTCTTGTATTAAGTGTCCCATCGGCTGTAGTACCAATAGACAAAAATATTTTGATAAATCCTGCCCATCCCGATTTTCATAAAGTGGAGATAATAGACATGGTAGATTATCATTTTGACAATCGATTATTTAAGACCCATGTATTTTGAAATAATCGTTCCTATGCTCTTGCTCATTGTGGCATTTTTGTATGCCTCCGTAGGGCATGGCGGGGCTAGTGGCTATCTGGCCGTTTTGTCGCTTTTAGCTGTAGGCACATCGCAAATGAAAACATCTGCCCTGGTGCTGAATATCATCGTTTCTGCTATATCTTTTTACCATTTTTATAAAGAGGGATATTTTGATTGGAAACTTTTTTGGCCTTTTGCCATCACTTCTGTTCCTATGGCCTTTTTGGGAGCTACTATTCCGGTATCTGATGCGCTTTACAAACAATTGCTTGGCGTATGTTTGCTATTTGCAGTAGCTAGGATTTCAGGCTTGTTTGATTATTTTTTAAAAAACGAAAAACGAAAGACAAAAAACGAAAGACAACCCTCATTACTCATTACACATTACGCATTTATTATAGGTGCCTTAATAGGCTTGCTCTCGGGCATGTTGGGCATAGGCGGTGGTATTATTTTATCGCCCATATTATTATTAATGGGCTGGGCTGGCATGAAACAGACGGCAGCCGTTTCTGCCCTTTTCATTTTTGTGAATTCCATAGCTGGACTGGTGGGTTTGCTCCAAAAGGGCATAGAGATAAATCCAGAGATGTATAGCTGGATAGCTTGTGCCACCGTGGGCGCACTGGCAGGTGGGTATTTGGGAAGTAAAAAATTTAATTTTGCTACCTTAAAATATATTTTAGCCTTGGTTTTGTTGATTGCAAGTGTTAAATTGATGATGGTTAAGTGATAGGTGATAAATTACAAGTGATAGGTGAAATTACTGGCTAGTTGTATTTTTCTAATTATTGATATGTAAATATTATGAATGGGATAATGAAAGGTAAAATTAAGAAAGCAGTAAAAGCTATTGAAAAAGGTAAATTTGATAGAAAACCAAGACATAACTGGGAGAAGGCATTTAAGTAAATGAATATGAATGGTGATGATAAGTTATTGATTGACACTGTTTTTGAAGATGAAAATATTTAATGTATCACTATAAAATGAAAGATATATGAATGGGGTGAGCTATATAACAAACGAAAAGGGCAAAAAAACTGCCGTTGTCATTGACCTAAAAAAGCATGGCGAGCTTTGGGAGGACTTTTATGATAAAATTTTGATTGAAGAGAGGAAAGATGAAGAAAAAATTTCTTTTGAAGAAGTCAAAAATACACTTAAAAAGCAAGGCAAACTATGATTGTTGGGTATAATGTAGTTTTTGTCAAATCGGCTTTAAAAGATTTAGAAAGCTTACCCAAAAATATTAATGTTCAGATTGTTTCCAAAATAGAAATGTTGGCATTTGAGCCTCGACCAAATGGTTGTAAAAAGTTAAAAGGTGAGGAAAATAAATGGCGAATAAGGGTAGGAGATTACAGAGTGGTTTATAGTATTTACGACAAAGAGCTTGTGGTGGAAATTATTGCAGCCAAACATAGAAAGGAAGTATATGACTAAAATTTCCGACCTCTACAACCGAACTTTTAAAACACTCCGCATCAGCCTGATTAACACTTGTAATCTGGCATGTACGTATTGTGTGTCTGAAGAAGAAGGAAGAATCAAAAAAGAATCAAAAATCAACATTCAAAAATCAAAAATCAAAAATCACCTCGAGCTTGGTCAAATCATAAAGCAACTTCACTCCATTTTAAATCTGGAAACCATAAGGCTCACGGGTGGCGAACCTACGCTTTACAAAGATATTGTTCCTTTTATAGAGGCTTTGCAGCCAATGGGCGTACCCATTAAACTTACTACCAATGGTTACTTGCTTAAGAATCTTTTAGAAAAATTGCCCGATAATGCATTAGATAGCATCAATATTTCGCTGGATGCCTTGGATGAAGATGTTTTTTTTCAAATCAGCAAACGCAGAAATCTCTATAAAATACTCGAAGCTATTGATTTGGCTTTGGCTAAAAATATTCATATTAAGTTGAATTGTGTGGTCATTAAAGGTATGAACGATCAACAGATTTTGCCATTGCTTGAATATGCGGGAAAGCGAAATATCACTATTCGATTTTTAGAATTGATGCGCATGGGTCACTACCATAATGCTAATTTTGAAAATGACTTTTTCTCTGAAACGGATATTTTAAATCTTATCAAACAAAAATATTCTATCTATAAACTCGAAAGACAAAAATCTGCTACTGCCAACCATTGGCTTACAGATTCGGGCTATAAATTTGGTATCATCGCCAACGAAACAGAGCCTTTCTGCCACGATTGCAACCGCTTGAGACTTGATAGCTACGGCAATATTTACGGCTGTTTGAGCGCAAATTCACCCATTTCAGTATCAGAAACCACCGATTTAACAGAAGCACTTACACAGGCCCTAAAACAAAAGCAGCCCGTGAAATTCACAGGCTCTGCTTTGTCTATGCTTGAAATTGGCGGCTGATTATGCCAATATGCCTTTCACTATTTTCCCGTGCACATCAGTGAGTCTGTAGCGCCTGCCTTGGTGTTTGAATGTGAGTTTTTCGTGGTCTATACCCATCAGGTGCATGGCAGTCGCTTGAAAATCGTGTACGTGCACAGGATCTTTCACTATATTGTAGCTAAACTCATCTGTTTCTCCGTAAGTAATGCCTGGTTTTACCCCGCCTCCCGCAAACCACATGGTGAAACATTTTGGGTGATGGTCGCGGCCAAATTTGTCTTTCGCCAAATTTCCTTGACAGTAATTGGTTCTGCCAAATTCGCCTCCCCAAATCACCAATGTTTCGTCTAAAAGTCCTCTGCGCTTCAAATCAAGGACCAAAGCCGCTCCTGCTTGGTCTACCTCCTTGGTTTGCCCTTCAATGGCACTCATCAAGGCACCGTGCTGGTCCCAGCCTTGGTGATAAAGCTGAATAAATTTTACACCTTTTTCAGCCAATTTTCTAGCCAAAACACAGTTAGCAGCAAATGTACCGGGCGTACGGGCATCGTCTCCATAGAGTTGGAATGTTTCTTCGGGTTCGTCCTTCAAGTCCATGGTTTCGGGCACGGAAGTTTGCATTTTGTAGGCCATCTCATACTGGGCGATGCGGGTTTCTATCTCAGGGTCGCCAACTTCCTGCATGTGAAGTGTATTTAGGTCGTTGAGATAATCAAGCATTTTTCTACGGTCTTCACGGCTCATTCCATCGGGATTGTTGAGGTACAGCACAGGGTCTTTTCCCGAACGAAACTGCACTCCTTGGTGAATAGAAGGCAAGAAACCACTGCCCCACAAGCGTGAATAAAGTGGCTGGGCCTGTCCTTTTTTGCCTTTGGAGAGCAACACGCAAAAGGCCGGTAAATCTTTGTTTTCGCTCCCCAAGCCATAGCTCACCCACGAACCAAACGATGGACGACCTGCTATTTGGTTTCCTGTTTGAAAAAAAGTGATAGCAGGGTCATGGTTGATAGCCTCTGTATGCATGGTTTTCACGATGCATATTTCATCGGCTATTTTGGCAGTATAGGGCAATAGTTCGCTTATTTCAGCTCCACTTTTGCCGTATTTGGCAAATTTGTAATAGCTCGGCACCAAAGGAAAATTCTTTTGGTTGGCCGTCATGCCTGTGAGTCGCTGTCCGTTCCGAACAGATTCGGGCAAATCTTTCCCAAACATTTTCTCCAATGTGGGTTTATGGTCGAAAAGTTCTACTTGCGATGGACCACCGTTTTGAAACAGATAAATAATTCTTTTGGCTTTGGGCGCAAAGTGGGTAGAAGGCAAGATACCCTGTACACCTTTGGATGGGCTCGCTATAAGCCCTTCGTTTAGCAAAGAACCGAGTGCTATTCCGCCCAAAGCTAAAGTAGATTTAAACAGAAAATCTCTTCTGTCCATATCTGCCATTGGTTTTAAATCTTTCATAATTCATGGTCTCCAACCCTAATGGAGCGTTTTTATCGTTTTCACTTTATAAGGGTTTAATAAAGTGGTTTTATTTTGATATTTTAGTTATATTTGTTTATAAACATTCACCTTAATGTCCCAATTCATCGTTACCATTTCAGACCAAGAGACGGAAAAAGAATTTTTAGATTTTGTTTCCACACACTCCCACATGGAGGCGAAGCCATCGGTTGAAACCAATGTAGACATATATGATGAAAACGGAAATTTCAAATGGATTCCGCTTATTAAGCCTGGCATCAATGTGCCAAAAGAATATATGGAATGGCGGTTGAAAGAAGCTGAAAGAAAAATTTTAAATGGCGAGGGAAAAACATGGGATGAGGTTAAAGGCTCATTAGCCATAAGAAGAAAGGAAGCCTTCGGTAAATAATGTTTTTGCATTTTATTACAAAAGATTTTGAAGATGGAATTTTTGAAATTGAGTGTTACCTTTTTATCGTCTGCATTGCAAATGCGAATAATAATTACACATTAGTCATTACGCATTACTAATTAGTTACTCCCTACTCACCGCTTCATCCAAATTCATCACCGTGTGTGCCACCATAGCCAAGGCTGCCACATCTGTTTTTGAAAGTTTCACGTTTTGCGGATATAGTCCTGAGTTGAGTATTTTTTCTGCTTTTTTAGGATTTTTGGCAAATTTTGATTTTTCGTTTTCATATACCATGCCCAAAACTGCTAGTTCTTTCTCGGTAGGCTTACGGGTTACTATTTTTTGAAAAATGGAAGCTATTTTTTGTTTCATAGAGGTATTTGTGGCCAACTCATTTTGAGCCAATACCCTTGCCGCTTCCATAAATTGTGGGTCATTCAGCGAAGTGAGTGCTTGAATGGGCGTGTTGGTACTTTGCCGTTTCACCTGGCATGCAAATCGCTCCGGGCCATCAAAAGCACTAAAAGCCGGGTGGGGCGAAGTTCGTTTTAAGAAAATGTACATGCTTCGTCTGTATATTTCCGGAGCTTTGCTCACTTCATAATAGTTGTTCACGGGCGATTCTGTTTTTTCTTCCCAGAGTCCTACTGGTTGGTAAGGCTTAAAACTTTCTCCACCAATTTTGTAGTTTATCAAGCCGCTGGCTACCAGTGCATTGTCTCTTATCACCTCATAAGGATAGCGATACCTTGAGCCTCGGGCATAGAGCATATTTTGAGGGTCTATGGCTAAAAGTTCTTTTGAAATGGCCGATGTTTGTTGATAGGTGGCACTCATCACCATCATTTTAATCAATCGCTTTACATCCCAACCCGAATTTACAAAGTCTAACGTGAGCCAATCCAGCAATTCGGGATGGGTGGGCATATTGCCTTGGTTGCCAAAATCTGCGGAAGTAGTCACCAAACCTGTTCCAAAAATCATTTGCCAATATCTGTTAACTACCACCCTTGCTGTGAGCGGATTATCTTTGTCGGTGAGCCACTGAGCTAATCCCAGTCTGTTTTTCGGGTAGTTTGAATAAGGCAACACAGCTTCTATCGCACCTTCCTCTACTTTGTCGGTAGGGGCATCATAATTTCCTCGATTCAACACGAAAGTTTCTCTTTTTTGAGGCTTATCCTGCATCACTTTTATCTCTCTAAGGGGCAATATCAAATTGTTTTCGTGGGCACGCAGGGCTTTGAGATTGTCCATTTCTTGTTTCCATTGGGCATCAAAGTAGTCTAAATACAAAGTTTTGGTATCGTATTTATTTGAAGCTATGATTTCAGACAGTGGCTTCCCTGTAAAATCTGCTGCTACTTCGGCTTCGGTTAAAGCTTTTGAATATACTTTTACTTCATCTATCAATCCATCAAAAAAGGGCGGTGTTCCCGCATCTCGTCTTCCGCCTATGCTGAACATGTGAGGCTTAGAATACTGCGCTCTGAAGCCCAACTGGCGTTTTAATTTCACTTCTTTAAGTGTAAGTGGGCGCTTTTTCTCTATTTTTTCTAATGTTTCCAATGCGTTTCTGTCTTCTGCCACGGTGTGGGTTTTAATGGTTCTGAACAGATTATTATGCGTAATTTCAGTTTTTACTTTTTTCCCGTTGATGAAAATATTAATTCCCTCGCCTCTACTGCTGCCATCGTAGCTGAAGGCCACATGATGCCATTGTTTTGGCGAAACAGAGTCCACAGAAACGGCTTGAAGGGCATTTGAAGGCCAAGAATTGGTAATACGAACGTGAATTTTGTTTTTTATTAATAAAAGTTCATACCCCCTGAAACCATGATACGTGGCAGCGCAGTTTGCCAAAAGTGTGAAGCCTTTTTCTGAATATTTAGGTGTTTTAAAGAATAAAGAAGCAGAAAAAGGCTCATTTCTTTCGAAATTATACATCTGATTGGCAAAATCTGTCCGTTCATCGCCATCTATAAACAAACCATTGCCTTTGTACCCTTTTTCAAAACGGATTGTTTTAGATAGTTTGCCTGAATTTTCTTTTTGTACCAAATTATAAATGGTGCTATCCTTAGGCTTTGAGGTTTCAAAATTGAAATATGCCACCAAGTTTTTATTAAATTCTGCATCTATTTGTGCTCCTATTTTGGGCTTTTCCGATTGGTTTTTGGCATAATCTTTGAGTTTTTGCTCCTGAGATTTTATTTTTTCTCTGATATATTTCAACTGTTCTTCCGTTTTCTCGTCTGTCAACAGCATGGTGGGGCCTGTAGAATTTTCATAAAGATTGCCCTTCCCCGGCTCTTCCAACTGGTTGAAAAAAGCTGACATTTGGTAAAATTCTTTTTGTGAAATAGGGTCGTATTTATGGTCATGGCAGCGAGAGCACTCCACTGTTAAGGCCAAAAAGGCTTTTCCTGTCGTGTTTACCCTGTCTAATACGTATTCTGTTCTAAATTCCTCGTCTATTATTCCGCCTTCGGCATTTATCATGTGGTTTCTATGAAATCCGGTGGCCAGTATTTGCTCTTTGGTAGCGTTTGGCAACAAATCGCCCGCCATTTGCCAAGTAATGAATTTATCATAAGGCATATTTTGGTTAAAAGCCTTTATCACCCAATCTCTCCATGGCCACATTTCGCTCTCGCCATCGTCTTGATAGCCGTGTGAATCGGCATAGCGAGCCACATCCATCCATTCATTGGTCATTCTTTCTCCGTATTGTGGTTTTGACAGTAGCTTATCTACCAGATTTGCATAGGCTTTTGAAGTATTATCTTTCAAAAACGAATCTATCTGTGCCATAGTGGGCGGCAAACCCGTGAGGTCTATATAGAGCCTTCGTGCCAATTTTTCTTTTGTAGCAGCGGCAGAAGGTTTCAAGCCTTCTTTTTCAATTTTTGATAATATGAAATTATCAATCGGATTTTTTACCCAGCCTTTTTGCTTTACTACAGGTATATTTAGTGTTTCGGGTTTAATAAATGCCCAGTGTGGTTTATACACCGCGCCTTGTTTTATCCATTTTGCAATAATGGCTTTTTCCAAATCGGTAAGGCTCAGGTTGCTCGATGGCAAAGGCATTTTCTTTTCGGAATCATCGGAAAAAATGCGAGCCATAGCTTCGCTGCGTTCAGGGTGCTTGGGAACAATGGCAAAATGTCCGTCAATCTTATTATACGCATCAGCATTATCAAGCCTCAGTCCGGCTTCTCTTTTGTTTTTGTCTGGCCCGTGGCAGTTGAAACACTTGTCTGATAATATGGGGCGTACGTGTATATTATAGTCTACCAGTTTGGGCAGGCTGTCGGCTTTGACTGTTAAAAGTGCTTCAGACTGACCGTTATCGTTGCTGCCGGTACATGAACATAGCAATGATACAATTGAAATAAAAAATAAAAGTGCTTTCGCTTGGCCTTTTTGCATACTGATTTTAGTATTAAAATTTATACTAATCCAAGAGCGAATATAGAAATTCCAATATTAAGGAGCGAAAGACATACTGAGCAAGTACGAAGCAAATGTGAGGCAATCTAAAAAAAGTGGATTATTTCCTTTTTTAGGATATAATTAATGGCTTATTGTGTCGAAAAAGATTACAGCAAAAGAAAATTTCGTTTTTACAGAGCAAGCAATTAGTTAGGATTACTTTTTTATTTTTGCTTTGATTGTTATAACGGGATTGAAATTTTTAGGATCGCTGCAATAGAGGTTAATGTGTTTTTCTTGTATTCCATCTTTTCCGGCCGAATCAAAAGTGAGAGTAAGCTTGCCACTTTCTCCGGGCAGCAACACCTTTTTTTCCAACTCAGACAAGGTACAACCACAGCTTGGTTTCACTTTGTATATTATCAAATTATCGCCCCCAATGTTTGTAATAGTAAACACAGCAGTAACCTTATCGCCTTGTTTTATGTCTCCAAAATCATGAACAGTTTTATCTAGTTTGATAATTGACAACGATTTTGTGTCTTCCGGACGGATAGGAGGGAAGTATTTGGTAATATTCGATGTTACATAAATAGATTTTGTATCTTGTAGTTTGTCATTGGTAATAAGCTCTATTCTATCTTGCACATACCCATAATCGTTTCGTTTTGCAGGGTCAAATTCAACTGTGACTGTGGCTTTAGCACGAGGCAAAAGAGCCATCGGCTCAATCGTTACTTTCATGAATGAATTGTTATAGCTAAGTTTTTCTATGTTTACAACCGTATCTGCTTGGTTGTAAATAGAATAGGATTTAGCTACATTCTTTTCTGTGGTAATATCGCCCAAATTCATGTAGCGCGATACCATTCTGAAATTTCCTATCAGGTCGGGATAGTCGTCTGCGGGTCTGCGAGGCTTGGGTGTCACTTTTCCGCTCACATTGAGCATCACTGTTTCGTTCGATGCATTTGAATGTACTGAAAGCGATTTGTTAAATGGTCCAGGTTTGTTAAAAGGATTGAATTCCACTTTTATAACCCCTTTTTCTCCCGGAGCTATGGCTTCTTTAGGCCACTCAGGCACAGTACAGCCACAAGCAGCATCCACTTTTTTAATAATTAGTGGTAAATTTCCTGTGTTTGTAAAGTTAAACTCATAGTTTACCGTGCCCCCGTCTTCTTTTATTGTACCAAAATCATGTGCAAAATATTCGAATGATATTGTGGTTCGTTTCTCCTGAGCCTTTATTGGCGACAAAAAAGCTGGAATTGTAATTAAAAAGAATGCTCTTAAAGCCCACACTCTGAAAATATTGTGAAGTATAACCATAATTTCTTTATACAAGGCAAAAATAACCTTTCCTCATTATTTTACTGCAAAGCGTTTTAATTGATTGTAAATTTGGTGAATAGGCAAGCCCATTACTGTATAAAACGAGCCTTCAATTTTACTAATGGCAGCCATGCCTATCCATTCTTGAATGCCATAAGCTCCTGCTTTGTCTAAAGGTTGGTATTGGTTTATGTAATATCGTATTTCATCATCGCTTAACTCGTTGAAATACACTTTGCATACATCAGAAAAGGTGTCGTATCTGGTATTGTGAAAAATACATACCCCTGACACTACTTCATGAACACTGCCCGATAGTCTTTTTATCATATCAAAAGCCTCTTGTTCATCTCTGGGTTTACCTAATATTTCACCTCTATGAATCACCACTGTATCAGAGGTAAGTATGATGTTTTCTGTAGATTCTGCTTCAAAACATTGGGCTTTGAGCTTTGCCAAATAGATAGGTACTTCTTCCGCTGAAAGTGTAGAAGGGTATTTTTCTTCGATATTTTTTACTTCTACTTTAAAATTAAAGCCCGCTTGAGATAGTATTTCTTTTCTTCGTGGCGAGCCAGAAGCTAATATGAGCGGTTTTGAGAGAATGTACATACTGACACAGAAGTAATTTTAGTGGCAAAACGGTTTAAAGGCGACTTTATTCTTAGGAAATCACCAGTCATTTTCCTCTTTCATCGGCACAGTGAAGCCTATGAGCATAATATCATCGGTTTGCTCACTTGTGCCTTGCCACTCTTTGAGTTTTTTGAACAATGAAATCTTTTGTTGGGTAAAATTTAGTGAAGATGTAGACAGTAAAAAATCCCTAAATCGTGTATATTTTAATTTTTCTGCACCATTTATACCACCAAATTGGGCTGCAAACCCGTCTGAAAACATATAAAACTTATCTCCTGCACCTATTTCTATCACATGATTAGTAAACTGCATGGGTTTATTGCCCTTTTGAAACCCTATACATCTTTTGTCTCCGGCTATCTGAGTGAGCTCTCCTGAATTTTTTATGATATAAAGTGGATTGTTAGCACCTGCAAAATGTATAAGATTTTCATCCGGATCTATGATACATAGTGACATATCCATTCCATCTTTTGTCACTGCACTGTCTGAATTTTGGTTAAGGGTATGAATTAATTCTAGCGATAGTTGGTGAAGTATTTCGGATGCATTATATGTAGGATTTTCTATTACTATTTGTTTCAATAAATTACTCCCAATAATTGACATAAATGCACCTGCTACTCCATGACCCGTACAGTCTACAGCTGCTATATATATTTTATCATATTTTACATGAAGCCAATAAAAATCTCCACTCACAATGTCTTTGGGAAGATACAATACAAATGAGTCGGGTAGTACTTCTTTGATTTTGTCATCGGGTGGTAAAAACGATTCTTGTATGCGTTGGGCAGTTTTTATGCTTTCAGTAAGCTCATCAAAAACCTCTTTTACTCTATCTTGTTGGCGTAGAATTTCCTCTTTTTGAGCTTTTATTTCTTCATTTTTGTTGGTAAGTTCCGATTCGCTTTCTTTTACCAGATTCAGAAGATCTTTTTTCTGCCTGTTTACATAGCTTATTCTCCATTTATAGAGCACAAACAAGAATATGGCTAGGAGCAATAATTCATCTAGGAGCACTAGCCAAGTGTTGTCGTCAAAAAGTTTTTTAATATCGGACAGTCCCAATGAAAAATCTAAAAATATACAGCTGTAGATGCAAATAAATATATTGACCAATGTAAGCGTATTTTTCGCTGAATAAGGATGCGATATTAGTAAAAATATCCCATTATAGCCAAAAATATACTTTTTGTATATTTATTGGTTATAAATAGGCTTTTTTGATTTTTTGTAGCTTTCTTTTACCTGTATCAACAATTTTTAGCACTAAAAAAATCTACTTTCCGATACAAAACTTACTAAAAATGTTATCCAGAAGGTCTTCGGTAGTAATTTCTCCTGTAATGAGCCCTAAATGGTGAAGGCTTTGGCGTATGTCTTCAGCCAATAAATCGCCCGTGATGTTGGCATCAAGCCCGATGAGCACCTTTTCCAAAGCATCTCGGGTGTTTACGAGGCTTTCGTAGTGCCTTATGTTGGTCACTATGGTGTTGCCTGTTTTAAACTTATCGGCTTTAACGAGCTTAAGTATCTGTGCTTTCAATTCATTGATTCCTTGCTTTTGAGCGGCTGCTATTGAAAGAATGTTTTCAGTTACTTTAGTGGAAAAGCTTGGCGAAAGGTCAATTTTATTTGCAATAAGCAGAAATGGCTTTCCTGCGTTTTTTAACTCTTCACTGATGGTATTTATTTCTTCGGTGGAAGTTGTAGATGTATCAAAAACGTAAAGAATCAAATCTGCCTCTTGCATTTTTTGTTTTGTACGTTCTATGCCTATGGCCTCCAATCTATCGGAAGTCTCTCGAAGGCCCGCAGTGTCTATAAACCTAAATTTTATACCTTCTATATTTATTTCGTCTTCAATTACATCGCGCGTGGTACCTGCTATATCGCTCACTATGGCTTTTTCTTCATTCAACAGGGCATTTAGTAGGGTGGATTTCCCCGCATTGGGCTTTCCCGCTATCACGGTAGGAATTCCTTCTTTTATCACATTGCCAAAATCAAACGACTCTATGAGCGGACGAAGTACCTTCAAAATGTTGTAAATCAACTGCTTCAAGTCGTTTCTGTCTGCAAACTCCACATCTTCTTCTGCGAAATCGAGTTCCAGCTCAATCATAGATGCAAAGTGAATAAGTTGCTCACGAAGGTTTTTTATTTCTTTTGAAAAACCACCCCTCATTTGGTTGATGGCCGATGAGTGGGCCGCTTCATTATCGGAATGAATAAGGTCGGCCACAGCTTCGGCTTGGGCTAGGTCAAACCTCCCGTTTAGAAAAGCCCTTTGAGTGAACTCTCCGGGGCGAGCGTAGCGAGCCCCGTTTTTAATCAACAATTTTATGATTTTATTGACTATAAAAGGCGAACCGTGGCACGAAATCTCTACAATATCTTCTTTTGTAAACGAATTAGGTGATTTGAAAATAGCAGCCACTACTTCATCTATCACCAGTTTGTTGTCAAGTATTTTACCAAAATGCAAGGTATGAGAAGCTTGCTCTTGCAGGTTTTTACCGCTAAAAATATTTTGAGTGATTGGAAAGGCATTTTTGCCCGAAAGCCTTATCACAGCTATTGCCCCTACTCCCGAGGGCGTGGACAAGGCTACTATTGTATCGTCTGAAAAGTGGTGCATTAGTTTTTAGGGGCGTAAAGTTTTCAAAAAATTATACTCTATGCCGCGTTAATATATCATCTATTTTTCTTTGAGCTTTTTTCTTAACTCTTCAAGTTCCGCTTTCAAATTTTTATTTTCAAGATCTTTTTCAGCAAGTGCCTTTTCATAAGCCTTTCTATCATTTTCAAACATGGCATCTACGGTTCGCCAAGCTTCTTGTTCATCTTCAATTAACTTGCGTTCACTTGGATTTGTGCCTGTATAATGTAAAATCTCTGTTATGAGTTTTAGCTCTTCTATGTCGGTCTGGAAATTATATTCTTTGGTAATTTTCCTGTCATCTATGAAATTTTTTTGTTCAAATATGCTGAGTAGCTTATCGAGTCTGGTCTGATATCTGTCTGTTATTCTATCTACTTGAACAACGAAACTTTCATGAGTGAGTTTTTCAATAAAATCACTCTTTACATCAATTGTTTTCCTATTTATTAAGTCTTTGTAATTTCTTTCGACTTTGATACACGGAGTGTTAACTTCAGGTAATTTGAATCCTAGAATGTAAACAGTCGTAATTGGCAGAACTATTTTTTCGCTACCTATTAAATCTTCTTTTTTGTATTGTTCTGCCAGATAATTCCTAAATCGCATCAAATCAATCTGATTTTTAGCTTTTTGAATTTCTATTAATACTTTTTTCAGCTCTCCTCTATCTGTTTTTATTGTGGCTATAAAATCAAGCCTAAAGACTGCAAGACCTACAAGTTCATCATTATAAGTAAACTCTTGGGGCTTTACTTCAATATTTTCAATGGTTTGCTCCAATAGTGTGCTAATGAAGAACTTGGCTACACGCTCGTTCTCCATCATTTTTTTAAATACTACATCATAAATTGGATTAGCAATTATCACTTTTATAGAACTTTATTATTTGGTAAGTGTCAAAAAGTATTTGTAAGTAGTAGTTGACCAAAACTAATTACTCAGTTTCAGTTCCAAGCTTTAGCTCGTAGTAAAGCATAGTATCTCCAAAAGCCAAAAGCCCAATGCCTGAAATGGCTACTATTATATATACTAGAGTCATGCTTTCTTATCAAAAACTCCCCTTGTAGCTCGATTCAAAATCTTGCCAGCTTTGTTTTTTGTACACATCTTCTCCGTAAAATTTCAAAATCTTCTCCCACATGCCTATTTCCAAATAGCCTTGTACAGGAGAGAGAAGGTCTAGATTTTCGTCTAAATATACCGTAGTGGGGTAACCATTTACACCAAATATTCTCCCTGCCAACTCTCTTTCACTCACGGTTTGACCTTTGTAGTCAAAGGTTTTCATGCTTTCGGCATCAAGCTTTACTGCGTAGTATTTTTTATTTACATATTCGGCTGCTTTGGCATTGCTAAATGTGGCTGCATCCATTTTTTTGCACCAACCGCACCAGTCTGTGTACACATCTATAAACACCTTGCGTTTTTCTTTTTTAGATGCTTGTATGGCCTGTTCCATAGTAAGCCATTTGATACCGCCTTCTTTTCCTTTTTCAGAAGTTTTAAAGTTAAAAGCAAATACAGCAGCTATCAATACTGCTATGATGGCTACTACAATGAATCTATTCTTTTTCATGTCAATTAAATAAATTTGTAAATCGTAAATCGTAAATCGTAAATTATATTTTTATTCTTATTTTTTCTGCATCATTTTTGCTCACTGCAAATATCGCATTTTTTGTTTGAATGCTTATCTCATCGGCATTTGATTCTTTCACAACAAATTCTGTGTTCGGAAAAATCCCTTTTTGCCACAATTCTTTTACAATTGGGCCTTGCTCGTCAGAGATAATGCCCCTTTGACCTATTTGCAAATCTATAAGTTTTAGGGTTTTCTTTTTAAGTTTGGGAATGGGCGAACCGTGTGGGTCATTTTCAGGATAACCCAGTTCTTTCTCTATTTTATCTACAAATTCTTTAGGCAAAATGTGCTCCATCGTCTCTGCAGACTCGTGGATATGGTCGTGTGGCACATTCATTTTATTAACCAAATAGCTTTCCCAAACCCTATGGGCGCGCACCAATACATCGGCTTCGTGTTTACCTTGCTGAGTAAGGCTGATGGTGTCGCCTACTATATTAATATGTCTCAATCGAGCCAAATGTTTCAAATGCCATTGCAGCCGCCAAGTAGGCAAATGTGTTTCTGCTTGCAGCTGCCAGCGGGAAAGATTTTGCTGTTCGGTCAGTTTGCCTATTTGTTTGAGTATATCTTGTTGAATGGTGATGTATCGCTTTCTGATTTTAATAATCTCGCGCACTACAAAGCCCCTTTTTGGGGAAAAAAGCAAGGCCAAGCCAAATATGCACGATGCCATGAGTGTCATGGTGGGTCCGGGTGTAATTTCAAGCCATACAGACACTAAAAAACCCGATGTGGCCGATAGTAATCCCACCAAAGCCGAAAAGACAAGCATCCATTCCAGCTTAGAAGTAAGCAGATAGGCTGTAGAAGAAGGAATAATAAGCATGGCCACCACCAATATGACTCCTACTGATTGCAAAGAGGCCACTATGGTGAGCGAGAGCAAAAACATTAAAAAATAGTGTATGACTGCCACCGAAATGCCCATGGTTAGAGCAATCAAAGGGTCGAAAGTAGTGATGAAAAAATATTTGAAAAACAATACAATGCAAACAAGCACATACACACCAATAAGTCCTGTGAGCCACAAGTCGGCATCTGACACACCTAGTACATTGCCAAAAAGAAAATCTTTCATGTCTAGGTGTACTCCTTCACGCTTGGTGAGCCAAGATATGCCTATGATACCCAGTGCAAACATGGCGGTAAACACTATGCCAATAGAGGCATCGTCTTTGGTGATAGAGTTGCGCTGTATCCAAGTGATAATTACTGAAGTGATGAGCCCTGCTGCCACTGCTCCGGCAAAAATAGCCAAAGGATTATGTCCAAAAAGCATAAAACCAACCACCACACCCGGAAGAATGGCATGTGAAAGGGCATCGCCAATGAGAGCCATTCGCCTAAGTACCACAAAACAACCCAATATCCCGCAAGTGATACCTACCACAGACGAGGCTATCAATGCCCTGATGGCGTAGTCATATTTCAAAATCTCCATCATAACAAAAGCAAAAACCGAAATTATACATTTTTCAAATAGTAGACAATAAGAGTTGATAGTTGATGGTTCATAGTTTGTAGTTGTTAGTTCAAAAATCTAAAATCGCTAATCTAAAATCGTCAATCGAATTATCTCTGCGTTCTCCGCTTCTCTGCGTGTTATCAATTTCCAATAAAAGAACTTAATATTCTTAACTTCTTAATGGTTTATTATGGTTGTTGGTTCAAAGTTCATGGTTCATAGTTTGCAGTTGTTAGTTCAAAAATCTAAAATCGCTAATCTAAAATCGTCAATCAAAATTCTCTTTTTTCGATGAACTATATCTACTCATCGATGAGAATCAAAAATATTCTTACCATAGCCTGTAAAATGATTGATAACAATTTGCTAATATTGTGCTTACCATTCCATAAAAAATAGTATTAAGCCTGTACCTAATTGTACTTTAACTATATGAACTTTACTTCTATCTCTCGATTAGTATCAAGCGTTCTGATTTTCTTATCATGGTTTTGCAGTATTGGGCAAACTACATATACTTGGAGAGGGCCGGGAGGTTTTGGAGGCTCTGGAGATTTTCAAACTCCTTCTCATTGGAATCCAACTAGAAACACTCCAGCTAGTGATGATATTTTAGTCCTCGAAAGTTCAGGTTTTGTTACAGCATCCAATGTACCTACACAAACTGTTGGAAAGATAATATTGCTTTCAACAAGTTCATCCGGAGGATTTGAATTTCAAGGACAAACAGGTAGCACTCCAACATTTACCGTAGGTGAGATAGTGATGCAAAAAGAAATAGCATTCAGAGCTAATACTGTACCTTTTAATGTGGTTATAGGAAATCTTTCTACCACAGGTACAGTTCGTTTGTCAAATAATAGCACAACAAATATTACTTTCACAGGGAATGTATTAGACAATGGCATTGATTTTAATGGAAGTTGGAGTAATGCAAATAGAACTTTTGCATCTACAAGTACTTATGCATACAATCAAGCCTCGGGTGTTGGTGCTACTTTTTCTACTTGGCAAACGGGTTCTACATATAGTGTTACAGGAATAGTGAGTGATGGATTTCCTCAACCGTATTCTGACAATGGTTACACTCCTTTTTCAAATTTTGTTTGGGACTGCCCTAATCAAACTGCTGATGCGAATATGACTACCTATAATAATGGTGGTTTGACTGTATTAGGTACATTTTTAGTAAAAAATACAGGTACAGCACGATTGAGATACAACATGGGTGGGAATGTATTTGCTAATGATTATTTGCAAACCGGTGGTACAAATTATATCCAAAACAGGACACTGACCATTTATAGAAATTTTGAGCAGCTTGGGGGAACACTACAAACCGATGGTAGTGCTTCGATATTAATGGATAACACTACAAGTTCACGGTTGGCCATAGTGAACTCTAGTGGCGCAAGTGTTACTGTAAACAATACTGGTTCTGTTGGGGATAATAACATTACTCTGACTGGCAACTTAAATACTATTAATAATATTTTTCACAACTCTGGCAATTTGTATATGAATGGATACACAATTTTTGCTAGAGGCACAAACGTAAATTTGGGTAGGGGTGGATTAGTATACGCAGGAAGTACATCGGGTTTTGATTACAGGCAAGACCAAACGCAAACAGTTAACACATTGCCGGGCTTTATTGGCGGATTAAATTCTTTAGTACTAAGTGTACCTGCAAACTGTAACAACAATAAGTTAACTATGACTGAAGACCTGACCATAACAGGCATTCTTTCAATAGTAGGATTTGCAGGTTGCGGTCAAAATTCAGAATTAGATTTGAATGGTAAATCTTTATTTTTAACCGGCTCAGTTTACATTGGGGGTACTTCAGGCAGAATAAGACGTAATGGAGGAAATATAACCTTCGCTGGTGGTTCTTTTTATTTTCATCAAAGAAATGGAGGTGAAATTCCGTTTTCTACATGGCAAGATTTAAGTACAGTAAGCATAACAGGCATAGTTGGTGATTTTGTAACAAATAATAATAATACCTCTTATTATGATGTAATTTGGGACAACGCAAATCAGACGACTAACTGTTGCGGCTTTTATGATGGTACAGGAACATTAAGCATACGTAATAATTTAGTTGTAAAAAACTCCGGGACTCAATATATGCTGTTTAATAATGCCAATACAGGTACAGTAAATGTCAAGAATGTTAGTATATTAGGAGGGGCTTTGAGAATAGCCAATTCTAATACTCCATTTGTTATTAGTGGGGATTTATTTACATATAATTCAACTGTAACTTCACTACAACAACAGTCAGCTACTATTTCTTTCACTGGTTTAAGTTCATTTATTAACCTTGGTAGCAATTGGAGTGCATCTGATAATTACCGAATTATTTTGTCAAAAAATTCTAATGCAGATATTATTACCTTACAAAATAATTTAACTATCCCCGTTATTCCATATCTCAATACAGGGACTATTGACTTAAATGGCTACTCATTAAGATTTACAATGCCACAATTTTCAATTAATTCCGTAAATCATACTGCAAAAATAACTAGTAATAATGCATTGTCAAATTTAAGTATCATTGGTGGTGATATGACAGATCCTGGAAATGGCACACTCCCTGGTATTAATGGGATATTTAATAATTTATATATTACTAATCCTTCAAATGATAATTATTTTTATTACGGTAATACTACAATTCTAGGGTCATTAGGTACTGGAGGCGCTAATGCTACAACATTTACTATTCCTACTGGTAATACTTTATACTTCGATAATATTCAAAGAAAATCTTTTTTTACAAATAATATAGCTGCTAATACTTCTAGCATAATATTTGGTTCAAATGGAGTTTATGTGCACGATATAAACGCTGGTTCAATTATACCAGCGACATGGAATAGTGGTTCTACGTGTAGCATAACTGGTTTCACCTCTTCAACGCCTCTGAATATTAATCAAAATTTTTATAATTTTTATTGGGATTGCTTAGGGCCTGCCTCCAGTGTTCCACGCTTTTTCAGTGGTGGTAATATGACAGTAAATGGAACTTTTGCTGTATTAAACAATGGAGGTCAAAATTTAGAACTTAATGGAAATACTAGTACAAATAATTTTTCCTTTAATAATGTTGTTTTGGCTTTTGGTAATCAATTTATAAGTGGGACTAGTGGTTCTTCTACTAATGTTGACATTAAAGGTAACTTCTATCAGGCACCTAACAATACGGTTAACACTAATAACTTAAACAACCATAATATTACATTTTCAGGAAATAATAGCCTTTTAAGTGCTCCAGGCGTTTGGCTATCTACTAACGCAAGTTCTAAAATTATTATTAATAAAAGTATTGGTCATGGCATTACTCTGCTATCAAATATTAACATACCACATGAAATAAACCAAATTAATGGGGAAGTACATTTGAACGGTTTTTTATTTAAAAATGATGCTCAAACAATTGCTAATACAAACCCAGTTTTTAATACCAATAATAACCCCAATTCTTCTTTAAGTTTAAGATTAGCAAGTTCTACAGCAAGAAGCTTGACAATCAATGGTACTCAAATGAATAGCTTAACAATAGTTGGTGGGAGTACTCCCAACAATTCAATCACAGGAATTTTTACAATTTTAGGAACTTTTGAATTAAGCCAAGGTAGTTTTTGGAATTTGCATATATTGAATAGTAATTCTGTGTATGTAGCGAATATTTTGCGTAACTCTGGATGTAATAGTTTTTCTACTTCAAATTCAAATAATTTGATATTTGGCCCTAATTCTACTTATATCCATGCAGTTGATGGAAAATCTTTCCCTAGACCATGTACATGGATGGCTGGAAGTACAGTTAGTGTCACTGGAATTGTTGGTAACAACAATATTAGCAACATTCACCCACAAATATATCACAACTTTATTTGGGACTGTCCGTCTCAAACGATTAATTCAAGTGCAACAGGTATTGTAGGAACATCGTCTTCTAATCTCACATTTACTGGGCTTTTTCATGTTAAATCTACCGGATTAGGTGCATTCAATATTTGTAGTGCTACTAACGTTAACCCCAACATTGTATTTACAGATTTTCAACAAACTGGAGGCACTTTTTATATATTTAGACCTACAGTAAGTGCAGGCTCTACTTCAAATAATCTGATTTTGGGTGGTTTCTCTTTATTGGGTGGCAATTTTATTAAAACTATTGGTACTAATTCTACCACAGCTAATATCACATTCGGGGGAAGTAATACTAACTTATTAATTAACAATAATTCATTTGTTGGTATAAATAATTTTACCATCAATAAAAACTCACTTTCAAACTCTCTCACCCTTCTTAATAGTGTAACTATCCCTTCTTCTTTAACCTTCATTCAAGGAATAATAACCACAGGCAATAATGTTTTATCCGTTGCTGGTAATATTTTATCTGCAAGTGGAGTTAATGGTTGGGTCAATGGTAATTTAGCTAGAACTGTTTCTACTCCAGCAACGACTATTGAGTTTCCTGTTGGTACATCAACTGTATATAACAGAACTAGAATAACATTTCAAACAATAACAAATAGCGGAGACATAGTAGTTGGCGTACAAGATGGACTACATCCTGATTTTTCTGCATCTTGTACTTCACCAAGTGGCTATTTGAATAAGACATGGACTATAAGTACAATTAATGGGGTAAGTATTTCTCCATTGAACTATAGTGTCATTTTCACGAATGCCGAAATTGATAGGGTTGGGGGTAGTTTCATTACAACATTAACTTCATTTAATGCTCAAATCTATAATAATGGTATTTGGCATCCTCATACAAGTATATCAGGAAGGACATTTACAAATACAAATTTGTCTAATGTTACACTTCTTGGTAGCTTTAATCTCGGCTTAAATAAATCCCTCAATGTCTCCATCTCAGGGGTGCCTCAGGTTTGTACTTCTGCACTTACAGCTCTTACTGTAGGAGGTATAACCGGTGGCTCCTCCCCTTCATATCAGTGGAGGGTCAATGGTCTGGATGTGGCTACGGCAACAAGTGCTGTATTTGCTTCCACATTTAATAACAATGATGTGGTAGACCTGATATTCAATGCTAACAACGCAGGATGTAGCAATAATCCTACCACCACAACAGGACTTTCTATCACGGGTTATTCCACAGGCTTTTGGTTAGGAACAAACTCTTCCAGTATTTCCGATGCAGCCAACTGGTGCGGTGGAAATGTGCCAAACGCCACAGATGCTACTATTCCACAGGTACTGCCAGCCAGCGGTTTGTTCGCTCCTGTTATAAGTTCCGATATCACTGTCAATAATTTGTATATATTATCGGGAGCGGTACTTTCTTCTACAGGAACTAACAATACACTACAAATCAATGGGTCGTTGTCAAACCTAGGTACTTTGGCACTCAATAACAACTCCTTGAGTTTTGGCGTAGGCAGCACAAGTTCTATTGTTGGTAATGGCTTCCGTATGGTTGATATGACACTCAGAAATGGGTCTAATGTTTCTAATTTTGTCAATTTATCCATTTCAGGAACATTGACATTGGGTTCGGCCAATGCTACTTTAAATAATACTTCCGGAAACGAAATCAAACTCTTGTCGTTTGCTACCAATCCTTCATCTGTAGTAGGTACTGCAAGAATTGCTGCTATTCCCAACGGTTCTACCATACTTGGTACAGTAACCCAACAACGCTACTTTCCGGGTAAAAATGCTTACAGATACATATCAAGCCCTATAAAGGATGCTACCTTACAAACCATAAGAAACAACACTTTTGTATTTAACTTTGCTTCAAATACGATAAACGGTTTTGATTTGGCCACCAATAACTTCCCTACCATTTATTGGTATGTGGAAACAGCCCCGGGTATGCAAGATGTGGGTTGGAGATATTATCGCAGTGTCACAGGTATTTTGGAAGTGGGTAGGGGATACTATTCATTGATTTTGGGTGACAGAACCCAAGAGTCTAGTTTGGGTTCTACTTCATCAAGAGTTGCTTCCACTCCTGTCACACTGGAGTTTAGAGGCCAACCCAACATTGGGACAATTAATTTGCCTGTGACATACACTGCATCGGTTGCTACTGCCGATGGTTGGAACTTGGTGGGCAATCCATATCCATCTCAAATCGATTGGAACTCAGGGACAGGTTGGTCTAAAAACGACCTTGAACCTAATATTTGGATTTACGACCCCGAGACTTCAAATACAAACGTGACTACCGGTACAGGCTCTTTCTTTACGTACAATGCCAATACGGGTATTTCTACACCTTCGCGCCCCAATCCAAATATTATAGCCTCTACACAAGGATTTTTTGTGAGGGCTACTGCGGCTGGTGTAAGTTTGACAATCAATGAAAATGCTAAGATTGCCGATAATCATTTTGGTTATTTCAGAAACGAAGCCCAAGCGGATAATATTAGAATAGAATTATTAAGGACTACTGGCGAGAAAGATGAAACCGTTGTTGCCATCAGAAGCAATGCCGTTAATGAATTCAACTCTTTCCACGATGCTTCTAAGATGATGAATGCAGGCATAAGTGTTTATTCTTTCACTAAAGATGGCAAGTCTGTGGCTATCAATGCCATCAATGGCGATACAAGCTTTAATCAAATTCCATTGGCTTTTAGTGCTCAGCCGGGTAGCTACAAGCTTAAAGTGTATTCTACAGCTGCCAATAGAAAGGTGTCTGTTTTAGACAAAGTCACAGGAAATATATCGGAGATTAACGGAGAAGATGAACTTTCGTTCACCACAGCTACAGCATCGGCTACAAACCGCTTTGTGCTGCTTATTGATAATAAAGCAGTAGCTGTTGAAGAGAATCAAAATACCATAGCTGGAATAGCTGCTGTCAATTCAATAGTAGGTACTGACATTATTTCTCAGCAAGAAACAGAAAACAACATTACCTCTACCAAAGCGAAAGTTAATACATCCGTAGATGCTTATCCAAACCCTACAGAGGGCAATGATTTGAAATTGCAGTTGCTTTCTGCAAAAAATGAGTCGATTGCTATTTCTGTATTCGATATACAAGGCACTTTCGTTAAAAAATATTCTTTTGCTGTAACAGAAGGAGAAAATTTATTTGTTATACCTTCTAGTGATTTTGGCTCAGGTAGCTATATTTTGCAACTTTCAGGCAGTGATTGGAGCAAAGTTGTGAAGTTGGTAAAGCAATAATATCCAGTTTATAGTCAATCCCAAGCCCTCATGATAGAAATTGTTATGAGGGCTTTTTTATCTACAGTACCAAGATCCAAAATATTTATAAACGGATAGTTTTGTATATATATTTGTACATAAAAAGTAAAATATGTTTACAACTTCTCTTTTGGATTTTAGAAAAGATATTAAAAATACACTTTTGACAAAGTTTCTGACAACTACCAAACTCTTGTCATAAACAGAGGAAAAGAAAGAGAATTCTTTGTCTGAACAGGATTCTTATTATCTATCTTGCATGAATTAAGTACTGTAACAAATGAAATAAGATCAGATGGAATCAAAAAAAATTTTGAAAAATCTCCTAAAGCTGTGAAATTTATTTTGTTGATGAATAATGGGAAAAAACTCATGTGGGAAAAAAACAGATAAAAGAAAGTTTAAATAGTTTTTAAATGGAGTATTTATTATGTCAGGTACTGAAATTATAACAAAAGTATTTTTAGAGCATAATTTAAAGGAACTTTTTAAGATCAAGTCAGCTGGAGTTTTTGGGTCTTCTGCACATTCAGATACATTCAATGATATTGATATACTCGTTGAAATGGAAGATGATATACAAGTTGAAGATTTTAAAAATATATTAGAGAAACTAACAAATAAAAAGGTAGATGTTGTGCCTTACAGGTGGGCGAACCCAATAATACTTTTTAGAGCATTAAAGGATATTAATTATGTTGCTTGAACCTAAAAATGATTTGTTGCACTTACTGAATATTATTCAATCTTGTGAAAAAATCGTTTTGTTCTCCAAAGAATATACTAATTATGAGGACTTTTATTATGATAAAAAACAAATGGTTTTTGATGCCTGTCTGATGCTTTTGCAACATACAGGTGAGTCAATAAAGAAAGTGAGCGAAGAAACTAAATCACAAAGAACAGAAATAAAATGGGAGAACATAGTAGGATTTAGAAATAGAATATCTCATGAATATGCCTTTTTAAACCCTAAAACTGTGTTTAAGATTATTAAAGATGAAATTCCATATTTATCGAATGCTTGTTATGAAATTGTTAAAGATTATGTGGAAAAAGGCATATTTGACAAAGATGAGATTGCTTTTGCCTCTAAACATGAATTTTATGATTTGGTGAATTTTAATATAATAATAAATTGACTTTTGAATTATTTTTATGCTCTTAGGAATTTGCAATCCCAAAATCCTATCATAAGATTACGATCCGAAATCATAAACATCAATCAATGATTAAAATCATAAAAATAGGGGGTAATATCATCGACAACCCTGCTAAACTCGATTCATTTTTAAAAGACTTTTCTGCTCTCAATGGGCAAAAAATCTTGATTCACGGTGGCGGAAAAATAGCCACCGAACTAGGCGAAAAAATGGGTGTCAAAGCCCAAATGATTGATGGTAAGCGAGTGACAGATGCGCAAACACTCAAAATTGTTACTATGGTGTATGGTGGGCTTATCAATAAAAATATTGTAGCCAAACTTCAAGCTCTTGATTGCAATGCCATCGGGCTTACCGGAGCAGATGGTAACCTGATTCCGGCTACCAAAAGAAAGGATGAAAAAGTAGATTGGGGATTTGTAGGTGACCCTGATATTTCAAAATTTAAAATTCAAAACCTTCAATCGCTGTTGAATGCCGGTTTTCAGCCTGTTTTTTGTGCATTGACCCATGATGGAAACGGTAATTTGCTCAATACCAATGCCGATACTATAGCATCTACCATCGCCTCTGCATTGGCAAAGGCAGGCGAAAATGTGAGTTTGGTTTATTGCTTTGAGAAAAAGGGAGTCCTCACCGATGTGAATGACGACAACTCTGTTATAAAAAAAATCACCCCCCAATATTATCAAGAATTAAAAGCAAAGGCGATAGTAAACAAAGGCATGATTCCAAAACTTGACAATGCCTTTGCTTCCATAGCCGAGGGGGTGAGCGAGGTGAAAATTTGTATGGCCGAAGACTTGAACGATTATGAAAATGCAGGCACTACCATTGTTGCGTAGTGCTATTTGAGCATTTTGATGGCTTTCTTTATTCCTAGCCCCAACTTGTCAATTTCTTCCTTTGTGTTGTAAAATGCAAACGAAGCCCTTGCAGTTCCCGGAATGTTGAGTCTATCCATGAGTGGTTGAGTGCAATGGTGGCCTGTACGAATCGCAATTCCCTCGCTGTCGAGCACCATACCTATGTCTTGTGGGTGCACACCTTGCATTACGAATGAACACACACTCACTTTGTTTTTTGCTGTGCCAATTAATTTAATATCAGGAAATTGGCTCAGCACCTCAGTTGCATAACTTAATAGCTCGTTTTCGTAGGCCGCAGTCACCTCTTTGCCTATGGCTTCGAGATATTCTATGCCTTTGCGTAGGGCAATGGTATCGGCAATGTTAGGAGTGCCCGCTTCAAATTTATAAGGAAGTTCGTTATAGGTGGTTTTTGCAAAACTTACCTCCTTTATCATTTCTCCACCACCTTGGTAGGGTGGCATTTTTTCAAGAAGCTCTTTTTTGCCGTATAATACCCCAATTCCCGTAGGACAAAACAGCTTATGACCTGAGAAGACAAAGAAATCAACATCCCATTTTTGTACATCTATATCCAAATGCGATACCGATTGAGCACCATCTACCAACACCACGGCTCCATATTCATGCGCTTTTTCAATAATATCTTCTATGGGATTGATAGTGCCAAGCGAATTGGAAACATGAACTACCGATACGATTTTGGTTTTAGCCGAAAGTAATTTTTCAAATTCCTCAAAAATAAGCTCTCCGCTATCTGTAATAGGTATTACTTTCAATACTGCACCTTTTTCTTCACATATCATTTGCCAAGGCACTATGTTTGAGTGATGCTCCATCGTTGAGATTATGACTTCATCGCCAGGTTTTAAAAATGCGCCTCCGTAACTGCGAGCCACCAAATTAATGCTTTCTGTAGTACCTCTGGTGAATATCACCTGCTCATTTTGAGGGGCATTGATAAATTCTCTTACTTTTTCTCTCGTAGCTTCAAATTCTGCGGTGGCTTTTTCTGCCAAACTATGTATGCCTCTGTGAATATTGGCGTTCATGGTTTCGTAGTAATGTGCCAATGAGTCAATTACAGCCTTGGGTTTTTGAGTAGTAGCTGCATTGTCAAAGTATACCAAAGGTTTACCGTTTACTTTTTCTGAAAGTATTGGAAAATCTTTTCTTATTTCGTTTATATCAAATTGTATTTCTGTCGAAGTCATTACAAATAGGTGTGTTTACACTTGTTCAACACACAAAACTACATAGAATGTTTCTAAACACGCCATGAATTTTATGCCTTTTGCAAAAATGATTTGAATAGAAATAAAATAAATACCTTTGTTTATGTTATCCAATGGGTAAGATAGTCTATTTTTGTTACTAGAAAACCAAAAAACACCATTCAAATGGCAGGAAACATCACCTTTAGCATGATAAAGCCCGATGCAGTTGCAGACAAGCATTCTGGCGCAATATTGAAAATGATAGAAGAAGCAGGCTTTCGTATTAAAGCCATGAAAATGACTATTTTATCTCCGGAAAGAGCCGGGCAGTTTTATGAAGTTCATAAAGAGCGCCCTTTTTATGGAGAATTGAAAGAAGTGATGTCTAAAAGCCATATTGTAGCTTTGGTATTGGAGAAAGACAATGCTGTAGCCGATTTCAGAAAATTAATTGGGGCTACCAATCCTGCCAATGCTGAACCTGGCACTATCAGAAAACTTTTTGCGCGTTCTTTGGAGTCAAATGCTATCCATGGTTCAGACTCTGATGAAAATGCATTGATTGAAGCTTCTTTTTTCTTTTCAAAAACAGAAATGTTTTGAGAAGAGCATATATTGTTCTACTGTGCAATAAAGATTCACAAACTAAAAAGGCTGTTCATTTTGAACAGCCTTTTTAGTGTTTTCTATGCTGAACAACCATATTTTTACAATTCTTTTATTTTGATGTTTCTGAAATGTACTTCATCTCCATGATCTTGGAGCAGAATATAGCCTTCTTTACATAGCCCAAAGCCCGGTTTGTCTTTGTATTTGCTTATAGCTATCAAATCCATAAATTCTTTGCTGCCTCTTTCGTATTCTACTGTCTTTAAGCCATTGAGCCAATGCTCTACGTGATTTCCGTTTGATATAATTTTAACTTTATTCCATTCGCCTATGGGGGCAGGCTTTTTGTCTTTGCTGGCAGTAATTAAGTCGTAAAGTGAACCTATGGTTCGGTTGCCATCACGGCCATTTTTTGCATCGGGGTGGCGCTCATCGTCCAACAGTTGGAATTCAAGTCCCAAAGCAGACTTGCCCGTTACTGTAGGCTGGGCAGGGTCTACAAAATATTTTACCCCACTGTTGGCTACAGGTGTCAGTTTCACTTCTAACGTAAGTTCAAAATTGCTGTATAGTTTTGTAGTGACTATATCGCCTCCGTTGGTACTTTCTCCGCCATCCGATTTGAGTACAATAAGCTCACCATTTTCAATTTTCCATCCTTTGTCCGGAAATTTGTCCTTGAACACTCCCACCCAACCTGTGGAAGTTTTTCCATCAAATAGCAACTTCCAACCATCTTTTTTTTCTTTTTCCGTTAAGGTATTATTTTGTGAAAATGTAGTTAAAGAGTAGAATAGAGATACAGTCGAGAGGAAAGCAGAAATAGTATTTTTTGTTGAAAACATAAATTTTGTGTTTGTAGAAGGTAAGCGTGAGAGCCTGATCACTATCGACTCCTACGCTAATATAATTCAAACTGATTCAATAAAAACAATAAAAAAATACATTTTTTCCTTAAAAAAATTATGCAAACGGTTTAACATAAGCTACAAACGTTTGCGCAAAACAATGCATTTGCATCTAGTTTGTCCTGTGATTTTATTGTTTAGTGGTTTGCTATACTTCAAATTAACTTTTACTTTTGGAAATAAATTTTTGTACAATTTTTATATACTTATTATTACTTTCTATACCCAATCATTCAAACGGTTTTTTTAACATACACACAGATTTATATGAATAGAAAAATTAAAATGGGCATGGTTGGAGGCTCTATTGATGCTTTCATAGGTGCCGTCCACCGAATAGCAGCCAATCTTGACGGGCAGATTGAGCTGGTTTGCGGTTCTTTCAGCAGCAATGCAGAAAAAACCAAAGCAACAGCCGAGGCACTTTATCTCGACCCAAAGCGCGCCTATGCCACTTTTGAGGAAATGATTACAAAAGAGAAGCAACTTCCTGAAGGAGAGCGAATGGATGTGGTTTCGATTGTGACACCCAATCATTTGCACTTTGCTCCAGCAAAGATGGCATTGGAAAATGGTTTTCATGTGATATGTGACAAGCCTGTTACCTTTTCATTGGCAGAGGCTGTAGAACTTGAAAAGATTGTAAAAAATTCAGGATTGGTATTTGCCCTAACTCATACTTACACCGGTTATCCTATGGTAAAAGAGGCAAGACACATTGCTATGAGTGGTAGATTGGGGAAAATCAGAAAAGTAGTAGTAGAATATCCTCAAGGTTGGCTGTCTACCCCATTGGAAACATCGGGCCAAAAGCAAGCAGATTGGCGCACCGACCCCAAAAGGGCCGGAATCAGCTGCTGTATGGGCGACATAGGCACACATGCCGAAAATTTAGCTGAGTATGTCACGGGATTACATATTTCAGAAATATGTGCGGACTTGAGTACGTTTGTGCCTGGCAGATTGCTTGATGATGACGGGAATGTTTTGATACGATTTCAAAATGGAGCAAAAGGTGTTTTACATGCTAGCCAAATATCAGCAGGGGAAGAAAATAACATAAACATAAGGGTTTATGGAGAAAAAGGGGGCTTGGAGTGGAAGCAAAAAGACAACAATACACTTTTGGTGAAATGGCTCGATAAGCCTGTTGAAATATTAAGAACAGGCGGACCTGGATTGAGTTCAGAAATGGCCGGTGCTAACACAAGAACACCTGCCGGGCATCCTGAGGGATATTTAGAAGCTTTTGCCAATATTTACAGAAATTTTGCATTGGCAGTAAAAGCTCATAAATCGGGCAAAAAACTTGAATCAAAATACGACTTTCCCGGTATAGAAGAGGGAGTGAGAGGCATGCTTTTTGTAGAAAAAGCTGTAGAATCGGCCCAAAAAGGAGCGATTTGGGTTAAGATGTAGTATTTATTTAGTTGACTACCGCTTATCCATATTTTTTTGTGATTCCATATAGAGACATCCCAAAATTCATTTTTTACAATGGGGTGTCTCTTTATTTTATATCTCCTAAGTTTTAAATGCCATATTTTACTCAAAATCCTACGCCCCGAATTGATTGATTTTGATTGAACTATAATTTATAAGTGCTTGTATAGTGGTGGTACGATAAATATCGTTCAGATTTAGTCATTCTTTAACTGTACGGATGAGTGTAAGTTCATCCTTTTGAAAATCAATTGGTTATATTTTCTTTCTACAACTCTGCTTCTCGTTTCGATACCTTCTATTTGGCTTTTATTAGCTTCAAATTAACCTACCTGAGAGTCAAAGGCCTTATTTTTGCACTATTCTTTTATTATTTATAACAAAAACTATATTTCTAAAACACATGAAAACAACAAAAACTATTACTCGATGCTTAATGGCATTCGGTACATCACTGGTGGCCTTTGCTACCTACGCACAAATGGCTATAGGAACCAATTTCTGGGTAACAGGTTGGGGAAAAGGACCTGGCGAATATTTTAAAACAGGGCAAAGTTGGGGCACAATAGGCAGCGGTACAAACTGGAAAACGGCTAACCCATGGCGTGACGATTTTGTAAATGAAATCAAGATGTACAATACGCTTCGTTTCATGGATTGGCAGCGCACCAATAACAACAATGATGTGAATTGGACAGAAAGAACATCGCCTACATCAGACCATTTTAACAACGGAGGCGAAGTAGCCTTAGAGTGGTGTGTAAATTTAGCCAACAGAATAGATAAGAACGTGTGGTTTTGTGTACCTCACAAAGCATCGGACGACTATATTCGCAAATTGGCCACGTTTCTAAGAGACAATTTGGAAGTAGACAGGAAAATTTTTATAGAATATTCTAATGAAACATGGAATTCTGTTTTTCAACAAAATGGCTATTGCATGACACAAGGCAAAAACGGTGGTTATCCTGGGCTTAATGATAATTACAAAGGTGAAAACTACAGTATGCACCGGTCGCTAAGAGTGTTTGGGATATTTGAAGAAGTGTTTGGCTCTTCAAATGTAGGTCGCTGGGCTAGGGTACGAAGGGTAGTAAGTTGTGGTGGAAACTTGGATTGGGTAGACAAAGCATTGAGAGATATATACAAGAGCACTACATATAACCCAAACAATCGTAAGATTGATTTCTTAGCACTTGCTCCTTACGTAGGTGGTGGCATAGATGGTGCTGCCTCTGATGTGGCCACAAAGTTCAGAGCTGAGACCGATAAGGTTTATACCAATAGGGTTTTGGTTGTAGAAAAATCTAAAAATGCTTACGCTATACCCGCTATGGCTGCTTATGAAGGAGGCCATCATATCAATACAAATGCTGATAAATGGTCGGCCAACTCAAAAATCTATACTGAGTATCGCTATATGTTAGACAAATTCAAACCAAAGTTTGCTCATTTTGTACACTATACTCATGTAGGTGATTGGAACGGCACAAATGCTTGGGGCGCAAAACGCTTCACAGGACAATCTGATGCAGAAGCTCATAAATACCGTGCACTCAAAGATTGGGCAGCTGCTAATCCCGCAAGAGAGGCCGCAGATGAAGATGCTGAGTCTTTTGGTAAAATTGAAGATACGGGGCTTTTGATTTATCCAAATCCTACAACAGGGCTGTTAAACATAGAAGTAAACGGGCAAGAAGCTGCGATAAAAGTTTACAACGCTCAAGGTTCAATAGTGGCTTCTGCTGTTACTGTAGAAGGAATAGCAAAAGTAAATATTTCTGGTTCAGGTATATATTTTGTAGAAGTTGCTACAGAAACAGACAGAACCGTAAAAAAGGTGGTAGTTGAGTAAAATCCCTTTCTTTATCTAATACAAAAAATGGGCCGAAAGGCCCATTTTTTGTTACATAAATATTTTAACAAACAACCAAAACAAACCCCCAGCTAGGGCAATACACACAGGAAGTGTCAATACCCATGCAATGAGGATACTTTTTAATGTAGAAGGTTGTAAATTCTTAAATCCCTCTTTGGCTACCATGCTACCAGCCACTGCAGATGTGAGCACTTGCGTAGTACTTACTGGTAAGCCCAAACTGGAAGCTCCGAAAATAGTAGATGCTGCCACCATTTCTGCACTCGCACCTTGTGCATAAGTAAGGTGGCTTTTACCGATTTTTTCTCCTATGGTAACCACAATTCGTTTCCAGCCTACCATTGTTCCTAAGCCCAAAGAAACCGAAATAAGTATAATAACCCACAATGGCGCATAGTCTGTGAGCAATTGTGCCGATTTTATTTTTGACTTCATTTCTTTTTCAGTAGCTGCATCTAGGGGAAGTTTATGTTCTTTGATAAGCTTGCCAAGGTCTTTAGAAATTTTCATAATTCCCGTGCGAAGCTTCAATTGGTCGTCTTTCGATAAGTTTTCTATTTTTTCGGTTTGCGAAGCCAAGGCCAAACTTGTCGTTATATTTTTATCTATTTTTTTAAATTTCTCTTTCACCTCTCCATTCAGCGCAGCTGTATCTACTTTTTGGCTTAATACCTTTAGGTCATACAGGTCTATGGCTGTTTTTCTAATGTCTTGCGAGTGGTCAAGTGCAAAACTTAGCGGCACTAACGCTATCAGTATGACCATTATCAAACCTACACCCTTTTGCCCATCGTTATTTCCGTGGGCATAGCTCACACCGGTGCAAGTGCCTATCAGTATGGCTCTTATCCAAAAAGGCGGCTTTTTGTCTTTTTCAGGCTCTTCAAATATTTTTTTATTTTTAATAATTCCTCTCAAAAATATCATTAACAAGATGGTTAATCCCATGCCTATCATGGGCGAAAACAGCAGTGAAAGCCCTATATCAGAGGCTTTACTCCAATTCACAAGTGCATTGCTGGTGTTTTCGGGCATAAATTGAAAAGCCAAACCCACTCCTATAATAGAGCCAATCAATGTATGAGAGCTGGAACAAGGAATGCCCAAATACCAAGTACCTAAATTCCAAATGATGGCAGCCAAAAGCAATGCCAGCACCATGGCAACACTCAGCATAGGGTCGCTAGTGCCCAATGCTTCAAGTGGAAGCAACACCACAATGCCCATAGCCACATCAATTCCACCTCTGATTACGCCCAAAAAATTCCAAAGCCCCGACCAAACTACTGCAGTCATTGGTTTTAGCGTATTGGTATATATTACAGTGGCCACAGCATTGGCAGTATCATGAAAGCCATTGATAAACTCAAAAATACATGCGCACAATATGCATAAAACCAAAATGGTCGTCATTAGAGGGTCGAGTCCAAACATAAAGAATGTGGTTAATTAGAGTTTTGGAGTTAATTATTGGAAAAATCTTATTTTATTGGCTTATTCACAAATTTTAACCGTGTTTTTATTGAAATTTTTTTATTTCTGCTCTACTTCAACATATACAGGAACATGATCTGATATTTTTCTGGCTTCTTTCAGGTTGGGAAATTTATCGGTAAAGTCTAAAATACCTGATTTTAGTATTTTGAATTTGGCTGAATCGTAAAATACATTATCGTATTCGTTGGCAAATTTCTCATTTCCCCTTTGCTCCATTTTGATACTTGTTTTCACATTTACCAAAGCAGGTATAAGTCCAGTTTTTTTCAATTTGTCAAACGATAAGTGCTTTTCAGAAAGATTAAAATCCCCCATCAGCATCAGGTTTTCTTTGGGAAATATTTCAGATAGCTTATGTAAATGCTTGCACTCTCGCCACGGTTCTTTTGATTTGGGCACAGCATGAAATGTAGCTATGGCAAACTCAAATTTTTCATTGGTTTTAAATTTTGCCACAAAAGGCTCTCTGTCTATGGCCTCATCTAAGCTTTTGGCGAGGGTAGGTTTTTCTTTCAGACTGATTTTTGATGTTTTCCAAATAAAGGCATAGCGCTCTCTGCCTTTTCCATTGGTGGCTTCGCTTATGGCATAGTCCCATTTTGAGCCTTTTCTATTGAGTTCTTCTGCCAGTTTAGCCACTGCCTGAGGCCCATAGTAGCTTTCTGAAACCTCTTGTATGGCTAGTATGTCAATATTTTTTACGGTATTGGCTATAAAAGCGATTTCCTCATCTGATTTCGACTTGCCGAAATTGCACAAATTCCAGCTAGCAATTTTTATTTGGGCATTAAGTAATATGCCATATCCAAATAATATTGCAATAAATAAAAAACGCTTCCTTACCATTCTTTTAGCTTAAAAATATCTCCCTGCCTCACACCTTTTTCTGTATTTATTAATGTAGAGCATTCGTTTTTTGCATCGTGTTCATAAAAAAGGACATAGTTTTCTTCAATGGCATGTTTCAAAAATGCTTCTTTCTCTTTCATTGATTCGAGAGGGCGTACATCGTAGCTTTGAACATAAGCCAAAGGTAAATGACCAACAGACGGGATTAAATCGGCCATGAAGGCAACTTTTCTGTCTTTATAATTAATGATGGGGATAAGCATTGCCTCCGTATGCCCGTTTACGGTGTTAAAAGTCATATCTTGAAGACCAAAATCACTGTCGTTTTTGATGAATTTCAACTGGCCTGATTCTTTTATGGGCATAAAATTTTCTTTCAAGAAGCTGGCTTTTTCTCTGGGGTTTGGATTTATGGCCCAGTCCCAATGGGCTTCTTTGCTCCAATAAGTGGCATTTTTAAAAGTAGGTATGGCTTTTGATTTATCGCTGTTCCACGATGTAGCCCCGCCCACATGGTCAAAGTGCATGTGGGTGAGTACCACATCCGTAATATCATCGGCACTAAAACCTAATTTATTCAATGAACTGTGCAGCTCTCCATCGCCATGAAGAAAGTAGTAAGAGAAAAATTTAGCATCTTGTTTAGTGCCGCAGCCGGTATCTATCAATATCAGTCTTTTTCCTGATTCTATAAGTAGGCTGCGCATGGCCCAAGTGCATAAATTGTTATCATCGGCAGGATTAAACTTATTCCAAATAGACTTAGGCACTACTCCATGCATAGCCCCTCCGTCTAGTTTAAAAAGCCCGGTATCTATGGTGTGTAATTTCAAAATACTACAGCGTTAAATTTGTTTTTCTACTAAACAAAACTATTGATATTTTATTGATAAGTAGTTATGTATTTTATCAATACTTTTGAACAATACGATTGAAAGTATGTTACTTCGATTCCTAACTAAACCTAAGTTTTTCTTTATATCATGGAATTTAAACTAATAGCAGCAAATTTTTTAAGCCCACCTGTGTTGTTTTTCTTACTAGGAATCATAGCTGTTTTGGTTCGCTCAGATTTAAAAATGCCCGAAGGTGCTGCTAAATTTCTCACATTGTACCTGCTATTTGATATTGGCATAAAAGGAGGACAGGAATTAAACCACAGTGGATTATCAACCGATATTTTGCTCATTTTATTAGCTTGTGTGTTGCTATCGGCTGCCATACCTTATTTTGCATATAAAATATTGCGCTTCAAACTCAACGAATACGATGCCGGAGCTATCGCAGCTGCCTATGGCTCGGTGAGTGCCGTTACCTTCGCAACCGCAGTGGCATTTTTACAGCTTTTTGGTGTGAAATTTGGTGGGTATATGGTGGCTGCTATGGCTTTGATGGAATCGCCCGCCATCATTTCCGGTTTGATATTAATTAATGTATATATCCACAAAGAAGAACCAGGCTACACATTTGATACGTATTCATCGGAGACACTTGATAAATCAAAATTCAAAAAAGTTATTCACGAAGCGGTAACAAATGGTTCTGTGCTATTGCTCATTGGTAGTTTGTTGATTGGTTTTGTAGCCGGAGACCAAGGCCACACAGATTTAAAGCCTTTTGTGAACGATATTTTTAAAGGTGTCTTATGTTTATATCTCTTGAATATGGGAATAGTGGCCGGAAGCCGCTTGAACGATTTGAGAAAATCAGGAATCTTTCTATTAGCTTTTTCGATAGTATTTCCCATTTTGTGTGGTGCGGTGGGCATAGGAGTATCTTATTTGCTTCATCTTTCGCTGGGAGATGCCCTGTTAATGACCATTTTGTGTGGAAGTGCTTCTTACATAGCTGTGCCGGCTGCTATGCAAATGGCGGTACCTCAAGCCAATATGAGTATACTTATTCCAATGACTCTGGGTATCACTTTCCCTTTTAATATCATTATAGGAATTCCTCTATATTTTCAAACCATAAAGTATTTCTTTGCTTAACCTCAGAGTTTAAATGCAGCTTTTTGCATCAAACAGATTTTAATCAAATATTGGTGCTAGTGCATTTGACGATATACTTCTAAATAAATCAAAAAAGGGGCAAAAAGCCCCTTTTTTGATACTTAAATACAATACTAATTAATCTATTACTATTTTTTTAACGGTTACATCAGTTCCTGATGACAGTTTCAGGAAGTAAACGCCTTTGGGAAGGGATGATAGATTTAATTCTGCTTTTGATGCCACGGCTGATAAACTGCCTTGGTTCATTTCTACACCATAACCATTGAATACTGAGTACTCAACTTTAGCAGAATACGAGAATTCTAATTGGAAAACACCTGTTTCGCTGGGGTTTGGATAAATATTCACAGAACCAATATTAAAAGATTGGATACTGTTGGCAGCATCTTCATTTACCGTCACTGCTACTCTTTTCCCATTGATATAAGCAGAGAGTGTTCCCAAATCGGCAGGTTTTAGCGCAGTTTTTAGTTTTTTAACTTTGATAGATAAGAAATAAGACTCGTTTTCAAAGCCATTTTCGTTATCAACAGTAGCCAATAACAAGTTTTTCTTGTAGTGATTATAAGCTACAGGCTCGCTCTTTTTACTATTTTTCTCGTCTTTTAAGCCCACACTTTGCACGGATAAGGCATTGTCGTCATATTCCATCATAGCATCCAATGAGTATACTGTACCGGAATAAACTACACGTACTGGCAAATCTGTGATGCCTTTGCTATCAGTAGTAGCCGCTGATAAGTCGTAAATTACCTGCGCTTCAGCACTTGTTCTCAGATTTTGACCTTCATTAAAATCGGTAACATAGCTTCCATCTACATCGCCTATCAATATTCCCGTAAAACTGTGGCTTTCCATTTTTGGGCAGCCATCTTCAATATAGCTGTTTAAAGGAATACAAGTAAGCACCGCTGGCACACTATTTCTGTTGTAATTTGAGAAAGTGGTTGTGATGTCATAAAACTTCCAGTCAGGAACATTGCCGGGGAATTGTGTGTCTTGCATCAAAGTGCGTCTACGAAGCAAGGTACGGTCGCCAGAAGTAATGCTTCCAGAACCGTTTACATCGGCAGCTATCAGTTGTTCCACAGTAGGGTTAGCAAGTGATCCATTTCTGATTCTGGTAATCATCACCGCATCAAATCCATTGATTACATCCATTACAGGTGCATCTGTCGGAATATCTCTGGAAATAGCTACACCATAATTTCTTTCGCCCATTTCTATAGAGAAAGTACCTGTGGCATCAGTTCCCGATGTTTTGCCCAAGCTCGCACAAGATTCTAAAGCTGTGGCAGTTAATACACCCGAGAGGGTGTTGGTATTATTAATTACAGGATTGGCAGTATTTCCCCAATGGAATACATGGCCTGTGAAAGTAGGCAAGTAATGAAGCACGGTAAATAGTTCGCTATTCAAATTGACATCAGCTTCATATAATAAATACGATTCCTTCACATTGCCACCACCTACAGTATAAACAGCAGCTGTAGTTCCTGAAATAAGCGTAAACTCAGGAGCTACGATGAGTCCCGAACCGCTCAATTCACCGGCACCATTATAAGAAATATTGATGTGCAATATAGAGCCGTCTACGTATGTATCTACTACGCCTTCGCCCAAGGTAGTAACTACCGAACCCAGATATGCTACTCCGGTTGGTGTCATGATAGAAGTATTGTAATTAAGTTCGATATCTAAGCCAATCACTCCCGGGCCTATGTTTACAGGAGTTTGTATGGGTATTACAAAAGGCAAAGTAGAACAATCATTAACCGATACAGGGGCTATTTCATAGCCGTTAGAAACCAGTTGGGTAAATGAAGTAGAACAGCCTGTGATGGTATTTATGTAGCTAATCTGAGCTGTGCCTGGTATCAATCCGGCAGAAAATTCGTTTTCAGCAACACTGCCCACACCCGAATTATGCACAAAGATATTTCCGCCAGTACCTGACAGTATTTTAGTGCCTGCTACCGGAACAGCATCGGCAGAAGTAGTATTTACCGGATTTGGAGCTATTTCGAATGCAATGGGAGCAGAAGTACAGCCATCGGCATTGATGCCCACCACTGTTGCGAAACCTGCTGTGCCGTTTGAAGTGAATAGATTGTCTGAAATTGAGCCTAAACCGCCCAATTCTATCCAACTGACTGCATTAGTTCCGGTGAGAGTTTTAGTGCCATTTGCGCAAATATTTATAGTAGAAGTTTGATTTTCTACACCTGATATGGTGAGAGTGGCGAACCCGCTAAATGAAGTACAGCCGTACTGCGCAGGTACATGATACTCTACATTATAAACGCCCGGTTGAGATGCTTGTAAATTAACCAAACCTGAAACCGTATTAATTTCTAAGCCAGTTTGAGAGACAAAATGACCGCCCGTAACCGTTCCTTGAGGTGCTGCAAAGTTCAATTGGCAATATGGAGCACTTCCATAGCTGAACTCAGCCACAAAGCCGGGGCAGCCTTCTGAGTAGAGAGCTGATACTTCTGCTTGATTTAAAGCTCTTGAGTAAATACGCATATTATCAATATTGCCATTAAAATGTTCATTCCCATATCCGGAATTACCTATTAATAAAGGGTTATTATTTACTGATATTGGAAGGTTGTTATTCACTTGATTTACTAATATGCCGTTTATGTGTAATTTGATTTTTTGCCTATCATATGTAGCGACAATGTGAATCCAATTCTTTTCATTTATATTAAAATCATATCTTGCATATAATCCACTTCCCAAAGGATAGATACCACCGGCTTGAAATTGTAATTGATTGTTTTGGAATCTTAGAACTTTTCCTGATCCTTGAGAAGTTTCTCCTGGTGCATGATCAGAAATAACATTAGAGTATATTTTGGATAAATCATTAGGTTTAACCCATACAGAAATGGATATAGCTTGTGTCATTTTTAAACTACTATTTTTACCTATATTTATATTATTATTTATTCCATTAAATGTGTAGGCTGAATTGTCAATAAAAAAGCGATTTTTAGTTATTACACTTCCGGTTATCGTACCACTATTCCCATTTCCACTCTCATCATTAGCATTTCCATTGAAAGGGTAATACGCTTTGAGACCAGTTTCTAGATTTATTATATCTGAAGCTAAATTTATCGGATCTGAAGTACTTTCGCATGCAAGGTATTTGTAACTCATGGTATAAGTTCCTGCATTCAAAGTACCAGTGAAAGTATTGCTACTATATCCAGTGAGAGTAGTGCCATTGTATCTCCAAACGATGCTATAACCTGAAATGGTAGTTATGCTACCAATCAATTTATTTTCTACTAACTCTATTTGTGGAGTATTTTCAAAACCAGTAAAGGATGTGTTATACAATAAAACTAATTCACAGTCAGTAATAGGTCTATTGTAAAATCTAATTTCATCTAAGACACCATTAAAACCGAAACCAGAACCTGCTTCAGCTAAAGGAACTACATTACCTAAAACTAAATCTAAATTATTAGAAGCAATAGTGATGTTTTGTGGAAACTCGTTTACCAATTGTCCGTTTAGATAATACTTTACTATATTATTATTGTAAGATATTGCAAGATGATTCCAAGTGTTTTTGATCCAGCTTGTAGATGACAAACTTGCTACACTTGTTGTAGTGTTATTGGAAATAAGTCTTAGTGTTCTTCCATCATTTCCTCTTGCATCTACCATAAAGCCACCGCCTCCTGCTACACCATAAGGTGCTTTATCTAGTATTCTACTCCCAAAGTTTGCAATATTTAAATCGCAGCCATTTGGGCAGTTAGTTTTTGACTGATTTAACCAAAGTGATATAGTAAATCCATTTGTAAAATTAAAGCTACTAGAATTTTGTACTCTAATTTGACTGTTTCCTGAAAATGAGTAGGCAGACATACTGTTTCCTATCCTATCATTAACGAGGTTTGCTCCTATTATTGTATATGGATTATTTCCGTTTCCGCTCTCATCATTGGCATTACCATTAAAAGGGTAGTAAGCCACCAATCCATCGGTTGGAATTTGTGCCATAGCACTACTAGCCGCCAAAAACACTGTGGACGACCATAACAGTAATTTTTTCTTGTAATTTTTAAGGTTCATAACTTGTTAATTTAAGGTTATTTATTACTTAGATTGATTTTTGACCTCAAACGCTACAAACCCACCCGAAAAAAAATAATATTCTTTAAAAAATTATATTTTTTCACATTAAAATCATGTATATTGGTATTATAATCTACTTTTCGTGTCGTATCGTTGATTCTTGAAAAATACTGAAAATGGGTAAATATATTTCTTTAAAACTTGTATTTACACCTCAAGTCACATGTAGTTTTTTCAGAAACACATAAGTATATAACACTATTATTCCAATCTGTTTTTCTAGTCGATGCTTAGAACAACAAATAAAAAATCAGGTTTTAGTATCGGTCTGTTTAGCTAAATATGATTTTAAAGCTTAATTTTGTATTCGTAAGTAAAATTCCAAACATAAGTATCAAAATTTTTGAATTATAAGCGTGGATAGGATAAAACTGGAAATCTTGGGATTATCATCGAGCCAGTCGCAAACGGGCTCTTTTGCACTAATTTTAGGCGAGGAACATGGAAATAGAAGGCTGCCCATCATCATAGGTATGTTTGAGGCGCAAGCCATAGCTATAGAAATAGAAAAAATTATCCCAAACAGGCCCATGACACACGATTTATTTCGTTCGTTTGCTGAGGCTTTTACTTTTACAATCGAATCGGTGCTTATATCTGATTTGAAAGAAGGCGTGTTTTATGCCAAAATCATAAGCTCTGACGGAATTTCAAATCATGAGATTGATGCAAGACCTTCGGATGCAATTGCTATCGGTTTGCGATTTAATGTGCCTATTTTCACCACTGAGTCTATCATGTCAGAAGCAGGCATCGTGCTGGGCGACTATGAAGAAGAGCCCAAAAAAGTAACGAAGAAAGCCAGTGAAAAAACTTCTTACGCGAAAGCATCTAAAACATCAAACGAATCGCTGAAAGACATGACAGCCGACCAACTTAAAATTATGTTGGATGAAGCTTTGAAAAAGGAGGACTATGAAAGAGCCGCTACTATTCGCGATGAGTTGAACAGGAGGAATTAAATTTTGCCCCCTCCAAATACCATTGTCTCCAAGAATGGGGGATTTTTTAGATTGGTTAATATCCAACTCAGGGATTGTTTCTGTAAATAGCATTTCAATTTGTTATATTTAAATACATAAAAATAATACTAATGAATCGTGCCAAAATAAAAGACCTTTTGCAAGCCAATGCCTATGGTAATGAAGTGTGTGTAAAAGGCTGGGTAAGAACAAAAAGAGATAGCAAGGTTGTAGCTTTTATTGCGCTAAATGATGGGTCTACCATTCATAACATTCAAATAGTGGTAGATTTGCCCAATTTCCCCGAAGATTACTTGAAAGATGTACACACGGGAGCATGTTTGTGTGTGATAGGAACATTGGTACAATCGCAAGGGAAAGGCCAAAGTGTAGAAATTCAAGCCAAATCCATTGAAGTTTATGGCACAGCCGACCCTGAAACCTATCCTTTGCAAAAAAAGGGTCATACGTTGGAGTTTTTGAGGGAAATAGCTCATTTGCGTCCTCGTACTAACACATTTGGGGCAATTTTTAGAATTCGTCATGCCATGGCTTATGCCATACATAAATACTTTAACGACAAAGGATTTGTATACGTACACACGCCCATTATTACAGGTGCAGACGCAGAAGGGGCAGGGGAGATGTTTCAAGTAACAACTCTTGATTTGAACAAGCTTCCTAAAAATGAAAATGGCAAGATAGATTTTGAGCAAGATTTCTTTGGAAAAGCTACCAACCTCACGGTTTCGGGTCAGCTTAATGGTGAGCTTGCGGCAATGGCTCTTTCTGAGATTTATACTTTTGGACCTACTTTTAGGGCAGAAAATTCAAATACCAGTCGCCATTTGGCTGAGTTTTGGATGATAGAACCGGAAATGGCATTTTATGAACTGGAAGATGATATGAATCTGGCCGAAGATTTTATCAAATATTTGGTTCGCTATGCGCTCGAAAATTGCAAAGATGATTTGGAGTTTTTAAATGGTCTTTATGATAAAGAATTAATCGAACGGTTGAAATTTGTGGTTGAAAATGATTTTGTGCGCCTTAACTACACCGAAGGTGTGGATATTTTGCAAAAGTCAGGTCATAAATTTGATTATAAAGTAGAATGGGGTACTGATTTGCAAAGCGAACATGAACGCTATTTAGTGGAAAAGCATTTTAAAAAGCCTGTAATTCTCATCAATTATCCCAAACATATCAAAGCTTTCTACATGAAGCAAAATGAAGACGGCAAGACTGTGAGGGCTATGGATGTGTTGTTCCCCGGTATTGGCGAAATCATAGGCGGGTCTCAGCGTGAAGAGAATTATGATAAACTTTATGCCCGAATCAAAGAATTGGGTATGCACGAAGAAGAGCTGTGGTGGTATTTGGAGACACGCAAGTTTGGTACAGCGCCACACGCAGGTTTTGGCCTTGGTTTTGAACGATTGATGCTTTTTGTGACCGGAATGGGAAATATACGTGATGTAATCCCTTTTCCCAGAACTCCCAAAAGCGCTTCGTTTTAGAGTTTGGTATAAGGATACATTACAAAAAAGCCCGATTTTATTTAAAATCGGGCTTTTTTGTGTTTATGATTTCGGATTGATATTAAGCATAAGAATTTAACATCACAGGCATTACCAACATCAATATATCTTCATTGGCAGAGCCGTCTGTAGGGCTTATCAGACCTGCTTTGTTTGGTTGAGACATGCTCAAAGTAATAGACTCACTGTCGAGATTATTAAGCATTTCCAATAAAAATTTGGCGTTGAAGCCTATTTCCATATCTTCACCTGCATATTCGCAAACCAATCTTTCGTTTGCTTCGTTTGAAAAATCCAAATCTTCGGCTGATACCTGAAGCTCGCTTCCACTCATTTTCAAGCGAACTTGGTGAGTGGTTTTATTTGCATAAATCGATATACGTTTCAAGCAATTTAACAGCTCTATTCTGCTGATTATCAATTTATTGGGGTTTTCAAGAGGGATTACGTTTTCGTAGTCGGGAAAACGCTCGTCTATCAATCGGCAAATTAATTTTGTATTTCCAAAAGTAAAAAATGCGTTTGATTGGTTAAACTCCATGCTCAAAGCTGTATTGTCTGTAGGCAAAGAAGATTTGAGCAAATTCAATGCTTTTTTAGGAATGATTATGGCCGAAGGGCTGTCTGTAGCCACATCGACCCTTCTGTAACGCACCAAACGATGTCCGTCTGTAGCTACAAAAGTGAGGTTTGAGTCGTTCAATTGAAAATAAACTCCTGTCATAGCCGGACGCAAATCTTCTGAACTGGTGGCAAAAATGGTGCTCATGATGGCTTTTGAAAGCAACTCGCTCGACATGTCTACTTTCGAAGCATTTTTCATGGCAGGTACTTTGGGGAAATCTGTTGCATTCTCTCCCGAAAGTTTATAATTACCGTTGTTTGAACGAAGGGTAATTACATAGGTGTCTTCATCGATACTAAAAGTAATGGGTTGTTCAGGCAAATTTCTAAGAGTATCCAAAAGAATTTTCGCAGGAACACAGATGTTTCCCGATTCTTTTGACTCTACAGACATTTCCGTAATCATTGTGGTCTGCAAATCAGACGCAGTGATGGTGAGTTTTTCTTTTTCTATCTCAAACAAAAAATTTTCCAAAATAGGAACAATGGGGTTTGAGGCGATAACACCACTCACAGAAGTGAGCTGTTTGAGTAAAGAAGCCGAAGAAACAACGAATTTCATATTAGTCTATGACGGTAAGGTTTGATGTAAAAGTTTGCCTTGGGGGCACTTAATCCAAATTACAATGAGCAAAAATAAGTATTCTTAACAACAAAATTTTTTAATGTGAATAAAAATTTTTCATAACACTTTTTAATTAAGCGATTTTATCTTCTCTACAAGTGTTTTATTGATTTTCATATGCGATTCGTGTGTCCAGCCTGCTACATGGGGAGTAAGCAATATTTTAGGATTATTCATGAGCCTTTCATAGGTTTTAGGCTCTTTTTCTTTGAATTTGTTGAGGTTTTCAATTGGGAGCACATCCAATCCGGCACCCAATACTTTGCCATTATCGATGGCATCGAGCAAATCGTTGATAACTACCACTTTCCCCCTCGATGAATTAAAAAGCCAAATATTCTTTTTGAATTTTTGTAAAAAATCTTTGTTGACCAAATTCTCCGTCAGTGATGTAAGCGGTGTGTGAAAACTAACGATATCAGCTTCGTTAAAAATGGTTTCCATGCTAGAAGGAATGGCATTTTCGTCTGCATATTCACTTGAAGGAAGTATGTCGTAGGCCAAGACTTTACAGTCAAAACCCTTTAGGCATTTGGCAAAGGCTTTTCCATTGTTTCCGTAGCCAATAATGGCAACAGTTTTTCCTTCTATTTCATAGCCACGATTTTCTTCCCGAAGCCAAACTCCGTTTTTCACCTCAAAATTGGCAGTATGAATCTTATTAAATAATGTTAGAATGGACCCTAAAACATGTTCTGCCACTGCATTGCGGTTTCCTTCGGGGGCATTTATCAATTTAATATTTCTCTTTAGCACTTCTTCTTCCACTATTTGGTCCATGCCTGCACCTGCCCTAGCTATAAACTTTAAATTATGTGCACGCTCTAAAATTTCTTTACCTATAAATATTTTGCTTCTTAATATTAATCCTGAGTAAAGTTCTATGGTGTCAAATACTTCTTCTTGTTTAATATCGGGTTTGTAATGCACTTCATAACCTATATTTTCCAACATAGGCAAAATCGAAAGGTGCATATCGTCAATAATTAATATTTTACTCATTAATACAAATATCTATAAAGTGTAGAGCAGGTGTGCCACACCAAAATAAACGGCCAAACCCAACAAATCGTTTGCCGTGGTGATGAATGGGCCGGAAGCCAAAGCAGGGTTTACCCCAAACCTGTCGAGTACAAGCGGAGTGACAGTTCCTAAAATAGATGCCAGCAATACCACGCAAAAAAGAGCGCATGCCACCGTAATGCCCAATTTGGCAGGGTGGCCAATCGTGATTACAAACAAAAACACGATACTACATATTACAAATCCATTTAATAGTGCCACCAAAGACACCCTTCCAAGCCTTCGCCAATTGTTTTCTTCCAGTCCTTCTGCATTTGCCAAGCTTTGAACTATGAGCGAAGACGACTGCACACCTACGTTTCCGCCTGTGGCTGTAATCAAAGGAATAAAAAATGCCATGGCAGGTACTAATATTAAATTTTGTTCAAATAAACCCATAAATGAAGCTCCAAGTAGCCCTCCAAACATGCCAATGATTAACCAAGGCAATCGGGCTTTGGAGAGAGTCCACACAGTATCGTCTTCTTCCACAGGGGCAGAAATACCTGTCATGGCGTTGATGTCTTCTGCAGCCGATTCTTTCAGCACGTCTACGGCATCGTCTATAGTGATTCGGCCTACCAGCTTGCCCTGAACATTTACTACCGGAATCGACTCCAAATCGTATTTTTGCATAAGTTCACCCACTTCCTCTGCATCGGTATAGGTTTCTACAGAATGAATATCGTCTTCGTATATTTCTGAAATATTGGTTTTGTCTTTTGATAGAATAATTTTTTTTAGCGACACTCTTCCAAGAAGTTTATCGTTGTCATCTACTACATAAATCGTGTATAATTTTTCAACATTTTCTGCTTGACGCCTTATCTCCTCTATGGTCTGCTTTACGTTCCAATTGATGTTGGCCTTTATTAATTCTTTGGCCATGAGCCCACCTGCGCAGTCTTCATCGTAGCGCAACAGTTCACTCACGTTCGATGCCATTTCTGCATCAGATAAATGTGCTATGATTTCCTCTCTCGACTTTATGGGTAATGAATTGAGAATATCTGCTGCATCGTCAGAGTAAATTTCATTGATAAAAACAGCTATTTCTTCGGGCGTATATTCTTTGAATAAGGTTAGCCTTGTTTTTTCATCAATATTGGTGATGATGCGCCCTGCTGTTTCTTTGTCGAGTAAATTGAGGATGTATTTTTGCCTATAGCTGTCAAACTCATATATGATGGGTATGATGTCTTCTGCATACATCTCATCAAATATGCTGTGCAGATATTCATCATTAAGCGCATCAATGGCATCGGATATTTTTTCTAAAAATTCTTGAGTAATTTCAAACTGCACGATATACGATTGCCGGGGAGTAAAATGGGCACACGAAGATAGTATTTAAAAATTTTTGTAGAAAAGCAATGACATTACTTTATTGATAATTTCAACTCATCAGTTTCAAAATGTGTACGCCATTTTTCATGATGTTTTGATTTGGGTATTTATTTGTTTGCTTTTTGATAAGTCTTTCTGCGCAGCTTCGGTGTTTCCCAAGGCAATGTAGACCTTTGCTCTCCATTTGAATACTTCAATATTTTTGTCCTTATAATACCAAGCCGCTTTATTAAATTCTTTCAAGGCTAATTCGAAATCATCTATTTTGTACAATGCCATCCCTTTGTAGAGAAATATTTCGTGCAAATCGTGGTTTAAGCTCAGGGCTTTATCGAAATTGTAAATGGCTTGATAATAATTATGAAGGAATAGATGTGCTTTGCCGCGCATGGCATAACAAACCATAGACTTGGGCTGTTTTTTTATCTCTTCGTTGAAATAATTTACAGCCTCGTCATAAAAACCAAAATTTATCATTCTTATGCCTTCATCGTATTTTTTTAAATCGATAGCTGTGTAGTCTACATCGCGCCAAATGGCTATTTTTAATCCAATAAAAATAAATAATGGGAATATGAAGAATATAAGTGCTTCCATTAATATTAAAACCCCAAAATAGAACCGAATGGTTTCAAAAACTATTCAAATGCTTGAATTCCTGTGATTTCCCTACCCAAAATCAGTAAATGAATATCGTGTGTACCCTCGTATGTGATGACAGATTCTAGATTCATCATGTGCCGCATGATAGGATATTGGTTGGTAATGCCCATGCCACCCAAAATTTGGCGAGCCTCTCGAGCCACTTGCAGGGCCATGTCTACATTATTTCTTTTAGCCATAGAAATTTGTGGTGTGGTGGCTTGGCCTTTGTTTTTTAGCTGTCCAAGTCTAAGAGCCAATAGTTGGGCTTTGGTAATTTCCGTAAGCATCTCGGCCAGTTTCTTTTGAATGAGCTGAAATCCGCCAATAGGTTTGCCAAACTGAATGCGCTCTAGTGAATATTTCACAGCGGTCTCGTAGCAATCGATGGCTACGCCTATCGCTCCCCACGCAATACCATATCGGGCGGAATCCAAGCATTTGAGGGGAGCGCCCAAGCCCGACATACGCGGCAGAAGATTTTCTTTCGGAATTTTTACATTGTCAAACACCAATTCGCCCGTGCAACTGGCTCTCAACGACCATTTTCCGTGTATTTCTGGAGTACTGAATCCTTCCATGCCCCGTTCTACGATTAATCCATGAATGCGTCCTGCTTCATTTTTGGCCCATACTACAGCCACATTTGCCAAAGGGGCGTTTGAAATCCACATCTTAGCACCATTAAGCAAATAATAGTCGCCCTTGTCCTCATATTTAGTAATCATACCCGATGGATTTGAGCCATGATCGGGCTCAGTGAGGCCAAAACAGCCCAGCCATTCACCTGAAGCCAATTTAGGGAGATATTTTTTGCGTTGTTCTTCGGTGCCAAACTTATAAATGGGAAACATCACCAGTGAGCTTTGCACCGATGCAGTAGACCTCATGCCCGAATCTCCCTTTTCCAAAGCCTGCATAATGAGACCGTAAGAAATATAATCCAATCCGCCCCCGCCATATTCTAGGGGAATAAATGGCCCAAAAATTCCCATATCTCCCATTTTTTTCACCAAATATTGTGGGAATTTGGCCTCTTCTGCACACTTTTCTATTATGGGTGATATTTCTGTTTTTACAAATTGATTTATGCTTTCTCTTATCATTTTTTGCTCATCGCTAAGCAAGTCGTCTATTTGGTAAAAATCCGAAGGGGTTTTGAAATGTGCATTCATAAAAATTATAGGGTTATCGATGTATCTCAACGAGATTTCTGTAGGTTAAGTTTATTGAGAAATCTGATAAAAGCATGATGTTTATTGGTTTTTGAAATAATAAATTAAAATCGTCCATGGCTCTAATGGGCATGAAAATAAAACTTAGCGACAACTATCGAGAAAAGAATGTTGTATCAACGCAATGTATTTGATTAAAAATAAACAAGGCATAAAATGACAAATGTAAAAAAGACCTTGAATATCTGAGGTTTATATTTTAGCTTTGATTCAAAGGTGGTTACATAGAAATAATTTATATTTTTCTGATATTGACCCTTGAAAATAAAGGATTATGGCTATAAAAGTTGCATTAAATCACAAAACACATTACAAATACGATAGAGCAATTAATTTGGGGCCACATGTGTTGCGCTTGCGTCCTGCCGCTCACAGCCGTACTCCTATTGAGGCTTATTCATTAAAAATTATTCCAGAAAAACACTTCATTAATTGGCAGCAAGACCCTTTTGGCAACTATCAAGCCCGATTGGTTTTCCCTGAAACCACCAAAGAGTTTGTGATAGAGGTAGATTTGATCGCCAACATGGAGGTAATTAATCCTTTTGATTTTTTCGTAGAAGAATATGCCGACAAATTCCCCTTCCAATACGATCCTGTACTCAAACAAGAGCTCGAAATATATCTAAAACCGGCAGAAAGTGGTCCTTTGCTCACTAAGTGGATGGAAACCATAGACCGCTCTCCGATGAATATTGTAGACTTTCTGGTTTACATCAACCAAAAGCTTTGGAAAGACATAAATTATACGATTAGGCTAGAACCGGGAGTACAAACCTGTGAAACCACATTGGACAAAGCCTTGGGCTCTTGTAGAGATACCGGCTGGCTGTTGGTGCAGATTTTACGCCATTTGGGTTTGGCTGCTCGTTTTGTATCGGGCTATTTGGTGCAGCTCACTGCCGATGTTAAGTCGCTAGACGGGCCGGCAGGTCCTGAACAAGATTTTACCGACCTTCATGCTTGGTGCGAGGTATACGTGCCCGGTGCAGGATGGATAGGGCTAGACCCTACTTCAGGACTTTTTGCAGGTGAAGGGCATATTCCACTGGCCTGTACACCACATTTTGAAAGTGCCGCTGCTGTCACAGGTCTGCTAGACCCTTGTGAGTCTACCATGGAGTATACAAACTCTGTCACACGCATTTTTGAAGACCCACGGGTGACAAAGCCCTACACTCCAGAGCAATGGGCCGTGATGGAAGCCTTAGGTTATCAAATAGACCATGATTTAGATAAAAACGATGTGCGCCTCACTATGGGAGGCGAGCCTACTTTTGTGTCTATCGATGATATGGAATCGGCAGAGTGGAACACCACAGCCGATGGACCATTGAAAAGAAAATTGTCTCACGACCTTATTTTAAAACTTAAAGACAAGTTTGGGAAAGGAGGACTGATACACTACGGTCAAGGAAAATGGTATCCTGGAGAGCCTTTACCTCGCTGGCAGTACACACTTTATTGGCGAAAAGACAATGTGGCTCTTTACCACAAGCCACAAACCATGGCAGACATTAATATAAATTATGGTTTTGGGAAAAATGAAGCACTGAAATTTGCCGACACATTGGCAAAATACCTGAATCTGAGCAGCCACTATGTGATTCCTGCCTATGAAGACATTTTATATTATTTCTGGAATGAGGGCAACGTACCTAATAATCTTAATCCAAGAGAAAAAAATATTAAAGACTCGCTCGAACGCCAATTTATGGCCGAACTTTTGGAAAAAGGCTTGGGCGAAACAGCCGGATATGTGATTCCTATCGAGTGGAGCCATACATTAAACAAATGGCTGAGCAGCACATGGAAGTTTAGGAAAAAGAATCTATTCCTCATTCCCGGTAACTCTCCCATAGGTTTGCGTATTCCACTTGACTCACTTGAATATTTAGAGCCCGAGGCTAGAGAGAAATTTTATGAGTACGACCCTTTGGACGATTTGCCACCTTTGGACAATTATCGTGAAAAAAGGAATAAAACACCGTTCAACATAGCCGATGAGCCACTTTACATAGTGAGGACAGCATTGTCTGTAGAGCCAAGAGACGGAAAACTGTTTGTGTTTTTTCCGCCCTTGTCAAAACTAGAACTTTATCTAGAGCTTTTGGCCATAGTAGAGGCTGTTTCAGAGCATTTGGGCTTCCCCATAGTGATAGAAGGCTACGAACCGCCCAAAGACCAGCGACTAGAAAAACTGGTCATTTCGCCCGACCCCGGAGTGGTAGAGGTGAATATTCATCCGGCTAAATCGTGGAGAGAGCTTACCTCAAACTACAGTACGCTTTTTGAAGAAGCCAGATTGTCGAGGCTAGGAACTGAAAAATTTATGGTTGATGGTCGACACACAGGCACAGGAGGCGGAAACCATGTAACGATAGGCGGAGTAAAGTCAGCCGACAGTCCGCTGCTGAGGAGGCCAGATTTGCTGCGAAGTCTCATCACGTATTGGCAGCACCATCCGGGGCTTTCCTATATGTTTGCAGGAGCTTTCATAGGCCCTACGAGCCAAGCCCCAAGGGTAGACGAAGGCAGAGACGACAGACTTTATGAACTGGAAATTGCCTTTAGCCACATTCCAACAGATGGAAAAGGATATATTCCTTTTTGGCTTACCGACCGTTTATTAAGAAACCTGTTGGTTGACATCACAGGAAATACACATCGTTCAGAGTTTTGTATCGACAAATTGTATTCTCCCGATTCTCCTTCAGGAAGGTTAGGAATATTAGAGTTTCGTGCGTTTGACATGCCGCCACACTACCAAATGTGTATGCTGCAACTGTTGCTCATAAGAGGTTTGGTGGCCAAATTTTGGCAAAAGCCCTACAAAGGCAAGCTCATTCGCTGGGGAACTGAACTTCACGACCGATTTTTACTTCCACACTACTGTTTTGAAGATATCAAAGAAGTGTGTGCCGATTTAAAGGAGTTTGGCTACGAGTTTGACCATCGCTGGTTTGAGCCATTTTTTGAGTTTCGTTTCCCTCGTCATGGCAGTGTACAGGTAGGCAGCATACACATGGAAATACGCATGGCCATAGAGCCGTGGCATGTGCTGGGCGAAGAAGCTACCAGTCAAGGCACAGCGCGCTATGTAGACTCATCACTGGAACGGGTGCAAATAAAAGTGACTGGAATGACTGATAAACGTCATTTTTTGTTATGCAACGGCAAAAGAGTGCCCCTGAGAAATACGGGAGTGATAGGTGAATATGTGGCCGGAATCCGCTATAAGGCTTGGAATCCGCCATCGTCTCTGCATCCTGTGATAGAAGCACAATCGCCTTTGGTTTTCGATTTGATGGACAGCTGGACGGGTCGCTCTGTGGGTGGATGTCAATATCATGTGAGTCATCCGGGTGGAAGAAGTTACGATACCTTCCCTGTGAACAACAACGAAGCAGAATCGCGCAGGATAAACCGTTTTTGGGACATTGGCTACACTCCGGGAGCAAGACAATTGACTCCTGTGTTGCAGCCTTTGATAGAATTTCAGCCCGAAGGTTCAAAAGCCATTCTGTACAAAGAGCCTCAAGAAATCATCGATGATGAGTTTCCATATTGCTTGGATTTGAGGAAATAGTTAGATTTCTGAATTGGTTTAGTAGAATGCTTATTTTTGATATATTTTAAGTAGTTAATGTATAGTTAAGCACATCTTCTAATGGATGAAAACTATTTCTTATTTCTCCTACTGGCATTTGTTTCAGAAGTAATTGGGACTGTATCAGGATTCGGTTCTTCAATACTTTTTGTTCCACTTGCTTCTTTATTCTTTGATTTTAAATCGGTCTTGGGGATAACGGCAGTATTTCATGTCTTTAGCAACTTGTCCAAAATCTTACTGTTCAGAAATGGAGTTGAAAAAAACTTGGTGTTAAAATTAGGTATACCGGCTGTCATTTTTGTTGCAATCGGGGCGCTAATCACCAGTTTTTTCCCTACAAAGCAAATTGAGCTAGTAATGAATTTAGTATTAGTATTTTTATCGGTTTATTTACTTCTTAATTCTAAAAAACAACTGAAACAAACAGATGCCAATTTGTATTTTGGTGGGATAATGTCCGGCTTTATTGCAGGAGTGGCTGGAACAGGCGGGGCTATAAGAGGAAGCGTATTATCTGCTTTTCAACTTAGAAAAGATGTATTTATTGCAACTTCTGCTATGATTGATTTAGGTGTAGACTTTAGTAGAGCCGCAGTATATATAAGCAATGGGTATTTTAATAGCGAACATCTATTTTTAATCCCGTTTTTAATTGGTATTGGTTTTTTAGGTACTTATTTTGGCAAGTTTATTCTTGGATATACATCAGAAGTTGTATTCAAATATATTGTAATTGGTGTAATCATTTCTACTGCTATTTTCCAGATTATCAGATATTTTTTTGATTTTTAAGACCTATTCTTTATAAATAATACTTATAAGTGTTATTTATAAAATGACTAAATTCTAGTTTATTGGATATTATTGTTGCCATGCTTAGGTACTTGCCAACAAAAGTTTGTTTGCTGTTAAAATTTTTTTTTGCTATTATACCTTTTTAAAAATCTCTCGTACTTCTGAGATATAAGATTGGCTGTAGGGGATTTTTATAAATTCGAGCCACAAAAAGCGGTCGTCAAAGCTGCTTACCTTTTGTGCGTTTATGATATAAGACCTGTGTACACGCTTGAGCGAGGTTTGTAGAAATCGATTTTGAACATGCACCAAATTGCACGACAGGGTGTAGCTGCCTTTGTCGGTTACTATTTTAGAGTAGCTTCCCTCTGCTTTGATGTATATCACATCTTCATGTGCTATTTTTTTGTATACATTTCCTTGCTTCACAAAAAACGGCAAGGAAGAATTGTCATTCGTTGGAGTTCTGTATTCTTTTTTGTTCAAGGCTATTTGTATGGCCGATTTTATGTCGCAAAGATGAAAAGGTTTTGAAATAATGGCAGCCGGATGGGCTTTCAAAGCTTCGCTGAGTGTTGCGTCCTGGTTATTGGCTGTGATAAAAATGACGGGAATGGCATGGTTATCTTTGATAGCAATAGCCGCTTCTATGCCTGTCATGTTTCCTTTTATCCGAATATCCATCAACACAACATCGGTAGGCGACTGTTCCAACAGCTGAAAGCACTTTTCAGCAGAAGTGGCTATGCCTACTATGGCAAAACCCTGTTCGCTCAAAAACTCTCTCATGTCTTGCGCCACGATCATTTCGTCTTCTACTATGAGTATTTTGGCTTTCATAGCTTTAGGTCTTTTTTAAGTGTAATTTCCACCCGCAAACCATTGTTGTTGCTGAATTGTATGTGTCCATTCATTTGCGAAACCAATAAATGAATGATTTTAAGCCCAAAAGAATGAGATTGGGCTATGTGTTGGGCATTTCCGTTGCCATTGTCTGCACACGTTAAAAATATATCATTTTCCTTTTCATATATATCAACTTCTACCAGCAGTTTTTTATCGGCTGTTTTGGCGTGTTTAAATATATTTGAAATGAGCTCATTGAGAATCAAGCCCATGTTTAGTGCCGTGTTTGTATCTATAGTTAAGGCTTCAAAATCGGTTTTTATCACACATTCTTCTTTTTCTACGCCATAGCTCACCGCCAGTGCCTGAAATAAACTTTGGCAATAGGCTTTCATCTCTATGCCTTGAAACGAGTTTTCTGAGTAGAGCATTTTGTGTACCAATTCCATAGAATAAATTCGGCCTTTGCTACTCAAAATAGCCTGCTTTATGTCCTCGTTTTTGATGTTTCGTTCTTGAATGCTAAGCAAGCTGGCTATTACCTGCAAATTGTTTTTTACCCTATGGTGAATCTCGCTTAGCAGCAACTCGTTTTCTCTGTTTTTCTTTTCTACAGTCAATTTTTCTATTTCGAGTTCATTGGTGCGCTGTTTCACCTTTTTTTCCAATTCTTCATTAATAGATTTTTGAATTTTTTCGTTCTCGGTCAGTTGGGCGATGTACAATTGTTGGGCTTGCTGCTTTTCTATATAATGCAGTTTTGATAAATAGCCCAAACCTACTGAAAACACCAAAAATTCTGCTGATATACCCAGTTGTACACAATAGCCTCTGATGTCGGGTTCGAGGTCTAGTTGACCTAAAATAGCTCCGAAAATCAAAAATAGCGTGGCCACAATCACGAATTTTCCTCTCACATTCTTATTTTTCAATATAAAATAGATGATAAAAGCCATCAGCGTGATTTCAAATACCAAGATGATATTTTTATATATCGGCTCATACATAAAACTATATCCAAAAAAATGGAAAACCGTTTCATAAGTGATTTGAATACATTTATTGATGATGCCCACGTTCAGCAGCTTATCAGCCCAAGGGGAAAACTGCTTATAATTACCAAAATCATTTAAAAAGTAGAAATACAACACGTAGATTAAACTATACCAAATGGAGACCAGATTGATGGAGACAGCATTGAGTTGCGGAATAGCCGTTTGAATTAATCCATAGTAAAACAAAAAATATAACAACGCCACAAATAGGTATATCACATATTTTAAGTACACTTTCCATCCTGTGACGAAGAATATAATCAGGTGAAAAAGGCATAAAAAAGCATTTAAACCCAAAAAAAACGATTGGGCCACTTCCATTCTATGTTCCTTGTACTGAAAAAAATCTTTCGAATAGAGATTGACCGAAAGTTTATTGGGGTCTATTCTGTTGAGTTCAGACAAGGAAAATACTACGGTGTACTTTTTGCCGGAAGGAATGGAAAGTAAAAAATGATTGGCAGGTTCTTCGTGTGCTTCTAGAAGTGAATCGCCCAAATAGATTTGCAAATTTTGTGTTTTGACAAACCTTTCGCCCATGCTGATATAGCACTGCAAGGTATCTGATTCTTGGTTTTCTACACTGAACTGAAATTTTGAAGGCGAATTGAATGGAAGCTTTTTTATGATGGAATCGAATGGGTATAATGTGCCATTTTTACCATCAATATAATACAAATGCGAATTCACCTTTACATCCTTAGCAGCAGAATAAATGAGCAGTGTGGAGCTGGTGGCCGGTACAAAGAGCCCAAGAATACATGTCAATATCAATGAAAACATCGTACTACAGTTTTTTGTGCATTACAAACCTAAAGATTATTGCCAAAAAAGTGCCATCAAATAACGGGAAATTTGTCTTTACAAAATAAAATAGGCCATTCACAAAGAATAAAGGCATATTTACAAAAACATACATCTTTTTCGGGTTCAAAATATAGTTATTGCCATTTTTAAACTATAAACAGACCGAAATCGTATGAAAACAATGTACTCAACCACATATTTAGCTGTTGCTCTAAGCCTTTTTACACTGCTTTTCTCTTGCAAAAAAGAAGATGCCGAACCTACAAAACCTGCTGAAGAAGAAAAAATGCTCACAGTAAAAGTGTATCGCTACTACAATTCTGGAGCGAAAGATAGTATAGCAGGCGCAAAAGTGTCTATCTACAGTTTCAATAACGCTCAGTCCGAACGCCAAAACGATTTGCCGCTTGCTACTGCCATTGCTGACAGCAGAGGTTATGCCCAAATATCAGTAAAAAGCATTCTGGGTACGAGCACCTCTAGAAACTATATAGTAGTAGCAGAAAAAGACTATTTGAATAATTTATCAGCTTTTAGCAGCACTTCACCCTATATAATTGACAACATTACGAAGCCTGCGCCTGTGGAAGTAAATGTCAGTAAATCCTTGATTCCGTATTTATTAAAGTATCCAAAATGGAGCATTGCCGGAGCTTCCATAGGAACCGTAAGCGGATGTTCGCTGGATAATTTTATCACTTTCGAGAAATTCTATGGAGACTTGACCCTTAAAATGATTGCAAATGAAGGCGCTACTTCTTGTGATGGGGCTGTAGAAACCTATGCTACGTTTTCTGTAAATAATACTCGTGTAGAAGGCGATACGGTAGAGATCAATGGTACGAAAAAAGGTTATGAAATGGTGGGCAGGGTTCAAACATTTGATTTAAGAACAGGCGCATACGGATATGCCACTGCTACCGATTTGTCACTATACATCCAAGGCGATACTTTGTCAGTTCGCACACAAGTAAATGGTTCGTATTTTACTGTGTTTTATAAAAAAGATTAGCAACAGGAATTATTCAGCTTTTTTAATTATGTTGGGAGGAAACTCCCGACATAAAAACGAAATCAATAACATTATATATAACAAAACGGTCGAAAAAACTTGCTTTATTACAAATTTGTTAAATAGAATAAGGGTCTAGAATGTTTATCCCATCTATATTTTTAAAATCTGCAGTATTTCTAGTAATTAGTATGAAATCATAAACAAGAGCGGTTGCTGCTATGATGGCATCTGGTAGTTTGGTTTTATGCTTTTTGCGTATCTCAATGGCTGCATCAACTACTAATGTGCTTAGGTCTAACACAGTAGCATCATTCATAAAATCAGTAAGCAGTTTGTAATGTTGTTGTGGAGCATTGTACCCAAGCACTTCTATTTTGGTAACTACAGAAATAAAAGGCACAGCATCAATTATGCCATCCATAAAAGCCATGCCCTCAGTAGGCATTTTTTTACCTAAATAATCAATTACAGAATTAGTATCAATCAAATAGTTCGGTTGTTCCACTCGTTACGGCTTTGGGTTACATAGTTTTGTAAATCGTCTGCAACATCTGATGGGAGCTTACCTGCATATTTATCTGAGAGTTTTTGCACAATTGGTGTATTTTTTTTAAGCACTTTTATGATGTGCAAATCCTCCAAGTCTTCTAAAAGTCTATATGCTTTGTTGTTGTTTATTTGTATCAAAACAGTTTCCATATAGCAAAGTTACTTTAAAATTAAAAGTATGCTAATTTTTAGCTGAAAAGGCATTGTTTTTATCTAAAAAGTTTTATACTGCATTTAATTTCTAATGTATATTATTGTCTTCGCCATTGTTCTAACTTTCCCTAAAACACCTTTACCTCATACCCGTCTTTATAGATTTTTAGCAATCCGCCTTCTTGTAGGGGTATCCATGTCCATGAATTTACTGTTAGCTTACTGTTTTCGGGAATCGGTTTCCAGTCCAAAGTCACTTGCTCTGGCTTTTTTGCCATTCTAATATATTCTACTGATTTGTTTTGATAGGTATTGTAGTAAATTTTAATGGTTTTGGCCTCTTCCTTGCTGATGTATCGCGCATTTTTTTTGTTTACATCGGGTGCATAATCTACTTGGGCTATAATGTCGCTGCTATAAATAATATGAGAATTGTTTGTGGGACATAGTTCAGGATAATAAGCCATGGCTCGCAAATAATGCCTTATGTAGTCTCCATAGCCGTCTGTGAGCCATACTTCATCTCTGGGGTAGCAATTTTTACCATCGCCATCAACCATGTAAGTAGCCCAGTTGAGTTTTCTTATGGCTTCATTTTTGAGCAAAGTATCGTTGGTAAGCATTGAATACTGAAGTTCGGCACAGCCTTGTCTTGATGTGTGGCTGTTCCCGGGAGTTTCGTAAGCAGTTTGTTCATTTATGGCCAATACTCCATATTTTTCCCATGTTTTATTGCCCAATTTCCCGTAAACCCAATTAAAAATATCTTTAACATCGGCTTTCCAATTTGGAAACAATTCAGTATGAGTCATGATGTATTGGGCAAATGTCACCGCATTTATCTGTGTATCAGACCAGCCGGGCACATCTTCAAAAAAAGGCCCCCATTTGTTTGTCTTTAAAGGATACGTTTTCATCCACTGAATTATACTTTGGTGGGCTTTTTTGTAAAGAGCTGTGTCTCCTGCTTTCATTTTTATCAAATGTTCCCATAACAAAAGCGTGCCTGTCCAGTTGGTAGTGTAACCCGAACTCAAAGCTTTTATACCGTTTCCTTCGTTTGATTTTAATATTCCCACATCACCCGTTTTTGCGTTTACTTTAAAAGGCAATGGTGAATTTTCTGCGTCACCATTTTTTGTTTTTTGAGCCAGCGTATTCGCTATTTTTATGCAATAATCTAAATACAAATCTTCATGGGCATGGCTGTACCAGCGTTGCTTGCACATTTGGTATAATTTTAATAATTCCCAAGCAAATGCCCCTGCCTTATCGGGCTGAGTAAATGCTTTGCCAATCACCATATCTCCATCATATTTTCCCGAATAAATAAATGAATTGTAAGGAAAAGGGATGTTTGGCCAAGCATCATTTTCGGCAGAAAGCCCGTGAGTAAGATAGTATTCGGCTATGAATTTCATATTTTCTTTTACCCTTTCATTTCCGGAATACATGTACAAGAGCTGAAAAGATGATAAAGCCATGGCCAATTGGTCGCCACCAAGCCCTCTTGGGTCGTTTACTATGGGTCGCCATACCTGATGGTTCATATAATAGGGCAATCCGTTGAGGTCGGTACGCATGGTGTCCCAAAAATTCCATGTCAGCTTCACGATTTCATCATACGCCAAAGCCGGATTGGAATTATTCCAAGGCAGTATTTTCCCTGATGCATCAGTTTTTATAGGGTGAAATACCAAAAAACCGTCTTTTGTTTGGTCATACATAGGGGCGGTTTGGGCAAAAACCCTCCCAATGACAACAACAGAAATCAAAGCAATATGGCACAATCTGCTATTTTTCATATTTTTAAAGAAAAGATAATTCGATGATTTGAGTTTACACTGCATTAAAAGTAAAATAAAAACCAAAAATGATGACAAAAATAAGCTATTTTTGTAAACAAAATTAATTTTATGGCGTCAAAAAATAGGTTTATAAACAAGCATGTACTCATTACGGGTGGTGCTAGGGGCATCGGTTTTGAAATAGCTCGTCAATTTGCCGAAGAGGGGGCTTTGATTTCAATTTTTGATTACAACAAAGAAAATTTACAAAAAGCGACAGAAATATTGTCTCAAACCACAAAAAGAGTATATACCTATCCAGTAGATATTAGTATAAAAAATGATGTTTCGGAGGCTGTAGCAAGTGTGGAGAAGATAGCACCAATCGATGTGTTGATTAACAATGCCGGAATAGCATCAGAAACTCCATTTTTAGAGATAGAAGAGCAGGAGTGGCGAAAAATTATGGATATAAACATCACTGGGATGTTTTTTGTGTCGCAAGCGGTGTGTAGACACATGGCAAAGCGAAAAAGTGGTGTCGTGGTGAATATGGCTAGCAAAAATGGGCTCGATGGAGAGGCAGGTTACGCTCATTACAATGCCTCAAAAGGTGGGGTGGTGATGCTCACCAAAACAATGGCGATAGAACTAGCCCACTTGGGTATAAGGGTCAATGCTGTTTGTCCGGGCTACATAAGTACCCCAATGTCTATGGAGATAGATTCACCTGAGTTTGCGGCAAATTTTGCTGACCGATACATTCCACTCAACAGAACGGGTACTGTAGACGAAGTGGCACCTGCATTTCTGTTTTTGGCAAGTAATGAAAGTAGTTTTATGACAGGACAAACCATTGTAATAGACGGTGGGCAGCTTGCCGGACAGAAGAAAAGTGCTTAATTGACAATACAGAGCATGAAAAATGTGTAAAGAGTAAAAAGTAAAAAACTCTGCGTACTCCGCTCCTCTGCGAGGAAATAAATGTGAGAATGAAATTTATTTAAGCGAAATCTTAATTCCTTCATGGTTTTAAAAAAGAGTCTCTGCATTCATCGTATTTATATTTACAATCAATGTTTTAAAAAAGTTATAACACAGGGCTACACAGAGAGGCACAAAGTAAGAAGTTAAAGCAAAAGCTAATAGGATAATACTCTGCGTTCTCTGTTTCTCAGCGAGAGAATATATGTTAAAATGAAAATTTATTTGAAGCAAATATTAATAACCTTAATTTCTTAATGGTTTTTAAAAAGAGTCTCTGCATTCATCGTATTTATATTTACAATCAATGTTTAAAAAAAGTTATAACACAGAGCTACACAAAGAACCACAAAGAGGCACAAAGTAAGAAGTTAAAGCAAAAGCTAATAAGGGTGATACTCTGCGTTCTCTATTTCTCAGCGAGAGAATATATGCTAAAATGAAAAATTATTTGAAGCAAAATCTTAATAACCTTAATTCCTTAATGATTTAAAAGAATCTCTGCGTGCTCTGCCCCTCTGCGAGAAAAAACAAAAAATATGTTGCAAAATAAATCCATTTGGCTGTTAGCCTTCGTTTTTTTTGTGGTTGGTGCTTTGTTCTGCATGAACGATGTCATTTTTCCCTATGCAAAAGATTACTTTGGATTAAGCTATTTTCAAGCCACACTCATCCAATTAACTTTTTATTTTGTATACCTGCCATTTCCATTTTGGGTGTCAAGGTTGGTAGACAAATATGGATACAAACTGTCGGTAGTATCAGCCATTGTCATTACGGTGACAGGTTGTTTAACTTTTTACATTTCGTATATATTTTCTTCTTTCTCAGTCTTGCTGGGGGCTATTTTTATTATTTCTACTGGAATTATGATTTTAAATGTGGCTGCAAATCCCTATGCCACCCTGCTAGGTCCGCCAGAACAAAGTCAGCTTAGAATCAATTTTGTTCAAGTTTTCTCTAGAATTGGCTATGCTATTACACCCGTTTTGGGAAATTATCTGGTAGGAACTTCTACTAACGACCAGCCTTTAATTTATTTACCTTATTTGCTTCTAGCCATTGTTTTTGTGGTATTGCTTTTTGCTATGAAACTGCTGAATATGCCTTCTTATAAAGATGAAAATATTGACAATTCGTCTTTTAGTTCAATCATAAAAAAAGCATTTACCATCAAACAGCTCTATTGGGGAGCTTTGGCTATGTTTTTTTATGTCGGTGCGGAAGCCTGTACAGCTTCATTTTTTATAAATTATTGTTTAGAAACAAAAGCAAACATGAGTGAAGCCGGTATATACTTATCGTGGTACTACATTTTGGCCGGGGTGGGAGGTTTTGCAGCTATTTATATTTTAAAGTATGTTTCAGCAGGCAAGGTGATAGGCGTGTTTTCGGGCATAATAGTAATGTTGGTAATTATGGTAATAGTCAACCCTTCTTATTTATTCCCATTTCCTATGATTTTGATAGGCTTTTTCCTGGCAGCACTTTTTCCCACAATATTTGGTATGGCTATTGAGGGATTGGGCGGCTTTACCAACCAAGGTTCTGCATTGGTCAGCATTGCCATAGCCGGTGGGGCACTTTTCCCTCCTTTACAAGGTCTTTTGGCAGATAATTTTTCCGTACATTTTTCATATATAGTTCCTGCTTTTTGCTTTTTGATGATTAGCATTTATGGAATAACAAGTCAGTCTCATTTAGTTAAGAGAAATTTCTGATTTCAGATTCAACCCAATATTTCAATAACAATCTCTCAGTGACCACTGCTTTTTTGCCTGAGAAAAAGAGAGACGAGTTCAAAATTATAACCCTCTAATCAACTTATTTTTAGACTATTCTGAACAAATCCCACTTTTAGCGGTTAAAATCTTATAAATATTTTTACTTTTTTCAACTTTTTGAAATCCAAAACCAAACGCCTTATCGTAGATATGGCAACTTTTTAAAAATATGTGGTACGACTCTTTACTTGAAAACAATCTGATTCCCGATTTTCTTATAAGAAATGAAATAAGAAAGTTGCTTACTCAACGCCTGCGAGACGAACAACATGGAGACGTGGAACAAAACCAATTTCATTTTCTTTCACTCTTTGAAAAACTCAAATCAGGCCCTATTGCCGTAAACACAGCCGAAGCCAACGAGCAACACTATGAAGTTCCTACTGAATTTTACAAATATGTATTAGGAAAAAACCTGAAATATAGCAGTTGCTACTATGATACAGGTAAGGAATCGCTCTCTGAAGCTGAAGACAAAATGCTAGAAATCACTTGCCAAAGAGCAAGACTCTCAGATGGCATAGACATAC
>ERZ1066116.85-NODE-85-length-61069-cov-11.659209_pt1 | contig 61069 bp, 57 predicted proteins | sample MGYA00382763_ERZ1066116 | MGnify/ENA primary metagenome ERZ1066116 (study PRJEB33369, sample SAMEA5778346) | biofilm metagenome | biome: Industrial cooling water; feature: Water cooling tower basin; material: Biofilm | place: United Arab Emirates | collected...
AAGCCTCCATTGCTCAATTTGCCACCATGTGGAAAAATCCGTGTCAAAGTCGGGAGCAGAAGGTAAAATATATGTTGTAGTAGCTGTTGTGGCAGTAATATTGACCGGAATTTTTATTTATCTGTTCAGAACGGAGGCTAGGTTAAAAAAGTTGGAAAAAGCATCAGCATAGTGGTTTTAATAACCCTACGGGGTAAACAATATTGCTAAGATAAAGCCCTTGTGCCGGCACAGAAGCTTTGGCATATTTTCTGTCTCTCATCAAAATGATTTTTTCAAAATCCATTACTGAAATTTTGCCACTCCCCACTTCTAAGAGCGAGCCTACAATGGCGCGCACCATGCCTCTCAAAAAACGATTGGCACTGATATGAAATAACAACAATCCACCTTCCTCTTGCCAGAAAGCCTTGGAAATGAAGCATTCAAAGTGGTTCACATCAGTATGGTATTTGCTAAACGACTGAAAATCGGTATATTTTAGTAAAAGAGATGCCGCTTGATTCATTAGCTCTATATTAGGTCTTTTTTTATAGTAAAAGCAAGCCAAATCTTTTAAAAAAGGGTCTTTTCGATAACTTATTTTATAAACATAACTTCTGCTAACAGCATCAAACCGTGCACTGAAATCATTGGGAGAACCATAAATTTGATGTACAAAAATAGATTCGGGCAATATGGCATTGAGTTGAAAAACCAGTTTGGCTGGATTTAGTATGCCTTCGTAATCAAAATGAGCAAATTGCTGAAGGGCATGCACTCCTGTGTCTGTACGTCCGCTACCTATCGTTTCTACTGATTGTTTGAGGATTATTTCCAGTGCATTGTTCAGCTCTTGCTGCACTGTATGTGCATTTTGCTGAATTTGCCAGCCGTGGTAGGGCGTACCGCGATACGATAGTTCTAGGACGTATCTCAATCTATTTTGATTTTAATATAAAAAGGACACAAAAAAGCCCCCTTTAGCAATAAGGGGGCTGCATATTATAAATATTGGCACAAATAAGCAGTGTCTACATATACCTTAAGCTGAAACTTGGTGTTGGCAGGTACTTCAAAGCGGTCGCCTGCATAAAAAATTTCAAAATCGGCAGAATCGGGTAGTTTCACCACCAACGCACCGGAGATTACACTCATTATTTCTTTTTGTGAAGTACCAAACTCATATTCACCGGGAGCCATTACGCCAACGGTTTCTTTTCCTGCTACTCCGTTTACTACAAGGGATTTTACTTTCCCATCAAAATACTCGTTTACTTTTATCATTTATGTTTAATAATTAATTTTTAAAGACCTAAAGGAATTTATTATAATGTATCAATTTTTAGATTTAATAGACTTTATTATTCAAGTATATATACAAAATACTTAGTCTATGTCTGGTTTTAAGCTATAGTTGATTAAATAAAACAGACCTAATAACATGATGGCCAATACTGAATATACAAAAACAACGCTCATCATACCTTATAATTTACTTATCAAAATATCTATTTTCTTATCAGTACGGATTATTGTTAGCACAAGTGCCACCCAACAAATTAATAAAAACGAAAGTAAAGATAATAAATGGTTGTCAATATAAAAGCCATATTTTGAAACCACAAAGCCTATACCACCATTATCTAAAACAAATAATGTACAATAAAGCCTAAACCATTCGGTCGTTTTTTTTATTTTTTCTTGACAATATTCTTTCCAATGCATGTCTACCTCGAATAATTAGGTGCTTCTTTGGTGATTTGCACATCGTGAGGGTGGCTTTCTTTCACTCCGGCAGTAGTAATTTTTACAAATTGAGCTTTTTTCAAAGCATCTATATCTTTTGCACCACAGTAGCCCATTCCGGCTTTGAGTCCACCTACCATTTGGTAGATTACCTCAGCTGCCAAGCCTTTGTAAGGCACTCTGCCCACAATTCCTTCCGGTACCAGTTTTTTTATGTCGTCTTCGGCATCTTGGAAATAGCGGTCTTTTGAGCCGTCTTCCATCGCTTCCAACGAGCCCATACCTCTGTATGACTTGAATTTACGTCCTTCAAAAATGGTGACTTCGCCCGGGGCTTCTTCCGTACCTGCCAGCATAGAGCCAATCATGATTGTAGATGCGCCACCGGCTATGGCTTTTACCAAATCGCCCGAATAGCGAATACCTCCATCTGCAATGATGGGCACTCCAGAGCCTTCTATGGCTTTGGTTGCTTCTATCACGGCAGAAAGCTGTGGCATTCCAACTCCGGCTACTATTCTTGTGGTGCATATACTACCGGGACCTACGCCTACTTTCACAGCATCTACGCCTGCATCTACCAGTGCTTTCGCAGCTGCGCCTGTGGCTATATTACCGGCTATTATTTGCAAATCGGTAAATTTATTTTTCACCAATTTTACAGCTTCAATTACTCCTTTAGAGTGGCCATGAGCAGTGTCTATGCTGACTACATCTACTCCGGCATTTTTTAAGGCAGCAATTCTGTCTAAAATATCATGTGTTACCCCCACGGCAGCTCCTACTCTCAATCTTCCAAACTCGTCTTTGCATGCTTTGGGTCTGTCTTTTTTCTTTAGAATATCACCGTATGTAATTAGCCCTGTGAGTTTACCCTCTTTGTTTACAATTGGAAGCTTTTCTATTTTATGTTTTTGGAGTATTTCTTCAGCTTCTTCCAGCTTTGCGCCATCGGGAGCTGTCACTAGGTTGTGTTTGGTCATGATTTGAGAAATGGGCTTTTTAGGGTCTTTCTCAAACCTAATGTCTCTGTTGGTAATGATTCCCACCAGTTTTCCATCTTTGCTGATTACCGGAATTCCGCCTATCCTAAATTCGCGCATGATATGGAGTGCATCGCCCAGCACAGCATCTTCAAACAGTGTTACAGGGTCTAGTATCATTCCGCTTTCCGAGCGTTTTACCTTGCGTACTTGCTTAGCCTGCTCTTCTATGCTCATGTTTTTATGAATAATACCTATGCCACCCTCATGCGCCATGGCTATGGCCATTTGGTATTCAGACACAGTGTCCATAGCAGCAGAGATCAAAGGAATGTTCAATCTGATTTTTCTAGTGAGCTGTGTAGAAGTGTCGGTGTCTCGGGGTAATACTTCTGAATAAGCTGGAAGAAGGAGCACATCATCGTAGGTGAGTGCTTCAAAAAGTATTTTATTATTTGATGTAGTGGACATGGCAAATAGATTCGTTTGGCTATTTGCGGTGCAAAGTTAAGCTATATTTTAGCGATTATAAAATTTATGATAATTATTTTTAGCATAAGGTCTTTTGTGAGAGAGTTATTCGATTTTTCGGTTCTTATTTTCTCTATAAAGAGAGATAAATTCCCGTCAGCACCATTACGAAACTACTCAAGCCTACACCCGCAGCAATTTGGCCTATGGTATGTTTTTGTAAATAAAGCCTTGCGCTCATCAGGCAGCCACTTAGAAATGTAAAAAATACAATGGGCATGAATAAATTGTCATCTATGCAATACAATTTGTTCAGCAACAACAAACAACACACCAATCCCCAAGCAGCGGTGCTGTGCAGGCTTATTTTCCAAAAAAATGTGATTATTCCTGCTATCAGTTGGGTTACTACTATCGATACCATAATAGTCACTACTTTTTCATTGGCCCTTAACTTAAAGTACAAAAAATAGATGGTAAAAGTATAAATGGCTGTAGTAATGATAATACTGTAAATTCTGTCGGTTACCGAATCGAGGTGAAGACTATTTATCACTTTTCCGTAATAAAGGCCCAAAATGCCTAATGCTGGAACAAACCAAGTAAATATAAATATGAAAGCAATAAAATATACAATGTTTTCTTCGTTGTATGGAGTGAGCAAACCCACGTCAAACATAGCCAATGTGCCAAAGATGAGCACCGGCATGAGTATAGGATGAAATGTATATGACAGAGCCTTTGAAACAAAGGTGAAAATGCTATTAAGCATGAAGAAATCAATGAATTTTGACGGCAATATAAATGATTAATAATAATATCATATTCAGTTTAACAATAAAGTGCTAATTTCGTAACAGGGAAACCTACCTATAAACAACAGAGAGAAATGCTAAGTGCAAGAGAAGAGAAAACGATAGATAAAAGTATATATGTGAGCCGTGATTTGAGCTGGATGAAGTTCAACTACAGGGTTCTTGACCAAGCGAAAAATAAATCAAGGAATATTTTCGACAGACTCAAGTTTTTGGCTATTTGTAGTTCAAACCTAGATGAATTTTGCATGATTCGGGTGGGTTCGTTGTACAACTACATTGATTTTAACCGCGATAGAATAGATTACTCCAGCTTAAATTCCCATTTGTTCAGAAGAAAACTGTTGGGAGACATGCACGATTTTACGAAAGAACAGTCGCGCTACTATGAGTCTGAACTTGAGCCTGAGTTTGAACGCAACGGATTTCGAATAGTAAACATCACCGATATTAAAGACGAGGATAGGGAGAAAGTATATAAGTACTTTACCAAAACGATTTTCCCTATGCTCACCCCCATGTTGTACGACAACACACATGCTTTTCCGGTGTTGAACAACAAGGTGTTGACTTTTGCTGTGGTCACCAAAGCCGATGGCGAGAAGGAGAAAGAAAGCAAGAGAGTGTCTTTTGTGCAGGTACCTCAAAACCTGCCTCGCTTTTATGAAATCAATTGTGCCGGAGAAAAAGTATGTTTTTTGCCGATAGATGAAATCATTCGTTGGCAAATGCAAAAAATGTTTCGCAATGTAGAAATACAAAGTGTAACACTTTTCAGAATAACTAGAAATGGTGATTTTTTGGAAGACTCTGAGGATACGGATACCAATTTTTTGGAAGAGATGAAAAAGAAGGTGAACACACGTAAATCTGCACGTGTGGTGCGCCTAGAAATAGAGCCCAATGCAAGCAAGTGGCTCATGAAGCTGCTGATGGATAAGTTTGAAATCGATGAATACAATGTTTTCGAAACTACTTCGCTGATAGATTTTACCGGATTGGGACAAATAATGAAGCACGAGGATTTCAGAAGCAAAATACCTTCGTTGCCAAAGCCTGTGCAGCCATTGAGCTACGACAATCCCAACCAAGAAAATTTGTTTGAATATCTCAAACATAAAGACTTGCTGATGCACCACCCCTATAACAGCATGGAGCCTGTGCTTCATCTGTTGGAAATGGCAGCCAACGACCCAGGTGTATTGGCCATAAAAATGACAATTTATCGTTTGGCAAAAGATTCACGTATTACCAATGCGTTGCTCAAAGCAGCCAACAACGGGAAACACGTATCGGTACTGTTTGAGGTAAAAGCACGCTTTGACGAGGAGCACAACATGAGCGAGGCCGAAAAACTGCAAAAGGCAGGCTGTTTTGTGATTTATGGAGTGGGTAAATTTAAAACCCATACCAAACTTATGCTGATAGTGCGCCAAGAAAACGATCACAGCATAACTCGCTATGTGCATATTTCCAGTGGTAACTACAACGAGATTACCTCTAAATTTTACACCGATTTGGGTCTGCTCACAACAGATGAAGGCTATGCAAACGATGTGTCGGAGTTTTTCAATGTAATCACAGGGCATTCACAGCCAGAGATTTACCAACACTTGATTACAGCCCCGCACAACATGCGTAAGCAGCTGATCCAGTTGATAAGAAATGAATCTGAGAATGCCCAAAAAGGCTTGAAAGCAGGAATAGTGTGGAAAGTGAACTCGCTTCAAGACAAAGAGGTGATAGATGAGTTGTACAAAGCCTCTCAAGCAGGCGTTACCATAAAATTAATAGTACGTGGTATATGCTGCATACGTCCGGCTCGTCCTGCGTTAAGCGAAAATATAGAAGTAATTTCCATAGTGGGTGACTATTTGGAGCATGCACGAATTTTATATTTTTCAAACAACGGTGCGCCACTGGTATACAGCGGCAGTGCTGATGCTATGGTTCGCAGTTTCGACAGACGCATAGAATCGCTTTATTCAATTGTAGATGAAAAATTGAAAAATGAGGCCATCAATGTGTTGGCATACAATTTGAAAGATAATGTGAATGCCTACAGAATGAATGAAGATGGCACATACGATAAAATAAAAGACGAAACAGGCAAACCATTCAATGTACACAAAGAGTTTTACCATGTAAAAGCAGATGCTTTGTTGAATGTTGATTTCTGTTTTGAAAAATCAAAAAGCGAACCCAAACCGGCAAAAACAAAAAAGCTGGAAGCAGAGGTAGGCTAGTTTTGAAGTGATAAGTAATTAAGTGATAGGTGACAAGTGACAACTTATAAATAAATATCGTCCATCATTATCCCTTATCACCTATCACTTGTCACCTGTAACATATCACCTGTCACCTATAAAAAACCTTGATAGAACAAATAATAAAAATTGAGAACATCCCTCTAGTTGATTTTTTTGGGGTAGAAAACTCGAATATCAGGGAAGTGGCCAATGCCTTTCCCAATTCTCGCATTACATCGAGAGGCAATGAAGTGTATTTGCAGGGAAAGGATATAGAAGTAGCGAAGATTGCCGATATTATAGAAAATTTGAGTTTGCACTACAAAAAGCATAAAGAGCTGAGTCTACAGCATGTAAAAGATTATATCACCGAAGAGATAGAAAATTATCTTAATGCCTCAGACGACATCATCGTGACGGGCAAAGGAGGAAAAATTATTAAAGCCAAAACAGCCAATCAGGCAAAAATAGTGGAGGCTATAGCCCAAAATGATTTGGTTTTTGCACTTGGTCCTGCCGGAACAGGCAAAACGTATGTGGCAGTAGCTTTAGCAGTTCAAGCATTAAAATCAAAACAAGTAAAGAAAATTATTCTTACCCGTCCGGCAGTAGAGGCAGGAGAAAGTCTTGGCTTTTTGCCCGGAGATATGAAAGAGAAAATCGACCCTTACATTCGCCCTATTTACGATGCCTTGGGCGATATGATGGAAGCCGAAAAGCTCAAACAATACCAAGAAAATAATATTATTGAAATAGCACCGTTAGCGTACATGCGCGGGCGAACCCTCAGCAATGCTTTTGTACTGCTCGATGAAGCCCAAAACACCACACCTATGCAGTTGAAAATGTTTCTTACACGCATGGGGCAAGGGTCAAAAATGATTATTACGGGCGATAAAACCCAAATAGACTTGCCGCTAAAGCAAAAATCGGGCTTGATTGATGCTGTAGAAATATTAAAAAATACAAAAGGAATAGCCTTTGTCGAACTTACAGGCAAAGATGTGACTCGCCATCCTTTGGTGCGAGAAATCATTCAAGCTTATGATGAAGCCGGCACAGGACAAACTTCGTTTTATTCAAAATCATATTCCAAGTGAAGTATATTTACATAGCTATAATTTTGCTGTCAAGTTTTTCTGCAATGACGCAAGACGATGAAACACCCATGAAGCGCTGTGGCACGGCAGAGTACCATCAGTTACATAAAGAAAAGTATAAGCATTTGAATGAAGTTTATTCTCGGTCAAGAAATGCTCGTTTACAAGCAAATACTTTTACAGGTATCATCACTATTCCTGTCGTGGTGCATGTGATTCATAACAATGCAAATGGTGAAATAAGCGGCAGCAACATTAGCGATGAACAAATAAAGTCTCAAATAGAGGTACTTAACGAGGATTTTAGAAAAAAGCCTAACACAAATGGCTTTAACAATAGCCCTGTAGGTGCTGATGTGGAAATAGAATTTTGTTTGGCCAAAATAGCCCCCGATGGGACACCAAGTACAGGAATCACCCGCCATTACTCTTCGCAGAAATCGTTTGACCCTTTTGGAGACGATGCAGAAATCAAATCTCATGACCCTTGGCCTGCCAATCGCTATATGAATATTTGGGTAGCATCTCTTTCGGGAGGATATCTGGGTGTGACACAGTTTCCTAATGGTACCAATTTGGAAGGTATGTCTGAATACAACGGTAGCTTCGATACCGATGGTATGATAGTTACTCACAAAGCTTTTGGTAGAAGAACAGGAACAGCTTCCAGTGGAATTTACATCTATGGAAGAACAGTAACCCATGAAATAGGCCATTGGCTTGGCCTCATACACACTTGGGGCGATAGTAATTGTGGAGATGATTATTGTGCAGATACTCCTCCCGCCAAAGATGGTAATCTTGAAAAAACATGTAAAGATGTTTTTGCAAAGTGTGTGAATGAGCAATTGAATAAGGTAATGATAGAAAATTATCTTGACTATTCGCCTGACATTTGCATGAATATTTTTACGCAAGACCAAAAGACCAGAATGCGTACAGCCATGCACAACTCACCCGATAGAGCAGCCATTCTTAGCTATATTAGCAACAATACCAACTATCATTGTCAAAATATAGAGAGTTCTATACCTCAAAACATAGCTTTTGAAGATGGCCTTTCGAGTACCTGCACAGACTGTATAGCCGATGTGAGTTCCAATTGTACAGGTTCAAAATCCATATTCGCTTCCAAATCTTCTTCTTTTAAAAAGCTCTACAATAGTGGATATTTAAGTACAGATAAATATTCGGGCATTACTTTGACTTTTGATTATTCTTATCCAAAAGAGGCAATAACTGATTCATTATATGTATATGCCCAAAGTTCTGAAACCAATCAAAGGTATTTATTGGCCTCTTTTGCAGGAGAAAATATAATTACCACAGAGAGTGCATCGGCTTCGTTTTCACCCCAATGTAGCGAATGGAAAACAAAAGCAATAAATGTAGTTCCCAACGTAGGTGATAAGTTCATTAAAATACAAATTGAAACAAGTAAAGCAATGAAAAACAACCTGTATGTAGATAATATTAAGTTGTTTGCTTTGGTGTCTTCAAACAGTGCGCAAATAGTTCCGAATCCTTTGTTTCTGAGAGTAAGGTCAGGGTTTGATGTAAATACTCAAAAAATAGAAGCGGAAGTGTCGTTCAATGGTCCTGCCGATGTGAAGTTTGAGCTTTATGACTTGTATGGTAGAAAACTTTTTGAGGAAAACCGTTTGAACAGCTACCCGGGTAAGTTTGAACTCTACAAAGCCGACCTCACTGCCGGTGTGTATTTGCTCCGTACGTTGGTAAATGGCGAAGAGTTGGTGAAGAAAGTGGCCATTCAGTAAAAAATGCTGTTTGATTGCGCTTAAAATAGTATCAATCAAACAGCAGCAACATCGTTTTTATAATACAGAGCGAATGTAAGCAAGTGTTTTGTGCTCTTCCAGATCCACCACATCATCTACAGTGACAATGTCGGTCAAGTCGCTGATTATTTCCAGCTTATCCTCAGTGTCGAATTCAAACTTTTTTGAAAGTGTTTTAATGATTTCCATTTTTTCCGCACTGGAGTGTTTTTGTATTTCTACCAGTACCTCAGCCACTACTTTGTCGGCATTCACCACTTGTTTAGGCTTCATTTGCAACAAAAAGCCGCGTAGCTTTTTTTTAGCGGCCTCTACCTCTTCGTTTAGCAGTACTCCATCGGCATAGCCGATTGTTAAGTACAAATAGGATAAGAAATGTTCTAAATCCCACTTTTTTAATTCCAATTCTGTTACCATAGTCAATTTTAGTTTATTGGTTTTATACTAAATAAATAAACGAATTGATTATCGAAAATTTCGATACATAGACCCGTATCGAAATTTTCAATATTTATTAATCAAACTAGAATCCCGTGGTAATGCCCATAAAGGGGCTGAAATTGTCTTGTTTATGGCCTATTTTCTTCTTTTCTTAATGCTCACCATACTGTAGTGAAACAAAAAGGAAATAATGGCAACAATAAAAATATTGTCGAAGTACACATGGGTGAGGCCTTTCTGATAAAGCGAAAATGGACTCAATTTGCTTATTTTTCTTGCGGGAATATTTTTATATACCAAAGTGGGTTTGCTTTGTGCTGCAAACGCAATGCTTTCACTTTTGGTCTTGCTTGCTTTGGCCAACGGAACAGGAGATTTTTGTGTTTTGTTGTCTATGTTTTTGTATGTTACAGGAGTGTATTGTGGGTAGTTTTCTGTAATGATGCTGTCACCAATTATAATATTTATAGACAAAGGTTCTTTTTCGATTTCATCTTTTGCTGTTTCAAAGGCGGGTTCATCTGCGGCCTTTATATTTTGCTCGATAATCTCAATATCATAGTCAAAGCTGAATATATCCATGTGTCCAAGGCCGCCTTTTCTATTTGAGGCTAAGTAGCCTTTCTTTTTACCATGATTGAAATACATATCGTCTGCATAGGAGTTAAACGGGTGTCCTAAATTCACGACTTCAGACTTATTTTCTGCTTTGTAAATATCCAATCCACCATAGCCCGGATGTCCATCGGAAGCAAAATATATGGCATTGGTGGCATCGTCCCAATAGGGTGATATTTCGTTGTAGGGAGTGTTCAAATCGCTTAGGTTAATGGCTTTGCCCCATTCTTCTTTGTTTTTATTTTTTGAGATACTCATCCACAAGTCATCATCTCCTTTCCCTCCTTTTCTTTTTGACACAAATATCATCGTGTCTCCTGTGGGCGAGAGTGTAGGTTGTGCATTCCAATAGCCTTTAGCATTGATGTTTGAATTCAATTTTTTTGGCTTTCTGAATTTACCTCTGCTTTTTACGGAAACATATATACTACATTCCGGTTTGCACACGGTGAAATAATATTTTGATTTGTCTTTGGTAAATTCTCCGGCCCCATCGTCAAACCTAGAGTTTATTTTGCTGAATTTATCGCTATTGTCCATCGGAATCCATTCTTCTCCGGCTTTGCGAAATCTAAAGTTATCAAAACTCATTTCGCCAATTGCCTTATTCATTCTTTTACCTTTAGATTCTTTGCGCGATGAAGTCACTACGATTGAACTGTCATTGTCATAAATAATAGGTGCAAAATCGGTGTAAGATGAGCTAACAGGGGCGGGAAGGCGTATGAAATTCAATTTTCGTGCCAATTCTGCTTTTTCCTGGTTTTTGATAGCCAATTCACAACCCTGTTTTTCTAGCCAAGCTTCGTCATACACAACTGAGTCTTGGCCGGAAATCGGTTTGAAATTTTCAATAAATAAATTTATTTCTTTCAATGCCTCTTGGTATTGTCCCGACATTTTCAATGTCAATCCGTAATACAATTCTGAATAGGGATAGTGTATTTTATCGGTTTCTGAAACTTTGCGGTAGTAAACAGCTGCTTTTTCATAATCAAAAATATGCCTCAAACATTGCGCAGCTTGATAAAGCGCATGTGTATTGTGGTTTTGAAAGCTCAAGGCTTTTTCATATTCGGTAAAAGCCAAATAATACTCATCTTCTTCATAAAGCCTGTCGCCCTGCTCAATGTGATGTACGCACTTTTCATCGTGAATGGTAAATTTGTGGTGCTGCTGTTCCTGTGCAAGAGCCTGATCGGGAGCCAAAACATAAAAACCACAGGAAATACATAAAAGCAAAAAGTATGATTTTTTTGTTTTAAAGAGTAATATAGAAAAAATGCAATTCCATATTCCTTTTATAGGTAATTTTGTGTTCATGTCTTATTATAGGTATGTTTTGTATTTGTCTTGTATACAACATTAAGTAACAAAACAATATTTTTTCTTTATGAAAGCAATTGTTTTATCTATTAACAGTACACTGAACAATTACCAATATAGACATAAACCGACATATTTTATCCACAATATCACATTATAAAAATATTAAAAATAGTGCATTATTAGACTTTTTTTATAATATTTAACTGCTTAAAACCTTAAAAACGTAATAATATTGACCAAAATTACACTAATATCGGACACACATTCTTACTTTGATGAGCAGATTGAAAAACACCTGTATGATGCAGATGAAATATGGCATGCCGGAGATTTCGGTGAAGTAGATACTTTAAGATTTTCGCCTAAAAACCAGCCGATTAGGGGTGTTTTCGGTAATATTGACGGCAAAAATATTAGAAGTCTATTTCCTGAAAATTTACAATTTTATTGTGAGGGGTTTAATGTATTAATGACCCACATTGGTGGGCAGCCCGGCAAGTATCCTGCCAGAGTAAAGAATTTATTAAAAGAATATAGTCCGGATATAATTATTTGTGGACACTCTCACATACTTAGAGTTGTATCAGATCCAAATTATAAAAATATGCTCTATATCAATCCCGGAGCAGCCGGACATGAAGGTTTTCATACTGTGAGAACGCTTATTAAAATGCAGCTTGAAAATAAAAAAATTGAAAGCATACAAGTTGTGGAGCTCGGAAGAAGGGGGAGACGGTGATTATCTATCAAGAAAATGTGTTTCAATACTATGGGAAATAGTATGCGTTTTTGGATTTAGCAAATAAATCTTGATACAACTAGATTCCTCTTTGAGTGTAAGTGCTAAATCCTTCGTTGTGATTTGATAACCGTTGAGGTAGGTTTGAGGTGAAACCTACATAGTACTTGTCAATCTTTGTAGAGTAAAGAATGTAGGTAAAAAACACAATAGGAAGAAAGAAAAGTGGGCCCTCTAGGAATCGAACCTAGCACCCCCTGATTATGAGTCAGATGCTCTAACCGAATGAGCTAAGGGCCCGTAGTTTGATTGCTTAAAATCAAACGGGCTGCAAATATAGCATACACTGACAAATCTAAAAATTTTTTTCGTATAAAAATTAGCCAGCAACTAGATAGGTACTTACCTAATGATATTGTCGTTCTAAAAATGAATTCTAAGAATGAATATGTATATTAATGATTTTTTAAAAATCCAGAATTGTTCTAAAGAGGCCTTCTCTCAAGCTTTTTTAAGAATAATTTTAGTGACTTCCGGCCAAATACCTACCCTTCCGGCAAACCCTATGAAGCCGAAGCCTCTGTTTACATACAAATACTTTTCAGCCTCTTTGTAAAGCCCTGCCCAGCGTGGATAGCGATATTTTACCGGACTCCACTGAATGATGCCCGGAATTTCGATTCCGAACTGCATACCATGTGTGTGGCCTGAAAGTGTGAGATGAACGTGGTCTCTAAAGGGCAATACTTTGGCATCCCAGTGTGAAGGGTCGTGGCTGAGAAGCACCCTAAATATATCATTATCAAGACCTTTGTTTGCCATATCCAAATCTCCGTACTGCGGAAATGGTGGAAGTCCCCAGTTTTGCACACCCATCAAAGCCAATTGTTGACTATCGCGTGTGAAAATGATGTTTTCATTCATGAGCAGACGAAAACCTATTTTTCCATGCTGTGCCATTAATTCACGGAAATTTTGTGTTTTTGCGTCCAAATCGGGCCAGGGAATGTAGTCGCCATAGTCGTGGTTGCCCACAATGGAATACTTGCCCATTGGGGCTTCAATTTTCTTAAAATAATCTACCCAAGGGTCGAACTCGGTGGAAATATTATTGACCAAATCGCCTGTGAAAACCACAATGTCTGATTTTTGCTCGTTTATCAAGTCTATTCCTTTGGCTACATCATCGGGGCTGTCGAAGCTGCCCGAATGAACATCGGAAATTTGGGTTATTGAAAAGCCATCGAACAAATCGGGTAGGTCTTTGAAGTAAAGCGTGATTTTTTTTACTTTAAAATTGTATTTCCCCAACGTGACCCCATGCAGCACCGATAAAAATGGAATGGAGGCAATGGCCATGCCTATGGTAGAAACCAGCTTGCGTCTGTCTTCAAAATAAGGATTGTTGCCTTTGGCTTCCCAGCCCATTTTATCGTAAACCAATACCGAAAGGGCATGCCATAATCGAAATACATCTTCTATTAGCAATATCAAACAAAAAACCAGTTTTGGCAGCCATATCAGCACCATGATGACACTGAGCCAGCGAAAAGCACTGCCTTGAGGGCCACTCATGCGGTTGAGCGTAAACAAAGTATACAAAAAGAGAAGTAAAAAAGCCACAGAAATGCCCCAATACACGTAAATAATAATCTTTCGGGTACGGACATCTTCAAAACCTGAGGCGAATGCTTTTATGCCGGAGAAGGCATAAATATCAAGAATAAACAAGAAAATAAGGAACAAGCCTAAGCGAAAAAGCAAAGTAGAGAAAGACATTTTTATAATATTTCTAAAACAAACTTAGGAACTTTACCGAAGGTTCAGAAGCGAGAGAATAAATATTTAGAAAATATCTTTGAGCGAATTGAATTGATAAATATTTTATTACTTTCGGGTTATGAATGTGAATACAGAGTATCATAAAGAGATGGTCGGCTTCCTGAAAGAGGATAAAAAGCTTTATGAAAATTTGTTTTTGCTGGCTTCAGGTGGTTTAGGAGGGCTATTGCTTGGTTTGAAATTTTATAAATGGGAGTATCAGCATTGGTTAGTTGCAATAAATGTTGTGGTTATCGTTTCTATTGGTGTTAAAATAAGAAATATTAACAGGGAAATACTGAAAAATATTGAAAAACTAAAATTATAATAACATGGAATCTAGGTTGATTTTAGCATTTGTGGGTTTTGGTGTAATTATTGCCTTTGTCGTTAGCGAAATATATGCTTCGCATGTGAGAATGAAAGAACTTGACGAGATGTACAAAGACAAATAACCATTTTTGGTTATTTCAAGGATGTGCCAATCAGTAATTTGGGCATATAGATAAAGACATTAACATTAAGCAACTAAAAATAGAAGTTGATTACAAAAAAGATTACATCTACAAATGTGGCCGTGATAGGCGGAGGTAGTTGGGGCACGGCTATCGTGAAAATACTTTCCGAGAACGACACAAAGATAAAGTGGTGGCTGCGCGATGCCGACACGGTAAATTTCATCAAACACTTTCAGCACAACCCCAAGTATCTGAGCGATGTGCAGCTGAATATGCGCAAAGTGAAGGTGGATACCAATGTAAAAAAAGTAGTTCAAGGGGCTGACTATGTGATTTTAGCCGTTCCGGCTGCTTTTTTGAAAGAGGCCATCAAACCGCTCACATCTGAAGATTTCAAAGGCAGAATAGTGGTTTCGGCCATCAAAGGCATTATTCCCGGACAAACGCACTTGATTACTGACTATTTGGAAAGGCATTATTACCTTCCCGATGACGATTTGTGTGTGATAGGCGGGCCTTGCCACAGCGAAGAAGTGGCTCTGGAAAAGCAGTCGTATTTGACCATTGGCTGCAAAGATTTCAACACGGGCATACAGTTTTCAAACCTTATGACCTGCCGATATGTGAAGTGTAATGCCATTACCGATATTTATGGCATAGAATATTGTGCCATTATGAAAAATATTATTTCCATTCTTTCAGGCATTACCCACGGACTTGGCTATGGCGATAATTTTCAAGCGGTACTCATTTCAAACGCCATGCAGGAAGTAAAGCGTTTTTTGGAAGTGGCTCACCCTATGGCCAATCGTGATTTGTTTGGCTCTGCTTATTTGGGCGATTTGCTGGTGACTTCCTATTCGCAATTCAGCCGCAACAGAATGTTTGGAAACATGATTGGTAGGGGATATTCCGTAAAGGCCGCCCAGGTGGAGATGAATATGATAGCCGAAGGATATTATGCGGTGAAGTGTATGGTAGACATAGTGAAGCGATATGATATAGACATGCCTATCTTAAAAGCCGTATATCATATTCTATACGAAAAGGTGTCTCCCGCAGTGGAAATCACTATTTTGAAGAATCTGTTGAAGTAATTTTTTTAAAATGACCATTAAGGTATTAAGGAACATGAAGAAAATCAGCCTTCATGTTTCTTAAATTTAAACTACAGATAAAGCAGATTTTTGTCTGCGAATATTGATAAGTATCAATATCTTCTGACTTCGCGATACGCTTTAACATCCCGAAGAGCCTTGTAATACACAACATTTTTGCATTTAGGTGTGCAATTGAAGCATAAAAGAAATGAGGACGATGGGTGGGGTATTATTGTCCAATGCTTAAGTTTAAGTTTTGAAGCTCTACATGTAGTTTAACCTTTGCTTTAAGTGCAGCAAAAACTCGTAGTAAAGTGTCCATTGTCACATTACTTGCATTATTTTCAAGTCTTGAAATCTGAGCTTTTTGAACTCCAATAAGCTTCCCAAGATCCTCTTGTGTCATGTGTCGCTCTTTTCTTGTCTGTTTAATAGCTTTTCCTATCAAATCCATTTGAAGTTCATATTCAAATATGTCTCTTTCAGGTGTTCCTACTTTGCCTATAAGCTCGTTTTTTACTTCGTCAAATGTGTATGTTTTCATTTTTTGATTGTTTTATTTTCAAAATATTTTGCCCTGCTTTGAACTGCTTTTTGAATTTCATGGTCAGGTACTTTACTCCGTTTTTTGATAAATCCGTGAGTTGAAATTACGAGCGTGTCTGTAGTAGAAGTCTTGTCCCAAAAGGCAAGTAGTCGGTATTGAAGCCCTTGATACAATGTTCTGAATTCCCAAATATCGTCAGACAGTTTTTTGAAAAGTTCAGGGTCGTTTTCTACTTGTGCTTTGCCAATGTTAAAAAGTATCTTTTTGTAGTGCTTATCTTCCAAACTTCGTAAAAATGTCATCACTTCTTCTAAAAATATGATTTCAAAACGTTTTTCCATTCGTTTACAATCGCTCAATGGGCCAAATATAACAAAAGTTTCGTTAAATAGAAACTATTCGTTTTTGGTTTTATTGGTTGGTTGTGGTCGAAATATGGCATTTAACGCCCAAATATTGCAGAAATTGGACATGAGGTAGGGCGAAATTAATAGATTTGACTCCCGTTGTGGCGGGATAGGCTGTAATTCAGGTGCTATAAGTACAAGTGCAAACGAACTCTAAGTATAATGGGGAAAAGCTGATAGAAATATCAATGATAACACTTCTACCAGCTATTTTAAAAAGATATGGGAGAGACCTGTATTAACCCATTGAATGGAAGCCTACCTTGTTTCCTTCCGTGTCGATAAAAAGTGCAATGAAGCCATTGCCCCCGATAGCAGTTTTCGGCAAAATAACTTTTCCTCCGGCACTTTCTACTCGGCCTAATGGAACAGAAAGGTCATTCCCGCCATCTAAATAAACAGTTATGCCTGTCATTGAAGGAACAAAGTTTTCGCCAAAAGCAATTGCTCCGCCAAATTCGCCTTTTTGCGGATCAGACGGTAAATAGGCATATTGCCTGTTAGGGTCATCCTGAATTTGAGCATCTAAAACTTTTGCATAAAATGCTTTTGCTCTTGCGAAATCTGTTGCCGGTATTTCAAACCAATTTAATGTATTTACCATGTTTATTGAAATTTATATGAGAGTTTATTTTTCGTTTTTAATTAATTGGCTACCACTTCATAAACCGCGTTAATATTTCCCTTTGTTGCTTTTGAATAGGAACAAATTGACTTTGCTGCTTCTACCAGCTTTTTTGCGGTATCATACTCCACGTCTTTTATTTTGACAAGAAGATGTGCACCTATATCAAAATTGCCGCTATCATGTAAAACACCGATTTTAGCCGTTACAGTGACCTCGCCAATTTTAACTTTTTCAATTCCTGCCGCAACTGTTACACTCGTGCCAAAACAAGCCGACCAAGCCGCTGCGAAAAGTTGTTCCGGATTGGTTGCGCCACCGGCACCTCCCATTTCTTTGGGAAATCTGATATCGACATCCAATAAACCGTCTGATGATTTTGCGTGGCCGTTTCTACCTGCTAATGTGGTTACTTCAGCTTCATACAATTTTTCCATTTTTGATTTTTTATTTAATATTGTAGTGCAAATATTCAGAGTTATATTTATTACTACAAGTAGGACAATTAAAATGTGTAAGTATGGAAAATAGTACTATTGTTGAAAATCAAGAAGTTAAGATAGAAAATAAAATTATTTTTGATGAAAATTCTTGCCCGGTAACGGCAACAATGCAAGTTTTAGGTGGAAAATGGAAAGCAATTTTAATTAATGCCATCTATCATACCTCTCCCGCAAGGTTTGGGGAACTAAAACGATCTGTGATAGGAATAACCCAATCTATGCTCACTCAGCAGTTGAGAGAGCTGGAAGATGATGGGATTATTTGCAGGAAAATTTATGCTGAAATTCCCCCAAGGGTAGAGTACACATTGACTGAGTTTGGGCTTACGCTGGGGCCAATAATGTTGGCTTTGGGAAAATGGGGAGAAGACTATAGATTAAAGAAGCAAAAGGTTGAAACAGTGTAAATATTAGCAAATCTCTTTGGAGTTAGAAACATCTATTGCTTATACTTTGCACCATGGCTACTAGATATTGATGGTCTTAGCGAGACGCTAAGACTAGGAGGAGTACACATTAACCGAGTTTGGGCTTACGCTGGGGCCAATAATGCTGGCTTTGGGAAAATGGGGGGAAGACTATAGATTAAAGAAGCAAAAGGTTGAAGCAGTATAAATATTAGCAAATCTCTTTGGAGTTAGAAACATCTATTGCTTATTCTTTGCACCATGGCTACTAGATATTGATGGTCTTAGCAAGACGCTAATACTAGGAGGGTATTCTTTTATAATCAATTAATTGTAGATAATATTCATCTAACATGGATAAATATTTTTCTTTAAATCTTCTCTCTAAATCTGGAATATTTGGTAAAACCAAAATTACTTGATAAGTATCCAAATCAATTTCTTTTAGTATGCTTTGATAACCAATGTTATTTATAATCTCAGAAAAATGAATTAAATCAGTTTTGGAACGTAAACATTTTATAACTAATTCAAGGCGTGTCTCTCCAGAAATAGAATATGACGGATTTGGATAGAAATCTTTGACTTCTTGTATTATTTCTTTCTTTATATCATTTCCTAAATATGAGTTTGAATATTTGAGGAATTGAAATGGTTTATAAAAATGTATTATTTGGTTTGTTTTTGATTTAAATTCCTTCAGTAATTCTGGTCTAGGTGAAATAGTTTTTCCTAAATTAATTAACCACCAATCTTCTTTTCTATCGTCAGTGATAAAAATAATAGGTTTTTTAGTTTCAACAGAAATCTCTATAATTTGATACCAAATTATTAAATCCCCAAATTTCTCTGAATCTTGCTTTTTTTTATCTTCATATCCCGGTGGTATATCATTTTTATATCTTATTTCTCCTTCCTTTTTTATTTCGTTTATTTTATCGGGGGTAAAATCTTCACCTATTAGATTATTAAATATATCTGTAAGATTTTCCAAAATATCATCCTTACAAATACGGTTTTCATAATCAATCTTTTTCTGCTCCATTTCTATATTAATTTTTTCTTTTAATTCTCTAAATGCATCATTTAGGCCCAGAGATAAAAATGGATTTCTATTTTTATTGGCGAATTCCTCGTAAAATATGTTTAATTTTTTATTGTATGAGTCATAAATTTCCTTTTCAGTATTAATTACAGAAAATCTATTTTTATGAAATTCTTTGACAATTTGAAATGGTAACCAAATTCGTGAATTGAGTTTTTTTATTGTCTGTATGAACTCTTTAGATGTATCATCAGAATATCTATATAAATTAAACAGAACATTTGTGTCAAATATAAAGATGGCCTGCTCCCATAAATCTTTTATTTCTTCATCTTTGATTGGATAGTACTCCCAAAATTTGTTTTTCATTTTTATGAATATTTATTCCAAAAATTAACGACTTTATTATCAAATTCTGATTTATTATCAACATCATTCATAGCTAAGAAAAGATTTTTTAAATCTTCTCTTATTGAAAGTTTATTTGCTAAAATTTTATTGAGTGAGATATTTGTTAAAAAAAACCATAATGCATAAAAACTTTGCTGAGTTCTACGCCTTTGGGTATCAAAAATAAATTCTAAATTTTTATTTAATACATCAATACTTTCATCTTGGTCTCCTGAAACTAATTTCTTTAATTTATTAATAAAATCTTCTTCAAATCTTTCACAAGCTATAATAAAATCACTTTTAAATTCTACATTTTCAATTACTTTAGTTATTTCATTTTTAGATTTGATTCTAAAATTAATTTTATCAACTATCTTATATACATCTAAATCTTGTGATATGGATTCAAAAGATATTTTATTTAAGTTTGATTTATAATGAAGATAGATGAGAAATGTATAAATGTTCTCATCATCCATTCTCGCATTATTTTTTCTAAAATAGAACCAATCCTTATTTGCTTTATGAATGCTTTTAATCTTTTCAATAATATTCCTGTCTATATAGGAATTCCACATTTCAAAAGTATTTTCTTTAATTGGATAAGGTTTGTTATTTAGCCTTATAAATAGGTCAATAGGTTCAAAGTTTTTATTGTTTTTTTGGTTTATTTCAATAATCCATAAATCGAATTCATTTATTTTATCTTTTAATTCGTTTGGTAATTTATCAAATTTTTTACCATTCAAATTTTCTAAAATTCCATTCTTTAGGTTTAATGTATAGCCATCTTTAATTGATTTTTTTAGTTTATTATTTTCATCTAAATAAGGTTTTTGGATATATCCTAGAATGGATAATAGTCGTTGTTGTCCATCTAATACTTCTGAAATACCATCTTCTCGTTTAAATACAAAAATTGGGGGTAATTTAATACCAAGTAATATGCTTTCAATAATAGCAGAGGATTTTTTCTTATTTATTACTTCATTTCTCTGATATGGAGGGCGTAATAAGAATCTTTGCCTTTCCATTTGCCTTACAATATCGACTATTGTAATCGAAGATGGTTCTGGCTTATTTATCCTAAGTTCATCGAAACTAATTCTAGTTTGCTCAACAGAAACGGTATCTTTATCTTTCTCTTTAAATTCATCAGTAATTTGAATATATTCATTAAATTCAATATCAAATTTGTTTTTAAAAAAACTAGCAGTTGTTATAAATCTTTCTTGAAGTTCCTTGGCAAATGAACTACGCTCAACTTTGTATTTATCCTTATTTACAATGATATAGTCTACAAGTTCGTTTATAAAATTACCATTAATTTCTTTCAATGTACTTTTTTCATTCTCTACAATTGAGAAAGCCCAAAATAAACATTCGTAAATAAGTCGATTGTAAGTAAAGTCCTTTTTTGAAAAAACAATTCTAATCTTATTTAAAAGATTAATTTTCTCAATAAATCCAGTAAATAAGTCCTGGATTTCATTTTCATCAATTGATTCAAAAAGAGAATCAAAATATTTCTTAATTACAGTATCTTTTTTTATTGAATAATATTTTATTGGAACTTTATGTAAGACTAATAATTTTCGAATTTCTTTTAATAATACTTCAATATTGCTTTTTTCAAAATGAAATACATTTGATACTTCATTGTATAATACTTTATCTTCAGCAAGTTTATCTTTTATAAAGGAATTCAAATCATCATCAAAGTATATTGCCTTATCTATATCTGTCGGTTTTAAAGGTGTAATACCAGAATTATATCTTTTGAATATTTCCTTTTTAACGACATCTTCAATGTCTTCATTGATTTGATTTTTACTATGAAAACTAAAAACAATAATTCTAAGTTTTGTGTCCCAGAAAACATCTTTTAACTCATCTAAATCCTTAAAACCTTTATTTGCTATATCTATAAGTTTGTATAATCCATTTTTTTTAAGCTTAAAGTCATTATTAATGAAACGAAGAATTGTTTGGTATCTTTGTCTTCCATCAATAACTTCTGTTTTATCACCATTATTAAAAAAAATCAAAGGAGGAATCTCGGTACCTAATAAAATACTTTCAATAAAATAAGTTGCTTTTTCATCATCCCATACGTAATTGCGTTGATAAAAAGGCTCATAATTTGTTCTCTCAAGTCTAGTCGGATTATTAAATAATGTTTCAATCGCCATAACCTTAGGCTCTATCTTGATATGGTTTTCAAATATTTCTCTTATTTCCATTTTTGTATTTTAATTGTGAGTAGTTTCTTTTTTAATTGGCCATAACGTACGCAAGCTTACGCATGTGCCTTACAACAAATCTAAGTAGGAGAGCGAAACTTTCCAATCTGCATCACTATCCTACAAGTAGAAACAGCCACATGAGTAAGCATGATGTTAGCACCAGTTAATCTTTATTTTTTGATAATTATCCTTGAAGATTTCTAAATTTTTTACAAATTCTCCTTCGATATTGAACATTGTCTCAAAAGTATTGCTGTCTTTGAATCTGAATTTTATACGGTTCCTTTTATTAACTTCTTTTTTCGGGTTAATATTCTTGTTTAGTTGAATTTCTATTTCCTCAATCACTGAGGGTTCATAAAAATCATTTTTAATTTGAACATAATGATCTCCAATAAAAATAATGTTTTTCATCACATTGTTATCCATCCAAAAAAATATAAACCAAGAAATTGCAATCATTGATAAAAAAGTAGTGATATAGACTTGAAGATTGAAATATTGAATCAAGATTGTTTCAGGGACAATTCTAGGCATTAATCTGAATCCAGCAAAAGTCCCTATGTAAATGCAAAAGAATAAAATCTTTAGCGTTCTTATTTTTTTATTCGGTATGTATCCTTGCAATGTCACAATTTACTTAATTGGTGCTAACTCGTAAATACACGCAATCTCACAATAAAAGTCCAAACTTGCAATAGACTACTTATATTTTTGTTTTTTACCTATTCATTATCAGGTGATTACCGAAAAAAATATGGCTGTTTTCTAACTAATTTTGGCTGGTTTTTGAATGGAAAAATGCGATTTCAATTTTTCAAAAAGCACAAAATACGAACTTCGTATTCTCTGTAAATTATTACTGTAAGGGAATTATTATTCATATAACCGCCCTCACTTGTATTCTAAGCAATAAAAATCAATGTTCCTAATTATCTGTTAAATGCAGGCGATAGGGGGCATATTCTATACAAAAAAGCGCCTCTCGCAGTAGAAATTACTATTTTGAAGAATCTGTTGAAATAATTTTTTAAAAATAGCCATGAAGGTAGTAAGGAACATGAATAAAATCAGGCCTTATGTATCTTAAATTCGGGCTGTTCGGTTTCTATGGGTGGCGTTAGAAATTTCGCCCTGAATGGTGGTTTATTTTTGATAAGGTTACTTATTTACTTTTAAATTGTGTCTCTCTTTTATTTAAACGGATTGGTGTTTTTCATAAATCGTAAATAAAAAGGAGTTTTGCTCTCTTCGGTCTTTGGCTGGTATTTTCCTGTCAATATCGGAAAATAGATAACCCTTCTTTCTCCTTTTGCTCCGGCTTGCGGGGCTTGGGCACGGTGCCACAAACGTCCATCGTGGATGGTGAGGTCGCCCTCTTCGGTTTCCACGGCTATTTCGTTGGCATCGGGTGTGTGGTTCACAAAATAAGGCTTCGCGAACAGCATTCCCCAGATGCTTTGGTTGTGCGTGCCGGGAATGAGGCGCAAACCGCCAAATTTGGCGGGAGAATCGTCAAGGTGAATGCCCACGTTGAGCATGGGTTTGGGTTTTTGCAGGTAGAAAATATCTCTCAACCCGTCTGTGTGCCAGCCCATTCCCTTGAAGTTGGAGCCGCCTTTGTTCACATAGTGGTTTGACACCACTCCGTCTTTTTCATTTTCGCCAATGCGGCTGTTGGGAAACACGGCCAATAATTTTTTTACGGCCTCGCCATTCACCAGTTTTTTCAAAGTGGCAGAATACCTTGAGCTGAAGGGCAAACGCTGAATGAGCAAATTACCGTCTAGTCCATAGCCGTATTTGAGCGGCACGCCATTGATTTTTAATTTCTCCTCCGAAATAATTTGCTGATGAGCCTCTTTCAGCTCAGTTTTTATTTTTTGAATGTCGTCTTTATGAAACACATTTTTGAAATGGATAAAACCGTATTTGTCAAAAAATGCTTTTTGCTCGGCAGTGATGGCGTTTCCCAATTTGAACTTGGTGTTTACATCTATGCTGAAAGGCAATAAATGTTCTGTGCCGCTTGTGTCTATGAGCAAATCGTTGATTTGGTTGATGTCGAAGTTTTTTTCTGTAAAATGTCTATTGGTTTCTATGGAAGGAGTCAATACTGCGTTCATATTTGATATTTTTTGAATGAATGTTATCGGATAAATGAAAGACCGAAAATGCATCGGTAGGTGTGTGCCAAAAGAGAAAATATCAGCAGCAACAGTAAAAATGGGTGGGGAAGAAAATCTTATATGTTTGTCTTACAAAAAGCATAATTCAGAATTTTATTTTGTAAAATTATATATAAAATTTTAAAAACAAAATAAAATTCTGAAAATAAATTATTTGTGCCTGTTTTGACTTGATTCTTTTTGAAAGAAACTTTTTAGAATCGTGAGTAGGCAGAGTTTTTTGGGGTATTTATAAATTATTTACTTGCAAATGAGTTCATGTTGTATTTGTTTTTGTACTCCGAGGGCGACATTCCCGTGATTCGTTTAAATACTTCTCTAAAGGCTTTTAAATCGGTATAGCCCACTTCATACATCACCTCGTTTATGGTTTTTCGGCTGGTTTCAAGTGTTTTCTTGGCCAATTCAATCTTTACTCGTTGGGCATATTCCGAGGGTGTGTTGCCGGTAGCTTTTATAAATCTTCTATCAAAATTGCGCCTGCTGATGGCCAGCTTCGTTGAAAGGGCTTCAACATTCACCTTTTCTTGAATGTGGTTTTCAATAAAAATTTGGGCATTCAAGATCAACTTGTCATCATGATTTTTTTGCCCTTTGAAGATGATAAATTCCGATTGGCTGTACCTGTCTATTTCTATCTGAAACACCTTGCTGCAAAATATGGCTGTCTGCCTGTTGAAATATTTTTCTACCAAATAGAGAATTAAGTTGAGAAAAGAGTAAGCCCCGCCATTGGTATAAATTCCGTTTTCATCGGTTATTAATCGGTCGGTTTGCACATTTATTTCCGGAAAAAGCTCTTTTAACGTCTTTTCAAAGGCCCAATGGGTAGAACAAATTTTGCCGTTTAATAGCCCTGTGGAAGCCAATAGAAAAGCGCCTGTGCACACGCTTGCTACTTCTGCCCCGTTTCTGTATTGCTCTTCTATCCAGCCGATTAGGGGCTTATTTCCATTGATGGCTTGTTTGTAGTTGTGGTTTAAAGATGGAATAATGATTAAATTGGTATGTGAAACTTCTTCGATTAGCTTTTGGGGCCTAGCGCAAAATAAATCGTTGTGAAAGCCCACTTCTTTTGAAATGCCCACAAGCTCAATGTTGAATTTTTCTTCTTGATGGGTTTCTTTCCAAATGCTGTTGGCACGGCTTAAAATTTTATAAGATCCTACAATGCTGCTCAGGTTGTTTTCGCCTTCGGGAACTACGATTGAAATATGCTTCATTGAAAAGGTTTAAAATAAAAATAAAGATAAGGGTTATGCTTGTCCAAACCAACCCGCTTCAATGTCTAATTCACACGCTAAAAATACACTACTTAAACAATAACTTTGCATGAAATAATTCTTAAAAATGAAAAAATCAGATTTTACAATCACACTTTTGAGTAAAAAGACACCGACAGAAATTTTTCATACCATTCTGAATGTAAGGGCATGGTGGTCGGGGCTGTATGGCGAAGAATTTTCGGGAAATTCAGAGAAAGTGGATGATGTTTTTACATTCAAAGCCGGTGATGGGGTGCATTTTTCGGAACAAAAGCTGATAGAGCTGATTCCAAACCGCAAAATTGTGTGGTTGGTAACGGAGAGTAACCTCACTTTTCTTGAAAACCCCCAAGAGTGGACAGGGACAAAACTTATGTTTGAGATAACCCCCAAGGAAGCGCACATGGAAGTGAAATTCACCCACCAAGGGCTTACCACACAATCTGAATGTTATGAAAATTGTGCCCCGGCATGGACACAGTATATGCAAACCAAATTAGCCCCATTCATTAGCCAATAATACATACATGAGAAATAATTTCACTCTGTTTATAAGTATAATAGTAGTAGCTATTAGCTGTAACAAAAACATAAACTCTAAAAAATCCAAAACATCAAACAATATGGATTCAAATAAAAGTTTTACAAGCACAATAAAAGTGGCGCAAAGCCCCGAGAAGGCATTTAATTCTATTATGAATTTTAGAGCTTGGTGGTCGGAAGAGATAGAGGGAAGCACCGATAAGCTAAACGAGACGTTTTTTTATCATTATAAAGATGTGCATCTGTGCAAGATTAAACTGATAGAAGTAGTGCCTCATAAAAAACTTGTTTATCAGGTAATAGAAAACGAATTTAATTTTATCAAAGACAAATCGGAATGGGTAAATACCCAACTCGTATTTGATATTTCTACAGAAGGCGATACCACCATAATTCAGTTCACCCACCAAGGCCTTAAGCCAGAACATGAGTGCTATCCCGTTTGCCAAGATGCGTGGACAAGCTATATTCAAGGAAGTTTACACGGATTAATAACCACAGGGAAAGGCAAGCCCAATGCCGCGGAGGGCGGATTAAATGCTGAATTGGTAGAAAAATGGGGTTTACCCAAAAAGTAAGGGCGTTTTTTTAGAATTCTTTTAGCTGCGATTTGTATAAGGCTCGAGTTTCTGCACACATACACCCTTAGAGCCGCTAAAGCGAACGGTGATGGCAGTGAACGGTAGAGATTTTCGATTGTATCGGTTAAAAACCAATATTTCGAGCATCTGCTTGGGAAATATGGACGATGGGGGAGAGTTGTTCTCTAAATGTTATATGCCGTTTTGTTTTTTGTCTTTGTCATTCAATATAATACCAAGGTATATTAAAAAGTCCTTTCTTTAGGTCAATTTTTACTGTTTGTCCAATTTGGATTTCGTCATATTGACTACTCGGAACGGAAATTTCTTCCTTGTCATAGTGGTGTCCCCAAGGAGTTACTTTTACATAGTATGTTGTGTGTCTCTTGCCTTTTGAAATCCTTTTGTCAACCACTTCTGCATTATAAACTGTCGGATCGGAATTGTCGTAGACGCAGTTTGCACCATAAGTTCCTGCATAGCTGTATAAAAAAACATTGAGAACAAGTGATAAGTAAATCCAAGTCTTGTTCTTTGTCGAATTGTCAATTAGCTTATGTGTTGCAAATAAAATAATTAACATAATTGCAAATGCAATTGACCCAGGAATAATAATACTATAAAAACTCTCAAATTCATAGTCAAGTAAAACTCTTAGCAGAATAATCCAAGCCGCAAAGTCAATAAAGTCTGCTACGTCATATTTGTCGTTACCATTATTATCTTTAGATATTTCTACAAGGCTTACGATACTTGGTCTGCCAGTTATGCCATTAAGAGTAAGTCCAAGAATTGGCATACATAATAAGACAGTAAAAAGAATATCATAAGGCTTTGGATATAACAAAAACCAAAGTCCAATACCGATTGTAATATATTCTAACCAGTCAAGTTTATGAAATGTTAGTTTTGAAATCGTTACTTTACTTCTGTTTTTTTTCTGTCTATTTCCTCTGGCTTCTGTCATTATTTCTTTTCTTCCAATCTTTTCATTAGTTCTGCTATCAACTTGTCTTTTTCAGTCAATGCTTGGTCTTTCTCAATCAATACTTTTCTTTGTTCAGCCAATTCTTTTTGATATTTCTTCTCTTTATCCTCAAACATGGCATTTACTGTCCGCCAAGCCTCTTGTTCGGTTTCTATTTTCTTCTTTTGTTGTGGGTCGGTTCCTGCATGGTTCAAAATCTCTGTCGCTATCTTCATCTCTTCGATATCCACCTCATGGTTAAATTCCTTGATGATTTTTTGGTCATCTATAAAGTTCTTCTGCTCAAATATGCTCAATAGTTTATCTAATCTTGTTTGGTATCGGTCTGTAATTCGCTCTACCTGAACGACATAGCTGTCATGAGTCAACTTTTCTACAAAGTCACTCTTGGTTTCTATGGTGGTTTTATTGATTTGGTCTTTGTAGTTGCGTTCTACTTTTAAGCAAGGAGTTTCTATTTCCGGGATTGTAAACCCCAAAATATAAATGGTAGTGATAGGTAAAACTACCTTTTCGTTGTCTACGATATCTTCTTTCTTGTATTGCTCAGCCAGATAGTTTCTGAAACGCATCAGATCAATCTGATTTTTTGCTTTCTGGATCTCAATCAATACTTTTTTGAGTTCGCCTGTCTCTGTTTTGATGGTGGCAATGAAATCTAACCTATAAACCCAAATATTATATCTTTTCCTGATTCGTTCTTCTATTATCTCTATGGCTTTGGGGTCATTTTCTTCAAACTCGCCTTCGTAAGTATATTCTTGGGGCTTTACTTCTACTGTTTCAATGGTTTGTTCCAATAATGTGCCGATGAAAAACTTTGCCACTCGCTCATTTTCCATCATTCGTTTGAAAACTACATCATATATAGGATTTGCAATTACCATTTTTTACCATTATAAACTACAAATTTACTGCTTTTTTAGGGAGTTGTCAACTAGGTTGCTGGATTGCTAATTATGCTTGGGCTCTTCGGGATGTTAGCAAAGCGTATCCCGAAGCCAAATTATACTGATATTTATCAATATTTGCAGATAAAAATCTGCTTTAACTGTAGTGTGATAATCGTTAAGTTAACTTGTTGAATAGCCCGAGTAACCAAGCACAAACTTTGATTGAAGCACTGCACTTGATTTAACCACTGAACCGCCACTTTTGGGTAGGTGCTGTTACTGGCTGTGCTTCTTAGCCTATTGTTTACTGAACATCTCATTCAATGCAAGAATTGCTTGTCCTTCTACTTTTATTGTTTTGGAATTTTCTCTGTAAAAGCAGTCTTTACCAACAAATGACAATTGTTTCTGAGAAGGAATTTTTAGTCTAATAACCATCAATCCTTTATAGTCAACAACGTCTAATTGAGATAACATTTGAGTTTTAAGTGGCTCAGATAAGTCTGACTTTTGAATATTACCAAGTAAATAATTTATATAATTGTCTTCCTTACCACCAAAGTATGATAGTTCTCTGTCTACACCAACAACATAACGTTCATTAATGCTTTGAGCTGTAACATTATCTAGTTTTTCAATTCTTTCTTTATCAGCTTTTTTGTCGGCAACACCAATAAAAATATAACCTTCTGAATTAGGTCCCAAGTTTGCAATACCGCATATTGTCTCAATGATTACATTTTGAAGGTTTGTGTCAATTTTTCTATTGTCTGATAAGTCAACAAAACCTTGTTTACACTCATATCTATTGGTTTCTGTTTTAGAACGTCTTATAGAGTTTTCAAAGTCAATAGCTAGTCCCGCACCGTGTTTAAGTAAAGCAGGTTCCTTTTTCACAAAATATCTTTGAATAAGCCCAATTGTCTTGTCTATATTTTTTATTCTATCTTCTGTTGTTGAAAAATGAGCAGTTGAAATCATTTGCTTTTGTAAAGAGGCGATAGCATCAATGATTTTAGCGTTATCATCGGGTGATTTTTCTTCTTTAACTACCAAATGGTGAAAGGCCATAAATAAAGCATAGAATGAACCTTTAACTGGGTTGAAATTCCCTGGATTCACGATTTTATTGAGCGGAACACTTCCTTTTTCTAATATATCTTTTAATACAGAGAATGTTACTTTTATTTCGTGCTTTAATCTTTCTTTACCGTATTTGTTTAGTTCAAGAACTATTTTTTGGTGAAGGTCAGTTTGAGATGTATATAAATCATCTAGATACTCTTTACTTTTAGGGATAGGAGTATTAAGTACAATTGAAGCAATTATGTCTGCTATCAATTCTTCGTCTTCGCTATCCCTAAGCTGAGATTTCCATATTACCCCTTGTTTACACCAAAAGATTTCATCAGCAGTCAATCCATAACCGATTTTTTCTTTTTTGGAGTCAATGCTTATTGTTGGCATATCTTTGAGAACAACAATATCGCTTGAAGCATCACCCCGAACTTCTGAAGATATTTCTCTTACAATATTGGAAAAATCATCAATTGAACCTGCCTGTCTTCTTTCTTGATAGCTCAATTGTTTACCGCTTGAATTTATTCTTCCAAAAATTTCGGTAATTACGTATTCATCCTTTGCAGCATAGGTTGTTACAGCAAGCTGATAGTCAAGAAAGTTGGCAGAAAGCTTTGGGTCAAGTAAATTGTCTCCTGCTCCTGCAATTTCAAAAACGCCTTCGTCTGCTAGTTGCTTTGCTCTTGCGAATTGATTTACATCAAAATATTTTCCTTTGTATGGAAAACTATTTTCGATAAACGAGAATAATGCGTTAAGCCGTTGTAATCCATCAACAATTTCAAATTTTTTATCTCCAATCTGAGCTAAAAGAATTAAAGGAATTGGGAGTCCGCTTAAAATACTGTCCACTAAAAATTCTTTTTCTTGAACAGTCCAAACTAGTTTTCGCTGATACTTTCTATTTACAATAAAGCTGTCATCTCTGAATAGACGATAAGCTTCTTGAATACTCATTCCCCTTGGTGTTAAACTCATTGTATATCAATTATTTTATTAGTTGTTTTTTTTAGCATTGCCAGTAACGCCAAAATATTGCTGAAATTGGGCACGAGGGAGGGCGAAACTATCCCCAGTAACCAGACCGAAAGGTACACAAAACTTTGAGTACCAACAATTTGCCCAATTTCAGCAATATGATGTTATAGCGCGTTTTTAATTTTTGTCTGTTCTGTCTCTGGAATGTTTTCCCAATTTGTCTTTTCATTTAATGTTAAGTCAACATTTAAACTGCTTCTGACAATATCTTTAATATGAAAGTACCAATCAGAAACAGTCCATTCTTTTAATTCAGTCGATTTAAACCCTTTTTGTTTTTCGTCCCAATAAACACCAGCAGCTTCTCTGTAAACATATTGATACATCGGCTCACCCGTGCCGTCTAATAGTAAAATCAATTCATTACTGTTATTTAGAACAATTTTATTAATGGTTTCTGTCTTCATTTTTCAATTCTAATTTCAAGTACTGTTTTTGTTGTCGGCCCGAGCATATCCCATGGACGCTTATATTTCTGTATCACAAAATCAAGTTCAACCAATTTCCCGACTTGATAAAGACTGTCATTTCCTTCTCTCGTCCAAGTCGACAAGCCTTCTTTACTTTCAATCTCGAATTCAGGCCAGTCATTGTGACCAGACATATAAACTTTAGAAATTCTACCTATCAATGTCTTTATTGGAAGTCGTCCGTCTTCCGTTGCAAGGAACCATTCTTTTGTACCAACTAGAAGTCCGTTCTCCATTTTTAGTCCGTAGTTACTCTTTGGGTCACTAGAAACTTCCTGAAGTCGTTTAATAGCTTCTTTGTCGTCTTTGAAATTATATGCTGTTTGAAATTCGGTCATTCTTAAAATGCGTTATAACTCTTTAACATACGCAATCTCACAATAAAAGTCCAAACTTGCAATAGACTACTTATATTTTATTGTTATTGGCTCATTGTCAGGTGTTTAAAGAAAAAAATATGGCCGTATTCTAACTAATTTCGGCTGTTTTTGAAAGTAAAAATTGCGGTTTCAACTTTTCAAAAAGTACAAAATACAAACTTCGTATTCTCGACAAATTATTACGATTCAGGGCCAAAAGTATGGCACAAATTACTTGCCTACCTGAACAAAAAATAGGACACTGCAAGGGTGAAAAGAATGTTGAACACCTGTGCACCCACAAAAACCAAGGCGGGCTTGCCTTGTCCGGTGCTGAAAAGCGATTTGAAATCGGTCTCTAAGCCGATGAACACAAACGCTATGGCAAAAAGCACGGTCTGGAACGATTTGAGAAAGTCTTTGGTAGTGGCCACCGTCTCTGCCGGAACGGCAAAAGAATAGAGCAATGACACTGCCACGAAGCCTAACACAAACTTGGGAAATCGCTCCCAAAGTATGCCCACGCTCACTTTCTCGCTGGGCTCTACCGACCGCAACGACCAAAATATAGAAATGGCAAGGGCTGCCAGTCCCAGCAATATATTTTGCGAAAACTTCACGATGGTGCTGTATTTAAGGGCTTCATCGCCCAAAAGTTCGCCCGAAGCCACTACCGCTCCCGTGGTGTCTATGGTGCCGCCCAGCCATGCCCCGGCCACTTGGGGCGAGAGGCCAAGGGCCTTGGCTACCAAAGGCTGAAAAATGAGCATGGGCAGGGCCACGATCAATACCAAACTCACTACATAAGAAAGTTTTTTGCTGTCGCCCTTGATGGCTCCGGCCGTGGCTATGGCTGCCGACACCCCACAAATGGAAACGGCACTGGCCAACATCACCTTCAACTCCTCGTCTATCTTCAGTTTGCTGCCCAGCCAAAAGGCGAAATACCACACCGCCAACACCACTACCAATGCTTGCACCAAACCCAATGTTCCGGCCTTGAGAATGTCGCCAAAAATGACAGACGAGCCCAATATCACCAAGCCTACTTTTACAAAAAACTCTGAAAACGAGTTTTGGCTCACGAAATCGGGGATTTTTACCGAGCTGCGTATCGCTATGCCAAACAACAGACTGAAAATAACATATTCAAACCCTATATTTTTAAAAAACGGGACAGACGAGATGAAAATGCTGCCCAAGGCAAGCGCAAACACCAGTATGATAACGATGAAAAAGTTGAGATTTCGGTGGGAGTGCAGCCAAAACAAAACGCCTGAAACGGCTAATACAATCACCAGGTATTGCAGCAAAACGGAGAGTGTTTTTAAATTGAGCGTATCCGGGTTTAGTTTCAAGCCGGGCAGCGAAAAGCCTACGAGTGCCAATACTACCACACCAAAACCTGTAATGAGACTGAGCCAATCTTCTGTTTTTATTTTCATGATGTGTAAAATCCCTAAAAAAGGGTCGTTTTATTGCGTTAAATTACTATTTGAGTACAGTTTTTGTGTTTTAATTCGTTTTCCCCACCTTGTTTGTAGGCAATAAGTAGTATGAAAAGTATTGTTCTTTTATGTATGTGTAAAATGTCAATGCCAATAGGGCTACGAAGGTGTTGATGGCAAACGTTTCAGGGAAATCATACGATAAATAGACCAGCAAAATCAGCCCTCTGAAAAGTTCTAAATCGAAAACCCAGCTTAGCTGCTCCATTACCGCCCCGCAATTCACGAGCGTGATGATTAGCAATAGTGATGAAAAAATTTGGGTTGACACATTGAGATAATTCCAAAAATATATCAAAAACGTGATGCAGACCAAGGAGAGAGCCATTTGAAACACCACATATTTTTTAAACAAAGTGGATATTTTGCCCACGGCTTTCGCGGAAAGAAACCGCTTTTCTGCCAATATCTGGGTCTTTTTGCTCAAAAGCACCGGTTTGCCGAATACTATTTTCAGTTTTTCTGCTGAATTGATTTTGGATTTGAATTCAAAATAGAGATGTACCCACAAGTGAAAAAGCTGCCACAAGAAACTTTTGCTCTTGAGCGGGGTGGTGAGCCCGAAAACCACGGCCTCCTTTTCTTCGGCAAAAGTGCCAAAGAGTTTATCCCAAACGATGAAGAAGCCCCCGTAATTTTTGTCGATGTATTCTTCGTTGCTGGCGTGGTGCACCCTGTGGTGAGAAGGAGTGACGATGATTTTTTCCAAAAAGCCGAGCTTCCCGATCGTGCGGGTGTGTGTGAAGAAAGAATAAGCCCCGTGGATAGCCAAAATGCCCAAAATCATTTCTGCCGGAAAACCCACGACAGGCAATATGCACCAAAACAACATGCGAACGAACGATTGAAAAATAGTGATGCGTGTGCCCACGGCAAAGTTGAACTCCGTACTGGAGTGGTGCACCACATGCTGCGCCCAGAATATATTCACGGTGTGGCTGAATCTGTGGTACCAATACCACAAAAAATCTACCAACACAAACAGCAAAATCCATTGCCAATAGTGCTGATTAATGGTAAAGAGGGCAAAATGTTTGTGCAAAAATTGATACACAAAGTAAAAACTCCCCGCGAAAATCAGTCCGCACAGCCTATCGAAAATGCCGATAGACAGGTTGGAAACGGTGTCGGTAAATTTATAGTATTTCTTCCCTTTTTGGGTTGAAAAATAATATTCCATACCCATCAGCAAAAGGAAAAAAGGGATGGCAAGGGCTAACAATTCCATAACGGCATGCAATGAATATAGTTTTTACCAAAATTCAGGGAAGCTGATCGTGTATCTCAAATAGCCTATGCCCGGAGGTGTGTAGCCGAGGTCGCGCAAGATGTGGCAAATTTGCCCCCTGTGGTGTGCCGCATGGTTGGCTATGTGGATGAACATATCGCCTTTTGACACCAATATTTCCTCGCCATCGGTAGAAAGGCTGTGCATTTTCTCTACCGCATTTCGTGGCTTCATCCCCGTGAGGTGCGCCACGATTTCGGAAGAAATGGTGTTGTTCAGCTCCCTGAATTTGTCGGCACTGTGTATTTGCCACAGCCCAAAAGATGTGTGAAAAGCCGGATTGATGTTTTGATACCTGATAAAGGTGAGATTGAGCAAATGGCTCAGCAACCGATTCACATCATTGCTGTTTATTTTCTTCTTTTCGATGAAATCTATCAGCACTTCTGTGCTCCAATGATTGTAGTTGTAAAGTTTTATCAGGTATTCGAGCATGGCCGGTGTGTGTGTTATTTTGAGATAGAAGCAGAAAGTTTGACATTGAGTGTAAAGTCATCATAGATGGCTTTGTCCCCAAGGTTTTCAAAGAAACTGGCAGATTTGAACTTGATATCAAAAAGCGTGCGGTTCACGGTGATGAGTCCGGTGGCTGTTACGCTTTTTGCGTCTGAGGTAACGGTGGCAGGAAATGAAATGACTTTCGTAATGCCCTTAATCGTCAATTCTCCCGTTACGGTATAGGTTTTGTCTTCATTAAGCACCACATTGGTGATTTTGAAATTTGCCTTCGGGAATTTGTCAGTGGCGAAAAAATCATCGTTTTTCAAATGCCCAACCAATCGGGCGTTGGCATCTTTGTCGGCAATATCCGTCACGGTAAGTCCTGCCACATTCAGTTCAAATTTTCCTCCTTTCAGTTTGTTTTCCTCTATCAGCAACTCACCGTTTGCTATCGGTATTAGTCCCTTGTGCTCGCCCGTCACTTTCTTGCCCGTCCATTCGAGTTCGCTCTTCGAGGAATCTACTTTGTAGGTTTTGGTTTCCAAAGGCTTGAGGGCACACAGTGCAGAAGCCACAGCTGCCAGAATAATCAGTTTTTTCATTTTTTAAAGTTTGAATAATGTGTGATATGTTTTTTAATGTTTGAGATGAGCAATGAAAGCCCATCTCAATTTATAAATTTTATAGTACCAAAATTATATAGGAAAATAAAAAAAGTCTTTGCCTACTTCCAACAAGGTGGTGCTTCTGTTTGGCCATTTGGGGTCTACCAGTTGGCTTTCCCAATTTTTTAGTTCATTTTCCAGTTCCTTTAATTTATCGGGGTTTGACTTTGATACATCGGTGGTTTCGCCTGGGTCTTTCGCTAGATCGAAAAGGAATTTCACCCCGTTTCTATCATTTACATAAAGTTTCCAATCGCCTTTGCGGGCCGCTTTTGAAAAACCGTTTCTCCAAAAGAGTGTCTCATGGGGGCGAGCCGTGTTTTTACCCGAAATGTAGGGAATAAGGTTTACCCCGTCTATTTGGCGGGCATCGGGCACGGCCAGTCCTGCCGCTGCCAAGGCCGTGGGGAATATGTCTAAATTGCTCACAGGCAGGTTGTAAACTTTGCCCGAAGGAATTACATTGGGATATTTGATGAAATATGGCACTCGGATTCCGCCTTCAAAATGGCTCAATTTCCCGCCTCTGAGGGGCGAATTGTCTACGGTGCGGTAATAGGTAGGCCCTCCGTTATCGCTACTGAAAAAGATAATGGTGTTCTTGTCTAATCCATTTTTTTTCAAATAGTTATTGATTTTCCCCACAGCATCGTCCAGCGACTTGGTCATGGCCAATTGGATGCGAGTGGCTGAGTCTTGCACCGATTTTATTTGCTCAAAGTCAGATTTCTTGGCTTGGAGAGGGTCGTGAACGGCTGTAAATGGCAAATAAAGGAAAAACGGCTTTTTGGCTTTGGTGCTTTTTTCAATGAATTGGATGGATTCATCGGCCAACACATCGGTGATGTATCCTTTTTCTATCACTTCTTCCCTTCCTTTTACCCAGCGGTAAGAACCCGTGCGCGAGGCTGCGAGCTTGTCTGAATAGTAAGGCGGGCGCGAAATCACATCAGGATTATCTTCATAGGCAAACAATGAACCCCAGTTCAAGCAACCAAAAAAGTAATCGAAGCCATGTTGGTCAGGGAAATAGCCTTCCACTTCTCCCAAGTGCCATTTGCCTATCAAGGCCGTGGCATAGCCGGCACTCTTGAAAATTTCCCCGAAAGTGAGTTCTGTTTCGGGTATTCCTTTTTTGATTTTCGCAAACTGCTCCGGGTCAATATTGGTTTCTCTCAGGCTCAAGCGTTTTTCAGTAGGCTTGGCGTACACCTTCCGAGGGTCGTTGTTGGGGTCAATGGGCTGCTCCAGAGGGGTAAGGTACTCAAAGCCAAACCTTTGTTGGTAACGCCCCGTAACCAAGCCTGCCCTCGATGGAGAACAAATAGGTGCGGATGAATAGGCTTGGGTAAACTGTGTGCCTTCTGCTGCCAATTGGTCTATGTTGGGTGTTTTTAGTCGGGTATTGCCTGAATACGACAGCTCTTTCCAGCCCAAGTCATCAGTATAAATCACGATTACATTGGGTTTCTCGGCAGCTTTGCCTTCGTTTTGCTCATTTGTGAACGACAAAAGTGCCAAACCGCCAAAGGCGATTGTGCCAAAAATCCATAGTTTTTGAGGGTTCAATCTGGTTTTCATCATTTATGATTTTTGTAATGTTAATGAGTGTTTATTTTTAATAATTTCCGTTAATAAATGGAACTGCATTTGATTTTTTGACAAATAAACTCGTGCCATACGGCACGAGGCTATTAACATTGATTAACATTTCCATTCTTTCATCTTAAAGAGCGAACTCTGCTTTATTTACTTCCGGGCCGGTGGCCGCTAATTCGTTTCCTTCAATTTTTGATTTGAAAATGGGCCAAGCCAATTGGGCGTACCATTCTTCTTGTTGGTAAGTTTTTATGCCATAGCTTTTGGGGTATTTTCTTGAAATGATTCCCGTGCCAAAAATCAAATCCCATAGAAAGAACATATTTCCAAAGTTTCCTTTGTAATTGCCTATGCCATCGTCTGCGGTATCGGCATGGTGGGCGTGGTGGGTGGCAGGTGTGGAAATGAGCCGCTCCAGCACCCAACCGATGGGTTTTAAGAAGCTGATTTCATAAAAAGGTTTATCCCATTTGATGCTTGAATGAGCCAGCGTGGTGATGGTTGATTTTATCACACGCACAAATAAAGCAGGAAAGCCCAAGCCCAAATACACCATTGTGGCAGTGACATATATTTGTGAGAAGAAAAAGGTGTAAATAATATTTTGTCGCCCTGCCATAGCCATGCCCATGTAGGGAGCTGAGTGGTGGGTGCGGTGAAACCGCCACAAAAACGGTACTTCGTGGTGCAGCCTGTGGTACCAATATTGTGTCAAATCGTCTGCCACGGCTATGATGGCAAATCCCCACCAGAAAGGTACCCATGCAAAAATATTTTGTAGCTCAGGAAGTGCATAAGGCAGGAATTTAAGCCCAAAATAGGCTGTTATTGGGGCTAAAATGAGCTTGGGAATAATAAAACAAGCGGTGTCAAGTATTTTTTCGTTTGTGTCCCATCGCCTGTCGTAGAGCCCAAGGGCAAACTCGGCTACGCCCAGCAGCAAAACCAAAGCGGTAAGTCCCCATGTATTGAGGTGATTGAAGATAGCTACTATCGGTTGCAGCCATTCGGTAGAGGTGTTTATTTGTGGGGTAGCAAACGCTTCTTCCCAAGGCTTTTGTCCGGTAGCATACAGCCATAGAAACATCAGCACCACCGGTAGCGCATAGATAAACACACTGGCAAGCAGATTTTTAGCGATTTTTAGTTTTTTCTCCTTTTCCATCTCTTTTTAATTAATTATTTGATTGAGCTCTGGTGGGTGCTTCGCAAGGCTTTTTGTGTGCTGCCTCCGATGCCACTTTGGGCGAGTGTTTATCGGTCAAATAAACTTGGGTAGCCCACAAACCTGAACTGATGATGAGGGTGGGAATTAAAAACACAGCTATTCCCACGCCTATTTTTTTGCTTAAAATGATGATGTCTTGAATTGTCATGATTTTTATATATTTAATCCCACTTGGTGATTTTCAAATTGGCAAATCGAGCCAGTGTGCCTATGTCTATCCACAATGCCACTGAGCCTTTTTTGTCCTTGCCTTGCTTGAGGTCGTTGACCAAAAGTGTGGGCTGCTCGGCTCCGTTTACGAAGAGCTTGGCTTTGTCGTCCTTCACCTCTATTTTGAGTTTTGTCCATTCGCCTGCCACTAAATCGGTATAGGTTTCATATTTCTCGGGCGTTTCGCTCCTGAGTTTTCGCCACGGGAAGCCGGGATATGAAATGTACTGCACCGAGTGGTTTCGCCTTACTTGGTCTTCGGCACGGGCATTGGTAGGGCGTAGGTAAAAGCACTCGAAGGCGGAAGTGTCTTGTGCCACTCGAAAGGCAATGCCTACAAATCCTCTCGCGCCTTCTATGGCATCTTTTTTGGGCTCGCCCGTCAGTTCCACTTCGATGGTTCCGTTGTGAAACTCAAAGTTTTTGAGGCTGGCAAACGTATATTGACGGTCACTGTCGCGGGTGGTGGTTTGCTCGGCTGCCAATGCCTCTTTGCCCTTGTATTTTTCGGGTTTTAAGGTCACATTGTACGTATTGAAATTTTCTACTTTTAAAATTATGTTTTCTGCCTTTTGGGCAAAACCGAAACTGACAAAAGCCAATAGGGCTATTGTAGATATTATTTTCTTCATCTGTTTTTTAATTGCTAAAGTTTGATTTGAGGATTTGCTGCTGCTTGGCCAAATTTTCTTTTTCAGGATTCACAAACCCCCATTCGTGGTTGAATGCCGCTCCTTTGCTGAGCACCCATTGCAGAAAAATCCCGACATTTTTATTCGGATTGTCTTTCCTGAAAATGGCATTTACGCCATCGGTAGGAATTTTGGGGTGGCGGGTTTTCTCCACAAAATTTACTACATCATCGAGTGTCGTGTAAATTTTTTCATAGGCATCTATCTTGCCATTTTCGTTCAAATCGAGCGGAACCACGGCAAGACTGTCGTTTACAAGCCTTGTCTGAATGTTGTAAATGAAGCCCAAATTGTTGTATGAAAGTCCGTTTACATCGTTTTTCACGGCTTTTGACAAATCGCTGTCGTCACCACTCACGCCAATGCCGGGCGCATTGGTGGCGTTGCTGCCATAGTGCTGTGCAAACGACTTGGCCGCACAGGCAGGTTTTTCACGCTTATAAACCACGATGGGAGCTTTGCCCTGCGGCTCTGTAGGCTTTTTTGCTTCAAAGTAAATTTTCTTAAAATCGCTTTCGGTAAATCCTTTGCTTTGCAGTTGCTTCAAATCGGGACGTTTGCTGTTGGCTATGGGCAGCTGCACATATTGGGCTATCACCACCGCTTCTTTGTTGGTTTTCAATACCGATTCTCTGTCGAACTGAAAAGCCAAAATAGAAATGTCTATGCTGTCGGCAGGTGCGCCATGCGTGATTTGCACCTTGATTTGGGGATAATCCTTAGAAAATTCGCTTATCCACTTTCTCACCAAAGGATAGGTGAGGCGTGTGCCGCTGATGTTCACGGTTTGTGCTTGAACCGCTACAGCAAACAGGGCTATAGCAGAAACGACACGCAGTGCCGCATGAAATACCATTTTCATTTGAGTAAATGTTTTTTAACATGAAGCTTTCTCAAATGGTGGCGATTTCAAAAGCTGTACAAATATAAAAATAAAAAATATTATTCTGTATTTTTTAATAAAAAATTATAAAACAAAATATTATTCTGAATTTACTTGATATTGGAGATGTGCCGAACTTCCTAAAAATTGGATATTGAATAAATGTTTACAGGTAAAAATATACTTTATATGTCGTTCGACAATCGGTATGCTAGTTTGTTCTTTAGATTTCAAGCGTCCGTATGGCAAATACGGACTATAGGGGGGATAGTAGGGAGTGGCCCGTGTCGGAGACATTACTTTTCATTAATACATCCTTAGTGCCGCTAAAGCGAACCCTGAGGATATTGGAGGTTTTAAAATTGTTTCAGAAACAATCACTTTACAGCCCCAAGCAGTTGTGCAATTAGTAGTATGCTGTCTCTATTGAGGATAATAATGGCGCATAAAATAATAACACTCCAAATGGTAATCTTTTTATCAATCTTAGACTCCACTAGGGCTAGGTCACTTTTGGAAGCCAATTCTTTGCTGAGCTCGTCTTTGACCTCAAGTTTTTTCTGTAGTGCTATTTCAACCATCCGCACGGCAAATGCGCGGGATAGGGAAAAACCTTTCATGCGGGTTGTTTTGCTTTTGAATTTGGTGTTTGTTTTTTAGCCTGTTTTTCTTTATACTCTGCAATATGTTTGCTGATGTCTTGTCTGTCTTTGTCTGTCAAAGGTTTGCTTTGTATGATAAAGTCAACTCCTTTTGGTTCTTTTATAAATCCCATCGTATTATGTTTTAAAATATTTTTCAACTAAAAGTTTTGCTGCGTGCGTTTCAATAATCATCCTATGGCCTCCAATGTGGTTTGCACCCAACGAAGCTTCATAATGGTCGATCAATTTAGTTTTTGCTGTAAACGCAACGAAACCATCAAAACCATATTGAAATGAAAGCTTGCAAGCATAAGCAACAAGGTTTCCAGCAACGCCTTCATACAACTTATTTCGTCCTATGTTAAAAGGAGCATTTTCGAGCAGATTCATAAAAATATGGTCGCTTTCTTTGCGAATACTTAAAACACCTTGAATAATGTCGGGGTTATTTACAATTGTTAGTTTGTAGACCTCGTTGATATCATTATCTAATTCTGTTTTCCAATTAAAATTCCAACCGTTTTTCTTGACCGTCTGTTTATTATCTTTATGTGTAAATCGTGAAATTTCAGTCTGAAAACTGTCTCCCGAAACAGTGTTTTGGATAGAATTTGTCAGCCTGTCTACGATGAAGTCTAATAGTATTTCTTCTTTCTTTTTCACTGAGTGAATTTACGAAAAATTTTAGTTGTCACCAAGTTTCAGGGTGTTGATATGGAATAACACTCAATGCCCGAATATTGCTGAAATCGGGCTCTTCGGGATGTATCCCGAAGCCAGATGATATTGATATTTATTACTATTTGCAGATAAAAATCTGCTTTATCTGTCGTTCGACAATCACTACGCTAACTTATCGAACAGCCTGATTTAAAAAATAGTTGTGCAACAGTTACCCGTGTTGGCGGTAGTTTTTTATCTTACACGTTGTCTTAGGTCAGTTAGCGTTTTTCTCAGTCCTCTATGCCAATTGTTAGTCTTTAATTCTTCGTCAATCCATGCCACAGCTTGTGAACAATATTCTTTTGACTTTTCATCACCATATCTGTCGAAGTATTCAATTGCTTGTTCAGCAAACTTTTTCGCATGATATAATTTTCGTTTGTCTTGTTTATAGCACTCAATTAATATATCCATGCTACTGTCAAGGGTAAATTTAACTTCATTACCTTGTTTTTTTATATTGGCATCAAATAAAATAATAGCATGTGAATTACGAATAGAGAGAATAGAATCTTTGGTCATGTTCCTTGCTTTATCTATCCAATAAAATGCTTCATTATGCTGTTGTTTGTAAGAAAGATATAAAGCGCCTTGTTGCAATAAAAATGGATTATTTGGGTCGTTAACCAGTAGTTTTTCATAGAATACTTTTCCCTCTTCCCAATTTGGAAATGCTCTTATGGCAATAAACTTATCGTGGCCCTTTTTTCTAAATGTACGATAGTTAACAATTTTATATGGAGGCAAATTGTCATTAAACCGATTAAGAAACCTTTTCAATAATTTGCCTTCAACATTTTCAATTATTGCTTCCGAAAGTATTACTGACCTTGAAGAAAAATAGTCTTGACTGTCATCCTCAATTAATGTTAGAGGATTATCAACTAATAATGAACCTAAATTATCTCTTAACTCATAGATTTCGCTGTAGTTGCTTATGTCATTACTGAAGTATGAATAAGCCATGTCAAATGATAATGGAGTGCGACAGTAATGTACAAAACATGCTAAAAGTAAAAACTCGGAAAGAAGTTCCTCTTCATCATCAAGTTTTTCCATTAGTAATTTATATCTTTCATTGATTTGAGGTACCTTTAAATTTAAATTTACAAATTCAAAAAGTGATGGGTCTTCATCAGTTTTAATAACTTTAGAAGTTAAAGTTCCAGATTTAATTATTGGAGGAATTCTCGTGTATATTTCCTGTATATCTGTCTTTGTTAGTGTTGTTACTGAAATAATATCAAATTGTTTTTTGTCAATTAGATGTGAAATTATTTCAAAATTATGTTCTCTATCACAACCAATTAAGGTAATGTTATCATGCTTATGAAATTCTAGAAAACTTTGAACTTCTTCTGTAAAGTTATCTATAAATACAAGTGCTTTTTCTCCATTTAGTGAATTGATAATATTTTTTGCACGTTCCATAGTAGGATATTCTAGAATAATCTTGTGTCCTTCGAAATTTGTGAAGGCAGCTAATTGCATTATTAAAGTAGTCTTCCCTGAACCAGGTATTCCAATCATTATAGTGTCTTTGTTCGAGTAAATACTATTTTGAACGGTTCTGAAATGACTAGTTTTGTATAGGTCTGGTCTATATATATCTGACCATGATGGAGCTGCTCCCAAATAAAACTCATTAATTTCTCTAACAGGAACTAAATTTGGGTTGGAAGGAACGAATTCTTCACCAAGTAATTCCTTTGTAGTTTTCTTTTTAGATTCGGCAGAGCCTTTCTGAATGAAATTTTTGGAAAAGAATGATAACAATTCATCATTACTAGCAACAACGATATTAAAGCCTAACGCTTTAAAGTACTCTTCCTCTTCTGGATTTTCTTTGTGTAAAACAATCCACTTTGGGTTTTTTTCGTATCCAGTAGTTTTAATTGAATTTAGTGTTTCTAATATACCAGGGTCACTAAGACTATAACCCCAAAAAATTGTTGGAATACTTTCAATTGAACGTATTAAATCAGACCACAATTTCGGATTCCCTGAGAAGCTGGAAGCAACTGCCAATGATGTAAAAATCATTGGTCGCTCCTTATTCAAAATACTACCATGTAAAGGATAATAGTTTATTGCTTTCCTATCCCGAAAACTAGGTCCTTGTAATGTCGTATCATTAATGTAATAGTTTGTTGAATTTTCAAATATCTTAAAAATCAAGTTGTCAATGTTAGTTGTATAAATTGATTTTATTTGAATTGAGTCCAAGAATTTATATAGTTGGTTGAATTCGCCAATTGAAAATCTTTTCCTTAAATAATCATTTAACTCATCTTTACTCTTACTTTCAATGATTGCAGTAACTTTAGTTAAGTCTAATTTTGGAGTTAGAAACTTCTCTGATAGTTCATTAGCAAGTTCGTTTCCAATAGGTAAATCTTGTCCTTCAACATTTTTACATCCTACTGAAAAACCAGCTCCAATAAAAAGATTGACTCCATTTTGAAGTCCATGTTTAAATATTTCTTCTATCTCTATTCTCATGATTGTTTAACTTTCGTGTTTAAATGTAGTAATTATTAATGTTATCAGTCTGTCTTTTAAAATTGCCACCAACTCGTAAATATATACAATATCCCACTTATTATTGGAAATTCAAAAGTTTTATTTGAACACTTTGAAAACCAATATATTACTAATTGCGGTTATTGAATAAATATATCCACAAAAAAACACCCCTTGCCATCACAAAAGCAATGGCAAGGGGTGCGAATCGAAACCAGACAATTAATAAACGTTGACTCTCAAGGTTTTGATAAAAACGCCATCGGAAACCACGATAAGGTACAAGCCTTTCGTGTTCAGTCGGATTGGGGTTGCGTTCTGCTCGGTCACAAATTCGTTTACCAAAACACTATTCGTACCATAGATTTTCACTTTAGAGCCTATCTTGGCGAAAAGGCTACAGTTTCCTTCATTCGGATTGGGGAAAACCGCAAACTCGCTCGCTTCAATGGCATCTACACTGTTTACTACCACCGTTTGTTGCACGGTTTTTGAACATTTATTGGCATCTTCTACCGTGATGGTGTAAGTGCCAGCACCGGCAATTTTCACAAAACCATTTTCGCTTACAGTTCCTTGATTGACCGAAATTGTGTAGGGTTGTGTTCCACCTTGAGGTATCACCTGTATGGAATCATTGCCAAACACTGTTGCCGAGACACTGAGTGTATCTTGGGGTTCATTGATGAAGGATGAAATGGTGGTAATGCAGCCGTTTTGGTCTTTGACAGACAACGTTTTCAATCCACTATTTAATCCCGTAAATGTGCTTTCAGATACATAGTTGGTGTTGTCAAGATTATACATGAGTGTGCCCGTACCTCCTGACGCGATAAATACGAGGCTTCCGGAATTGGTATTTTTACAAAGCACATCGCTCTTAGAAACCAGCATGGTTGCTATTGCCGATGGCTCGTTCAGCGTAGACGTGAGGGTGACCACACAATTGTTTTGGTCTTTCACGGCAATTGTTTTCAATCCACTGCTCAAGCCTGTGAAAGTATTCAGGGCTTGATAACTGTTATTGTTGAGCTTGAATACATAGCCTCCTGCACCTCCATTGGCTGTTACAACAAAAGCCCCGGAAAAATTGCTGTTGCAAATCAAATCTGACTTAGTTGAAATGGAAGCATTGAGCGGATTGGAGACCGGGGTGATGACAGATGTAATGGAAGTTACACAGCCCAATATATCTTTTGTGAAGCCCAGCACGGTAGATGGACCAAGATTCGGAAAGACACTGTTTGCCGCGTAAGCATCATTATTGATTTTATAGGTAAAATTCCCATTTCCACCCGTGGCCGTGAGCGATAAAACCCAATCGTTTACAGTAGGTTCGCAAGTGGTTTTGGTTATTATGCCCGTCAGAGAAAGGATTTCTTTATCAGGCACTTGTGCGTTGTAGAAGTCCAAGCATCCGTTTTGGTCTTTTATCCTAAGTTGATATGGTTGCAAGGCCGACAAACCACTGGCTGTAAAATTGCCCGTATAACCCATTCCGTTTACCGTGGTGCTGAGCGAGCCTGTGCCACCGGTGAGGGTCACCAACAGTTTTCCGTCAGCATATCCGTTGCAAGTAGGGGCTATTTCTTTTATGTTAATATCAAAAGGCAATGGGTCGGTGAGCGAGCCTGTTACCGTAGATGTGCAATTATTGGCATCTTCGATTGACATCGCATAGAAGCCTTGAAACAAGCCCGAAAAAACATTGGAAGACTGATACGCACCTTCGTCCCAGCGATATTGATAGGGTGACACACCACCCGAACCGGAAAGTGTTATCGAGCCTTGGTTTAGTCCGCTGCAAAGATTGTTTGTTCGGGCAAAACCGACATTGAGAGCAGATGGAGTGGTAATGGTGACACCTACAATGGTTGTTTTGCAATAATATAAATCGCTTACAATAAGATTGAAAACTCCGTTGGTTAAACCAGATATGGTATTAGAAGTCACTAAAATATCGTTGCTGGGATTTGAAACAGAATAAATATACGAACTTGTGTTTCCACCCGTGGCAGTGGCTACTATGATCCCTGTGGGCGTTCCAAAACAAGAAACATTCTTTTTGTTGATGATGCTTGCCACTATGGCGGGCGGTTGGTTGATGGTAAAATTTATGCTGTTCACCGTACAGCCGTTGGCATCTCTCATGGTTAAGGTTTTATTACCCTGACTTAGATTTCCGATTTCAAAATCGCCTCCGCTTACTGTATAAGGACTTACACTCACACCCAAAATAGAATAGCTGTAAGGCTTTACACCTCCGCTGGGTGAAAAAACCACTGTTCCATTATTTTGACCATTGCACTGCACATCCGACCAACCATAAACGCCTGCATTTAAAGCACTTGGCTGAGTGATGATGTAAAAATAGTTTTTACTGCAAGTCAGTTGACTCAACGTAACAGTAACTACCCCCACATTGATACCCGAAAATGTTCGCGGAGCAGAAAAAGCACCTCCAAAGTTGATTCGTACGGCTCTGGTAGCTGCTCCAAAGCCCCCGACTATACTTGAAACTTGTATTTGTGCATCTGCCGCACCGTTGCAATTAACCGGTTTTACACTCCCGGTGAATGAAAGAACGGGAGCATCTAAAATGGTGACAGAATCGAGAGAGGTGATATTCGGACATCCATCTTGCAGAACAGCTGTGTAGTATTTTCCAGCATCTAAGCCATTGTAGAAAGGTACGGAATTTTGATTGTCCCAACCGTTAGAAGGGTCTGGGTCTAAATAATAGGTTGAAAATGGGCCAGCATTCGGTAGTGTGACTGCACCTGTGCTTAAGCCCGAACAGGTGATGATGCCTGTGATGCTCGAATTGTTGTTGAAATTATATTCATAAGCTCCCAGATCTATTTTTCCTCTCGAAATTCTTTGGTTCCCATCTAAATCTAAGCTTGGAATTCCTGCAATGGTAATACCTTCGTTATATGCCTGTGAACAAAATTTATCAATTCTGTAATCATCACTTTCTGAATCTGCAAAAAGTCTTAATGCCGGGTTGAAAGTCAATACATTCGTTCCATATCCTATGCCTTCAAATAAATTATGTGAAAATGTGCCATAATTTACAGGCCTTGCTACTTGTATATTATTAAAAGGTGTGTTGCCTACCACAATGCTATTGCTAAGTTTATGAATAGCAGTATTTGAATTTGTTCCAAAAAAATTAATAGCACTTCCTCTAAGGTATTGCACTCCTGTTAAAGTAGAAGAATGGTTTTTTGAAAAAGTACAATTTGAAATTTCAGCATTCGCATTTCCTACCATGATTGCTCCACCTGCTTCTATTCCACTGTTATTGTAAAAAAGACAATTCGTGAATTTAGCACTTCTTCCAACCGAAATCATAGCTCCCCCGCCATATCTATTTGCATAATTATCATAGAAAACACATCTATCAATGATATTTTGATTAGAAAGCCCTTGCAAACCTCCTAAAAAAAGTCCTGCACCGTGTTCAGAGGTGTTGTTATCACTGAACTTACAGTCACTGATACTCAAAAAACCAGCCGAAACCACTAAACCGCCACCCGTTGTGGTGCTGTTTGCATCGCTTATTCGCAATCCTGTTAAGTAGGTGGTGGCATTTACTGCCGCATTATTCACCTGTACCACTTGCAAGCTGTTGTCTGCATTTGTGCCTGTTGAGCCGATATTTCCTGAGAGAACCACTTCATTTGCAGCAAAATTTCTTTGGCTAAAGTTGGTTTCAGTCCCGGCAAATCCACCCGAAACGGTGAGATTGGCTCTGCTTATTTGAAATGATATGCTTCTGTTGGTCGTTGTGGTAGGATAATACACCCCTGCTGCCACCCAAATTTGCACATTGCCACTTATGGTGGTGCTTGCCGTAAGTGCTTGACCCAAATCGCGATAGGCCCTGCTCCAAGTGGTGCCATCTATGGGAATTCCTGTGGCATTTTTATTAACGTAAACTATTGTTTGGCTGCTTGCTGAGTACACTACGGCTGCCAACAGGAGTGAAAGAGTGAAGAATTTAAGATTCATAAAATTTAAAATTTAGTTTCCTTTGATACTCAAGGTTATCTAAATTTTATTTCTTTTTATGCCGGAGTTAACAGGTGAGGCTATATGTTTAACAGATGAATAAAAATTATTAACGGATGAATTGTTACCCATGCAGGAAAAGTTCACCGAAACCTTGGCGAGATAATTTATTGGGCCATATTTCTTTAAAAAGTCTTTTTTATTGATATTTTTGATAGCATTTTTTCCCGTATGAATATAAAATTTACCCTCATCATTGGTCTGCTTCTTTTTAGTGAAAAGGCTTTTAATCAACATTGCGAATGCAAAGAAAACACACCAAACAAGGCAGAAAACACCTTTTGCATCGCACAAAATAATTTTGATGTTGCCAAAAAGCATATTCTCAACCACCATGCCGACTCGGCAGAAATCCATGCACTAAAAGCCATAGAGATTTTAGAAAAGCAAAAATGCGATTCGGAGATATTGCTCACCAGCTACAAAATATTGGCAAATGTGTATTACTACCGCAACGATTATGAAAAGCAAATTGAGATTAGCCTCAAAATCAACCAGTTTTTGATTGAAAGAAACGACACCATAGATATAGCCTTGGGGCTGATGAATTTGGCCATTTTGTTTCACGACATCAACCAAGGGCAGAATGGAATGCAATATATGTACCAAGCGTTGCCCTATATCTGGAAGGTAGAAGACCCTGTTTCAAAATCGGAATTGCTCATCAAACTTTCAAAATGCTATATCAATGCCTTCCAAACATTCAAAAAAAGGGAATATCTCGATACGGCTACTGCCTATGTGCAACAAGCCCATCAACATATTTCTTTGAAAATCGACAGGCGATTGCAGTTTTTGATATGGAGCAGGCTGAGTACCATCCATGCTTCCAACCAAAAATTTGACCAACAACTCAGCTATATAGATTCTACGCTTAAATATTCTGACAGAAAAGCGAACATTCAAGAAGTGGCTTCAAATTTCAACGACAAGGCTGAGGCACTTCTACAACTAAAAAGATATTCGGAAGCCACAAAAGCTGCCGATTCGAGTATTTACTATTCCAAAATATTAAACTCTCCTTTACAGTTGGCAAAAGCCTACGGACAATCTTATTTGGCAGCCAAGGCAAGCCTTAAACCCGAAAAAGCACTTTACTACTTGGAGCTTCAAAAGAAAATTGAAGACAGTTTAAACATAGCCGAAAGTGCAGCAAAAGTCACCGAACTCGAACGCAAATATTCGCAAGCAAAAAACGAAAAAACGATTCAAGAATTGAGCTTCACAAACCAAGTGTTTGAGCTAAGACAACAATTGCTAATCAGCTTTTTGGTGGTTTTGGCACTGGTTTTGGTTTTTATATTCGTGTTTTTCAGACAAAGGCAAATCAGAAACAAATATTCGCTGCTTGAGGCAAACCTTCGATTGGAGCAAACCAAGCTCAATCCCCACTTTATTTTCAACACTTTAGCTTCTCTTCAAAATTTGGCGTTGCAAGCAGAACCCGAGAAAACAGCAAATTTTATTGCCAAATATGCCAAAAGCATTCGACAGGTACTCGAAAGCAGCTACCACGACATGGTAAATCTGGCCGAGGAAAAAGAATTTATCGAAACCTATCTCGATCTTCAAAAGCTGCGCTACGGCAATAAGTTTGACTATGAAATTATTATCGACCACACCATAGATGTGTATGGCATGCAAATTCCCCCCATGCTTTTGCAGCCATTTTTGGAAAACGCCATTGAACATGGGTTTAAAAACATTGACTACAAGGGCTTGATTACCATTCATTTTTTGTACGATGGCTTCTTAAAAATCGTCATTGATGACAATGGCACAAGCGATGACCATGCTTTAAAAAATCCATACCCCTCACGTTCCACCCAAATTACAAACGACAGACTTTTATTGTTAAACCAAAAATATCCTATCAAGGGGGAATTTAAGACCGAGCTTTCGCCTGAGAATGGTGTACATTACAGAGTAGTCATTTCGCTTAAAGTTTGATAGTGGCTAGCATACAAACGTATACTTTTTGAATATTAGTTAGTATATTCGTATATCATATATATGGGAAAAGCTGAAGGACTTGATTTTATCATTGATAAGTTGACAAATAGCATCGAAAATGTTATAACAGGTGACACTTTCGCTACAGAGATTTCAATTTTGACCAACTCAGATTTGAAACATGTTACGAAAAAGAGCGGATGGCTATTTAATTGGAAAGATGAGTTCAAAGAACCATCTCGTGATGTTTATAAGCTAACAATTCTAAACAACTCAACTATCATTCAGGGGCTTATAAGCTTAGAAGTAAAGGAAGATCATGTTTACATGCACTTAGTCGAGAGTTCGCCATTTAATAAAGGGAAAGGAAAAGTTTATTCTGGCGTTGCTGGAAACTTAGTAGCTTTTGCTTGTAAACTTTCTTTTCAGAGAGGTCACGAGGGAAATGTATCATTTCTTTCAAAGACACAACTTATTGAACATTACGAAAAGACACTTGGAGCAATGCATTTTGGTGGTAGAGTTATGATAATAGAAACACAAGCAGCCCTTAAACTTATAAACAAATATTTTCAAAAATAGAGCTATGAAAACAGGTAAAATTGATTTTGACTACATTGGTGGCCAAGGTTCACTAACAAAATCAGAAGAAAAAGAACTTAATGACTTTTTCAAAAGCAAAAAAATGGCAGAGAAAAATAGTAAACAGGTTGATACAATTCGTAAAAGCATTGTTTCAAAATAAACTGAAATTGTATACCGAACATAATACTTGTAAAATTTTTCAATCTCTTAGTACTCGATTGTTTATTGTTCAAATATGGTTTTAGAAAGCAATGTTCATTTCTCTATCTTATTCTTAATTCGAGAGATATTTGGGCTATAGATGAAAATTTTAATTATTGATAACGAAAAACACATCCTCGATTTTTTACACCTTCACCTTCAAAAGTTCGGCATCGAACCTCACTTTATTTTTCAGGCTGATGGCGTTCAGCAAGGTTTGAAAATCTTTGACGAAGTGAAGCCCGATGTGGTGTTCTTAGATGTGGAAATGGAAGACGGTACGGGTTTCGATTTCTTAAACAGGCTCAATAAGCTTGATTTTCAGCTTATTTTTATCACTGCCTACGAGAAATATGCTGTTCAGGCTTTTAAGTATTGTGCCATAGATTTTCTTTTGAAACCAATTGACACCGATGAACTTGCAGTTGCTTTAGAGCGAGCCACAAAAAATTTGGCTCAAATCGACCACCAAGTGCAGCTTGATATGCTCAAAAGCATGGTATCGAGCCACACTACAAAGCCTTCTAAAATAATTTTGAAAAACTCCGATGCTATCTTTTACATTAAAATTGAAGCCATCATTTTATGTGAAGCAGACGGGCCTTACACCATTTTTGAGGTCGAAAACCATGATAAAATCATTGTATCTACCAATATAAAGGTATATGAGGAGCTACTCACACCTCACAATTTTGTACGAGTACACAATTCTTTTTTGGTAAACACGAACAAAGTCATTCGATTTGATAAACAAGACGGAGGCTTTTTGATGCTAGAAAACAACAAATCTGTGCCGGTATCTCAACGCAAAAAAGACGAGATTCTCAAAAAGCTTCACGAGCTTTTGTGAGACCATGCCATTTTTTACTCTACTCCAAGCGCAGCCCTGTCGTGGTGAGGGTGTGTATCCCTCCTATGTTATAGGCGTGAGTAAAGTTCCATTTTTTTAGTGAATCTAAAGATTTGTCGCTTCTGTTTCCGGTGCGGCAATAGAGATAGACCGTCTTTTTTCTGTCTAATTTGGAGATTTGGGTTTTGAAATCAGCCGATTTGTAATCTATGTTTATAGCCGAGGCCAAGTGTGATTGGCTAAATTCTTCCAGCGTGCGTACATCTACCAAATAGGCCTTGCCATTTTTCACCAGTTTATTTAGTTTTTTTGCAGAGACGCGTGCATCGGCCAAGCTGCCTTGAGAGAAAGAAAAAGCAGCGTATACTAAAAATAATGACAGCAATAGTGATTTTTTCATTGAATCAAAAGCCCCCATCTTTCAAAGGGGGCTAATTTTATTGTTTAATATTTTAAACCATGGTCTGTGTGCAGCAGACCATGGTGAGGCAGTTGGTGTTTTTCAAGCATATTTGACAATTTTTTAAAAGTTGTCAAAGATAAATGTTGATTAAAATGTCACTTTTGCGCCCTCGTGATGACAGTTATATAATTTGATTTTATTTGAATGCAGCAGAAAGCGTGACACCATAAGTACGAGGATCACCAAGTACACCGGCATACAAACCTGAGTTACCGGCTGCCGCTTGAAGTTGCTCAAAATAATTGGTATTGGCCAAATTTCTGCCCCAGAAGAAGAAAGAAAATACATCAGACCTAAAACCAACCCTTGCATTCAATAAAGCATATCCTTGAATGTTCAATACCTTAGAAGGTGTTGGGTTTGAAGAATAGTCTGAACGATAAGACACATCAGAAGCAATAAAGTATCGGCCATCTTTAGAAAACAAGCTGCCAGCGGTGCTTAAATCAAATCCGGCAGAAAAATTCCAGTTGGAAATACCGGGTAATCTACCCCCCGAAGCATCTGTAAACGCTTGTTGCACAGTTTGCACGCCATTGGCATCGGCAATGGTTTTGCCTGTTTCTTCTAAAGGCAAAGGAGCGTTTGTGAAAGTAACGTATTTTCCGTCAATATATGCTACCGATGCATTGATGGTGAAAGCCTTGCTTAACTGATAAGCTGCATCAACTTCGAAACCTCTCACATTTACCTCTTCTGCATTGGCTAAATACCCTCTATTTACACCCAATTGTGGAGATTGCACCAATGTTTGATAATCTTTGATATTGGTGTTATAAAAAGACGCATTTAAGATTGCACCTTTAAAAGGCCTGGTTTTTACGCCAAATTCAACGTGTGTAACAAATTCAGGTTTGATGGTAACCAAGGTAGAGTCCGGTCTTCCATTGCCGGCATTGGGAATACCACCTACGTTTAGACCAATACTTTTGAAATTGGTCGAATATGTACCGTATACATTAATCTTATCAGTAGGTCTATACGACAGAGTAATGTTGTAGGTTAGGTTGGTATTATTTGCATTAGCTTTAAACGCTTGATCAGAATAAACTTGTCTTTGTAGTCTGATTAAGTTTGGATCGGTAGTTTGCAGACCGCCATAAGTAGTTCTTGTGTAGTCTAGCTCTTTCACATCATAATTTAACCTGATACCCGGTTGAATATGAACACCTTTGATTACTTCCCAATCTAAATTTGCAAACGCAGCAGCCGATCTTGTACGATAGTTAAAATCCGTTTTAATACCATATCCGTCAAGTAAGCCGGGTGTAGCCCATAATTGTTGGCTACCAGAATTAGAAGTTTGTTGAAATCTCCAATGTGCAGAACCTACTTCTTCAAGATGTGGTACTTTTGTTTTTAATGTTTGGTCAATTAAAAACACTCCAAATACACCATTTAACTTTTCTCTTATAGTACCTGAATATCTGATTTCTTGAGAATATTGGTCGTGTCTTGAAGGAGCTTGAGACTTCGTTAAATTGGGTAATGCTGTAAAATCTCTGTCGTTTGATGGATTCCAGTTCCAAAATCTCCATGCTGTGGTAGCTGTTAATGTACCTTTGCCTATTTTGTAATCGATATTGATGTGTGCTCCACCCAATTCTTGATTATGTCTCCAAGGAGAGTCTGAGTCTATTTTCCTAGAAAAAGGATCAACTTTGATAGGTGCATAACCTAAATCACTTACTATTCTATCGTATTGTCTGTAAGCGCTTCTTTGGGTAGGAGTAATGCCTGCCACTACCAATGCACTTCCATCCGGACGTTGAACGTTGAAATCACCTGAGGCTAAAATTTCTAGTTTGGTAGTAGGGGTGAACAATAACTGACCTCTCACGCCAAGATTGTTAAGACCATTATAATTTTGTAGCGTCTGTTCGTTAAAAAGTGTACCCTGACGCTGTGTGCCTGAGAATGATATTCTCGATGCCAAGTTCTTGGCAAGAGCTCCACTAGCAGATGCTTTTGCCTGAATAAAGTTATAATTTCCATAACTTACCTCTGCATTTCCGGTGCGTTCGAAAGTTGGCTTTCTTGTAATGATGTTGAATGCACCAGCCGTGGTGTTTTTTCCGAACAAAGTACCTTGAGGACCTCTTAAAACTTCGATACGCTCAATATCCACAAAGTCTAATGCTGTTGCAGCCGGACGAGCATGATATACACCATCTATATAAAACCCAACACCCGGCTCAATACCATCGTTGGTAAGCCCGAAAGTAGAACCTAAACCTCTGATATTCAAACCTGTATTTCTTGCATTAGATGAATAAAGCTGAACAGAAGGAACAAGTTCTTTAAGTCTGTTTACGTTGAAAGCACCTGCTATTTCAGCTTTTGTACCACCTATTACATCTACCGGAATGGGTACAGTTTGCAAATCTTCTTGCCTTCTTCTTGAGGTAATCACCACTTCGTCTATCAAACCATCTTCTCTTAGTTTAATTTCAAAAGGTGCGCCATCCAGTTCATAAATCTCAATTTCTTGAGATTTGTATCCCACTGAATTCACTTTTAATATAAACGGAGTAGAAATCTTTCCTTGTAACTCAAAAACCCCTTCGGCATTTGTTTCGGCATTTATTTTAGTTCCTTTCACAGAAACTATGGCACCTACCAAGGGAGCGCCTTTGGTATCAATTACCGTTCCTTTAAAAACATCCTGTGCAAATACATTATTCAGCAGTGCCAGAACCAATCCGACTAAAAGTAAATTTCTTTTCATGTTTGAATTAATTAAGTAAAACAATAATTTTCACAAAAAAAGAAATATTATTTTGATTGTGCAACTAAAAATATAAAAATTAAGAATAAAAAATTGAATAATGTTTTTTAACAAAATAATATTCGTTTTTGTATTAAAGTGGCTTCATGGTGGGCTGCTCAGTTATTTAAAGGATTGTACTCTCTTTCTACAATGCGTGTATCTACCAAATAGGCTTTGCCATTTTTCACCAGTTTATTTAGTTTTTTGCAGAGATGCGTGCATCGGCTAAGCTGCTTTTAGAGAAAGAAAAAGCAGCGTACACTAATAATACTGACAGCAATAGTGATTTTTTATTTTGACAATTCTTTGTAGATAAATGCTTGTAATGCTATCTGCAAATCGGCTAAAATTTGTGGTGAAGTGGTATATTCATTGTCGCTTCTGACATGGTGAAGCCTGTGGGCATAGGCAATGCTCACCAGATTTGTATATCCGGCTTTTTTAAACGCCACTCCCTCGCCTCCTGGTTTTATGGTTTCTTTTTGCGATTCTATGCCTTTAAGTGTCTTTGCCTTTACATTTTTAAAGGTTTTTTCAAACGATTCTGCCACCGATTCATCATAGTAAATATACCTGTTGGTATCTGCTTCTTCCGTGAGTGTCCACACTCCTTTATCTACTTTCCAAGACTTTACGGCAACACCGGCACCCAAATGCACCCATAGTTTTATCTCGCTTGGTTTCGGAGCCGATTTTGAAATAAAGGTTTTTGCACCCAAGCCACTCAATTCATGGCCGGAGTGACCAGTGAAAATAAATGTATAATCTTTGAAAAGTGAGGCATTTGCCTTTACCCATTTGCCCAAACCTATCCAGATGGCTATTCCCGGGCCTCTTTCGCCACCTGTGGTGAACCACCCGCTGATGGGAGTAGAAATCACCACATATTTGCTGCCATTGCCCATTTTTGCATATATATTATTGGCTATGGTGTTTTTCACTTCACCCGACACGTTGATAGCCACTCTCGACTTTTCAGCATCGGCTGCGGAAAGGATATTTGTGTCTTTGGGTGCTATGTGATACACGGGCACATCCCAAGCCTTGAGTCCTTCGTAGGTGTTGAGAGCCATAATTTCACCGGTGGAGTTTTCCGTAATTAAAAGTACCCCGATTGCACCGGATGAAATAAGTTTTTTGATGTAGCTCTCTATTTTGGGAGTGGTAGAGCCATGTGCATCTGTCACTTTTGTGTAAGCAATTTTGTTTTCTATATCTTTAAGGTCAGTAGTTTTGTCTGCATTTACTAAAAATCCGTTGATGGAAAGGTTTAATCCTTTCTTCACAGGCCAAACAGGAAATACCTCCGCACTTTTGTTTCCCAACTTGAGATAGCCACTTTCAAAGAAAAATTGCTCAAGCGGAAAATCAACCAATTTGGTGGAAGCACCCAATGAATCGAATTTTGATTTGAGCCAAATGGCTGTGATAGAATCGCCTTTGGTGGCTGTGCGGTGTTCACCAATGGCCACAAATTGCTTTACTGTAGCAAAAAGCGCTTGACCGTCTGTTACGTTTTTGGGTGTTTCTTTCGCTACAAAGCCAATGGCAAATGTGATTATACATAACACAAAAAGTTTGGCTGAAAAGGTGTTTGGTCTCATTTTTTAATTTTTAACAGTTGGTGGAATCTCGATAACCATGATGTGTAATTTATCATTTATTTTTCTGACTTCAGTTGAACCAACTCGAAAGATGCTTCACTTGAAATCAGTGTTTTCTCGGGTATTTTATTCGTTTATAGCCGATGTCATTAACGTGAGCTATTCTATCGACCTATTTCCCGTACTTCAATCGTGTGACCACGGCAGGTTTATCGCCCACGAGGTCAACTACGTAGAAATCGGAGAACCCGTCAATGGCCTTGTCGTTGTAAGTGGTTGATTTTGATGCCGCATTGAGCAGCTCGGCTATGTTTCCAGAGTGGCCAATGATCAACACTGTTTTCCCCACATATTTTTCTTGAATGGATTTGATGAGTGCAGCCTCATCGTCTTCAAGTTTGTAGTAGCTTATTTCGATACCATTGGCTTTGGCCACGGGTTCGGCTGTGGCTTTTCCGCGGGTGTAGGTGGTGGCATAGGCTGCCGCAATCTTTGTTTTGGAAAGCACATCTTTTAATAGTTCTGTTCTCTGAATGCCGTCTGCGTTCAACGGAGGGTCTTTTTCTATGGTTTTATCTTGCTCGGCATGTCGCACCAAGATGATGGTGGTGGCACCCGAAGATGGATTTTGTGCCTGTGAATTGAAGGCGTACCATGCTAATAATAAGAAGAGTGGTTTTAGATATGTGAGTTTCATAAAATGTTTAATTTTTGAGTTGATAATGGGTGTTACACGAAAAATTTGTTTTTCACATGTTAGCAAATGATTTGTTTCTACAACCGTGTAACTCTTTGTTTTTAGGGTAGTTGTCGGTTTTTTACAGGCTCATTTTACAGCTTTTTAAAAAGTAGCATCGGTTTAAATGCCACTCTTGTCTCGCATAGCATCAATTTGTAATTATAAAATAGGTAATTTCAATGATATGGGTTCGCGAAGCACACTGAAACCCCGGCAGGCACTACTCCGCAAAGCTCGACCTCAGTTTCACCGCCCAACGGCCATTTTCTTTGGTCACCACATAGAGCGATTCATAAGAAGCTATCAATGTGCCATCGGCTCTGTATCTGGAAAATTGGGTGTCAACATGCACTTTCTCACCGGAAGCATGGATGATTTTCTTCCTGTCCCACTTGCTGTGATGCCACCCGGCTTGTTGGAGTTTTATAAAAACATTGGTATCCAAAGTGGCCGATTCCAGAACGCTCATTTTGCCCGATGCCAGTCGGTAATGAGGAAAATGATAGGTGCTTTGCCAGGCTTTCGCATTCTTGGAATTGAAGGTGTCCATATATTCATCTAGCACCTTCATCACGGCCAATTCATCTTGTTTGCTGAATGCAGGTTTCGTTTGTGCATGGGTAGAAAGAACACTGCATACAATAGCAAATGACACCCAATTGATTTTTGAAAATATAGCGTTCATATAGCTTTTAAAAGAATGTAACAGCCCTTAAATGGTGGATAAGAGCTGTTATTGATGTGAAATTATTTTTTTGTGGCTGCTTTTTCTCTTTGTTCAATGGCTCGTTTCACCACATATTCTGCATCGATGAGCGGATATATGTTGTATTTTTTGGCATCTTCATCAAATAGCGCTTTCAGTTCCTTTAGCTTTTCAGGATATTTTGAAGCCAAGTTTACCCTTTCGTTAAAGTCTTCATTGAGATTGTACAGTTCCCAAGTTTCGTTTTCTGGGTCGTTTGGAATGGAAACAGCCGGGTCGTCAAGGTAAGACGACACATCTAACAAATTGGGTCTGTGTGCGGAAGAGGCTTTCCAGCCGTCTTTATATATGGCCCTATTGCCCAAAATAGTGTAATACTGCTGCGTGTGTTTGCTCGGGGCATTTTTATCGTTGATAGAAAATGCCAAACTGGTGCCATGTGTAGGGTTCTGTGCCACTGCCTTGATCTTCTCAGGCTGTTTTATACCCGCTAGCTCCAGCACAGTGGGATACAAGTCTATCAAGTGGCTATATTGGTTGCGAATGCCTCCTTTTTCGTTTATTAATTTGGGGTAGCTGAAAATGAGTGGGTTATGGGTGGCCCCTTCGGCATTGGCATCTTGTTTCCAAAATTTAAAAGGTGTATTCACCGCCTGCGCCCAACCCAAAGGATAGTTGGCAGAGGTAGAAACCTCCTTGCCTCCTATTTTGTCATATTCACTCAAAACAAACTTTTTGTAATCTTCTCTTTTGAAACGCTCGGCACTCAATCCCCAAGCCGATTTGGTCACCACACCGTATTCACTACCTTCCTTGCTTCCGCCATTATCGCCAATAATCAAGAAAATAGCCGTATTTTCGTATTGACCGCTCGTTTTCAAATAGTCTATCAACCGCCCTATTTCACTATCGGTGTACTCTAAGAACCCGGCATATACTTCCATGAACCGGGCATAAAGTTTCCTCTCGTCAGCAGGAAGGCTTTTCCATTCTTTTATCAGCGCATTCCTTTCGGGTAGCTTTGCATTGGCAGGAATCACACCCAGTTTTTTCTGGTTTTCAAATACCTTTAGGCGATATTCGTCCCAGCCGCCATCAAATTTGCCCTTATATTTATCGCTCCATTCTTTGTCTACCTGGTGGGGGGCATGTGCCGCTCCGGGAGCAAAGTATAGGTAAAATGGTTTTTCGGGCGCAATTTGTTTCTGTTGGCTCAGATAGCCTATGGCCTTATCTACCAGTAGCTTGTTCAAATGCTCTCCCGTGGGTTTCACATGTTGATTGTCTTCCACCAAATCAGGTTTCCACTGGTCAGTAGCTCCACCCAAAAAACCATAGTTATGGTCAAACCCCTTGCCTGATGGCCAGCGGTCAAACGGGCCTAAATCGGTGGTTTCTTCATCGGGTGTCAGATGCCATTTGCCCAATTGGTAAGTGGCATACCCGTTTTCATGAAGCACTTCGGCTATCGTGCCATTTTGTGGCTGAATGTAGCCATGATAGCCCGGGTAGTCGCCTCTGATGACATAATGCGGGAACAAGCCCATGCCCACCGAGTGATGATTTCTACCCGTCAAAAGTGCCGAGCGAGTGGGGGAGCAAATTCCGGCTGTGTGAAAATTAGTGAATTTCAACCCATCAGAGGCCAGTTTGTCAAAATTTGGGGTGTTTATCAGTCCTCCAAACCCGCTGATGGCGCCATAGCCCACATCATCAAGTAAAATCCAGATAACATTTGGGGCACCTTCGGGTGCTTTTTTTATCCCGTTCAATTCCACTTGGTAAGGTGTAGATTCTTTCACTGATTTGGAGATAGTACCCTTCCATACGGGGGAAGGATTTGTTTGCCCAAACGTAACGATAGAAGAAGCAATCGCCATTGCTCCTAAGATTTGTTTTTTCATATTTAATTGTTTCATAATTCATTGATTTTCAGAGTCCTCCTACCGGATTCGAACCGATATAAACTGTGTTGCAAACAGCCGCCTAACCATTCAGCCAAGGGGACTAGTGGAAATACCTTCCAAGATTTTGAAACTTGGAAGGTGTTTCTAATTCTATTTATTTGCTGGCCAATTTCAGTTCACCAAGTTCTATGGTTACTTTATTGATTTTGCCTTTGAAAGTGAAAGGCACTTTGTATTTATCAGAAACGGGCGAGATGATGTCTCTACCTAGTTCGATGCTTTCGTAGTTGCCGTTGGCACCTAAATTGGTCTTGGTCAATTTGCCTTCTCCTGTTTTTTCCCCATTGATGTAGATGCTCACGGAAGCTCCCGAGCCAAGTGGACCGCCATCGTAGTTCAGTTCCAACTTCACTTCCGATTTGCCCGCGGGCAATGGTTTCTTGGAAACGATGCTGTATTTGGTCACGCCATCATTGAAGGCAAACTGCGGCACATTGTTCAAAACAAACAAGCTAAAGCCCGAGGCCCATCCGCCCAGTGAAATCAACACGCCATCTCCGCCTTTGGCCACATCAGCCACCAGGTTGAACGAGCGATTGGTGAGTCTGGGTGCTAAGCCATCAAACACCTGCCCAATGCCGGGTAGCAACACGATTTTATTCCTTGTCTCTACATAAGTGATGGGAACAACTGCTCTAACAACCTCATCCTTAAGCGGATACACATTGTATTTCCATGCTTGCGCATCGAACACGTCTTGCAACTCTTTGAGTTTGTCAGGGTTTTGGGCAGCCAAGTCTTTCAGCTCGTTGAAGTCTTCGTCCACTTTGTAGAGCTCCCACACATCTTTATCAAAACTCTCACCTTTTTTATGCAGCGTTCCTGCTTTCCAACCGTCTTTATAAATAGCTCTAGAACCCATAATTTCATAGTGCTGTATGGTGTGGCGTGATGAAGCCTTGGCGTTATCAATTGAAAAGGCCAAACTCGTTCCTTCGATGGGTTCTTGCGGATAACCATTGATTACAGTCGGCACTTTCACACCCGTTAAATCTACGGTGGTAGGTAGGATGTCAATCAAATGGGTGTATTGATTGCGAATACCGCCTTTGTCTTTGATGCCCTTTTCCCATGAAATGATGAGCGGGTTGTGTGTGCCGCCTTCGGAATTGGCATCTTGTTTCCAGTGTTTAAAAGGAGTATTGGTTGCCTGTGCCCATCCAAGCGGGTAGTTTGGTCTCGATTTCTCCGTACCCAAGGCATCAATTTGCCTAATATTGTCCTTCAGGCGTTGTTCATCTGTCCAGTCCAAATTATAACTGTTAATGTAACCCACTTGCGTACCTTCCTTGCTGGCACCATTATCGCCTACTGACACGATTACCAATGTATTTTCAAATTGATTGATATCTTTCAAATACTTCAATAGTCGACCAATTTCATAATCGGTTTGCGACACAAATCCCGCATATACCTCCATGAACTTGGCATACAGTTTTTTCTCATCTGCCGATAGCGCGTTCCATGCCTTTAACGAAGCATGTCTGTCAGGCAACACCGTTCCTTTAGGCACTACACCC
>ERZ1066116.86-NODE-86-length-60850-cov-18.169570_pt1 | contig 60850 bp, 50 predicted proteins | sample MGYA00382763_ERZ1066116 | MGnify/ENA primary metagenome ERZ1066116 (study PRJEB33369, sample SAMEA5778346) | biofilm metagenome | biome: Industrial cooling water; feature: Water cooling tower basin; material: Biofilm | place: United Arab Emirates | collected...
TGGGGATGGAAGTGATGCACGAGCGGAATGCGCATAACTTCCCGTTGGATTTGGCCTCTGGGGAAGCAACTCCGGTTGCCCTTCAGGCTCCTGCGATCAACGGCTAATTGATGTAGCGAATTGCTGCTAGTGAAAGGCGCTCTCTTCGGGGGGCGCTTTTTAGTATTTTGCAATTCTTGTATCCGGTTTAACTTCGGAATGAGAAATTGTTTTCTTTTTAGAAAAATTGTCCACTCTAAGCTTTAGACGTTAATTTCTAGATAATTCTGATGGCGACTCACGACCCTTCAAATGCTCGGTTTCGTTCTGCTACGGATTTTCCTAAATCGATCGCGGACTTAAATGCTGCGGAAGGTCAGCAAATTTATGGGGAAATTCGGGACTGTCTTATTTTTACGAATCGTAGTCGATCGCAGCTTGTCCGTCGTAACGAAGAACATAAAGAAAAGGCTTTGGCATTGAAAGCCGATATTGAGCGATTACAGGGGCTTGTTGATAAGTTGAGTTTAGACAAAGCTACTCTGGCCCAAAACCAACAAAAAACGATTAACGAATTGCAGCAAGAACTTCAAAAAATGACTGGGCATTTTGATCGCTTGTCGAGTGCTTTTGAGGAAGTTGAAGGTGTGACTTCACCGATGGGAGTAATGGCGATTCCAGGCCGGTTTACAAAGTTTTGGAACGCCTTAAGAGAATTAGTCGTATGGTGGCGTGAGGAGTCGGAGCTTGATGCTCTGCCACCTCAAACGACTGTAGTTATACAAAAAGATCCAGATCAAGATCGGTTAGATAATCCGCAAATGTATACTGATCCTGCTTCTATTCAACGTTCTGAAAGGCCATAGTAACTGTTATGGGGAAAAAACGTATTGCTCAACTGCTCGAACAGTTGCAAACTAATCACGACGCTGATCTTCAAACATCTGCGGCTATTTTTACAACGGCCCAAGTTGCGGTTAATCAATTGAAGCAACAAGCTGTGGTACCTGCTGTAGATATGGCAGACAATCTGATGTTGCCATCTGTAAGTAAGGAATCTTTGAAACAGCGTTATGGGTCGTTTAATCAGTGCCGTAATGTTGCTAAGCAAAAGGGGATTCGATTCAGAAAAACGCCAAGTTGGGAGCAGCTAGAGGTTGCATTTGCCTATTTTGATGTTCTTGAGGCGTTGGTTCAAGGTTATGTTCGACTGAATCCTAATCCTCTTTTTGATGGTGTGGCGATTGAGTTTATGTTTGAGCGGGAAAACTAATTGCTTGGGATTACTGGCCTGTGAGGCGGTTAATGCGGTGGTTAACGGCAAGGCGGGAGAGGGTGCGCAGAAGACCGATCGCGCTCAAACCTGCGAGACTGAAGGTGGCGATCGCCCAGTTTGGGTAAGCGGCTAGCAATAAAATGGCCCCAGAAAGGATTGCAAAGCCTGTGAGGCTCGTGTAGAGCAAGGTCTGAATGGTGAGGTGCAGTGTTTTGATTTGGCGATCGTGGGTTAAATATTGGGCGTGGAGTTGGGCTTCCCGGTGTTCAAGCCGTAATTCTAGATCTTGCACCATCACTTTGGCGGGACTGGGCTGCCGAATTTTAGTGATCATGAAGTCTTTGGCTTGTTTAACGATTTCACCAACAGCGGCACCTTGGCCTTGAGCCAGGGCCAGGTTTTGGACAAAGGGCTTCGCACAGAGGAGCAAGTTGTATTGGGGATCGAGCGATCGCGCCACACCGTCCAGAGTAGTCAGCGCTTTGAGAATGAAGGTCATCTTCGCTGGCAAGCGGAAAGGCTGTTGCTCATAGAGGGCGTATAGTTCGCTCCGCATTTCTCCGAAGGCTTGCAGCTCAATGGGTTTTTCTGTGAACCGTTCGAGCAAAAACTGGGTAACTCGCCGGACAGGGGCCATATCGGCCATTGGCTCGATTAGGCCCATATCGGTCAGCGTATCAACGACCTGGTCGGTATCTTTGCGCAAAACGGCAAAGAATGTTTTGACCATTTGTTGTTTGTTGATGGGTTGTACTTCGGCCATCATGCCAAAGTCATAGAAAATTAAGCAGCCATCTTGGCTAACGGCCATGTTGCCGGGGTGGGGATCGGCCTGGAAGAATCCGTCTTGCAACAACTGTTTGAGATAACAACAAATTCCCAGTTGATTGATTTCTTTGACGTTAATGTCACAGGCTTCTAAACTTTGGCGATCGTTAATTTTAATTCCAGGCATATAGTCCATCGTGAGGACGTGCTTGGTGGTGTATTTCGGATAAATCCGAGGGACGCGAATTTGGGGATGGTCGCGGAAGTTGAAGCGAAAGCGATCGGCATTCAAGGCTTCCTGAATGTAATCAATTTCGTGATACAAAATATCGACAAATTCGTCGTAAATGGCGTGTAAATTGTATTGTTTTGACCAGGGAAAGAGGCGATCGCAAAGGCGAAGTAACTGGCGTAAAACTCGGAAATCCAGGTCAAATAATTTTTCCAGCCCAGGCCGTTGAATTTTCACCACCACCTCTTCCCCAGTGTGGAGTTGGGCTTTGTGGACTTGGCCCAGACTGGCGGCAGCAAGGGGGATGGGGTCAAATTCGCGATACAGGGTATAGACAGAGGCTCCGAGTTCGGCTTCAATGATGGCCATCGCGGTTTGCGGCTCGAAGGCGGGCACCTTGTCTTGGAGACGACCAAGGGCCTGGACATATTCCAGGGGTAACAGATCGGCCCGAGTGGAGAGGGCTTGGCCGAGTTTGATGAAGGTTGGGCCGAGATCGAGCAAGGTGCCGACCAGCCATTGAGCCCGACGGTTGCGGTAGCGGACAGATTGGCCTGGAATTTTGCTATCCCACCATAGATAGAACATGAGCTGGGCCGACGATGCAAAAACATCCACCTTTCGGGCCAAAGGTGAATAGCGATCGCGCTGCCAGCGCAGTGGTTTTAGGTCGGTAGACTCTAACATGCAGGATTAGCTACTCAGGTCTAGTCTAAACTGTCGGTGAAAAACATTTGATATTTTTATCTCGCGATCGCGGTTTTCAGGGGTGGTATTCGTCGTAGCCGGGGTTAATCGGGGAGCTTCAAAATCGTGAGGGTTTGCGGCAACAGGAGCGTGAAGCAGGTTTCCCACTCTTCTGAGTCGGGGATGGGGGTGCTGGCGACTGAAATCGTTCCTTGCAAATGCTCGACCAACCGTTTGACCAGGGCTAGCCCTAAGCCCGTGCCGGGAATGGCTTGCTGTGTGACACCTTTGCACCGCCGAAATCGCTCAAAGACGTGGGGTAAGTCGGTACTCCCAATCCCAATGCCTTGGTTGGTCAGGCTAATCACAATTTGGGGCGGGGTCGCGATCGCACCGGGCTGACACATCACTTTAAGCTGGATTTGGCTATTTGGTGCTGAATATTTACCCGCATTAGTTAGTAATTCCAGCAAAACGCGATTAAGGCTATCGCGATCGCTCTGCATCCACAGCGAGGACGTTGTTGCTTCCACCACCAATTGCAGTCCTTTGGCCGTGGCCCAGGTGCGGTGAAACCCCTCACTCAAGGCTGCAATTAATTCCTCCAGCATAATGGCTTCGGCGTTCAGCGGGACTTGATTGGCCTCCAGTTCTTGCAGCGCCAGCAAATCGTTGACTAAATTCGTCTCTTGGGCGCATTGCTGTTCCAAAATATCCAGGTAGCGGGTGCCGCGATCGCCCGCCATGCCAACTTGCCGCAACATCCGAATTGCCAAGGCCATACTTGTTAGGGGCGTGCGGAGTTCATGGCTCACCGTATCCAAAAATTCATCTTTAAGCTGGTTCAGGTGGCGGAGTTGGTCTAATTGTTGGCGCGTTTTTTCATACAACCGGGCTTGGATTGCCAAACTTTGTTGCAGTTCCGAGGTGCGTTTCTCGACTAGAGCCTGGACTTGGCGCAAGGTCTCGGTTTGCAAAATAGCTGTGCTGACCTGAGCACTAGCCAATTCCGCAAAATCAATTTCGGCCTGTTGCCAGGAACGGGGTTGCATATCTTGGAATACAAGAAATCCTAAAATTGCACCCTGGCTTTCTAAGGGGACAACGAGAGATGCGCCAAACTGATTCGTTGCAAACGCGGGATGGATTTGGGCCGCTGCAATTTCGTGGGCAAGATAGCGCCGATGTTTAACAATAATAGGCTTGAGTGCCCGAAAACTTTCTTGACATAATTCGCAGTCTGACAGCCAAAAGGATGTGGGGGGCTCGCTGGCGTTGGTTCCGGTCATCAAGGCTAGGTGGTCTGGAGTAGGCCTGCACCATTCGTACGCGATCGTGACTCGTGCTTTGGGTAATTCTTTCGCGATGTGGCCTCGTAACAAGAGGTCTTGATATTTGAGGCGCAGCAATAAGCCCCGTTGGGCTTGTAGGGCTTGGGTTGTGCCCTGGGTGGCGATCGCCAACACTTCACCCAAATCGGTCGAATTCCGAATGGCCATTGTTAATTGATTAATGACCTGCTGATACAGGGCTTGTTGGGCTACTTGCTGCTGTAAACACGCTTGATAAAACAGGGTCGAAATTTGCTGCGAGACCGTTTCTAGCGTTTCGGCATCCTCCATCGTCCAGCTATGGGGGTGCGATCGCATCAAGCTAATGACTCCGTGGATGCGCCGTTGACAACAAACCGGAACCTCCAAAATTGCCCGACTCACAGGGGCATGGCCCGAAAACGCCAACTCTTGCCACACCGTGCGATCGGTGCTGGGACATGGCCCCTCACCCGCTTGGTCTTGCTGTTGAAGATCCGGCACGATCAGCGTTTGCGGACAATGGAGCCGCCGCATGAGGTTTTCATAGCGCCCTAAAACAAAACTAGTGACAGGTTCGGTCACGCCCCCAAACCAACACGCCGTTTTAAGATGCCCCGACGGCATGGATGACACCACAATGGCACAACCGTCCGCCGCCAGACTTTCGCCCAAGACGTTTGCTAATTCAGTTAGCAACGTTTCTAGCGTGCAATTATGCGCCGCAACTTGGATCAGACGGTGAACTAAATGGGCCAATCCAGGCGAGTCGTCGATAGATGTAGCTGGGGTAGAACTCTTTCTGACCAAGGCTGCTCCTACACATTTAGGCGACGGGCATAACAGGCAAACCTAGTATGGACTACGATCACAAGCCATAACAGTGACCATTGGTATTTAAACCTGGGCCCCTATTCTGATTGCCAAACTCTAAGACGGGTTTTCAGGAAGTCATAAGCCTGTTTCATCTACCCTATAGAATGCCCAAAAACCATAGCCGTCTCCCACGAAGAACGAGATCCTAACTCACAGATCACCGCACAGATAAGATTTTGGCTAGAGATTAAGTCATCAATTCTTGGCAATTCCTTGATTATACGCATAAGTATTAATACTTAGACAAGAAGGCTGCAACCTAGCATGTGCTTGACAAAGAGGCCATTATACGGCATCGAAAACATCAATCTTTAGCAAAAATAAACCAAAATATCCCCCTGGGGTAGTGCGCATTTTGTCAAACACTTGTTATCTTCTGTAATATCTCGATTGAAAGTTGAAGCTAATTTGGGCACTCTAGATACAACTCTCAATGAGTTTTCCAGTAGGCTTCATTTCAAGGTAGTTCTCTCTACTCTGCGTACTCTCTCATACAGGAGCAAAACATCATGAACCAACCTGTTGGGCTTTCTTTGGAACAGCAGTTCAGTATCCGGTCGTTTGAGACTCAGGTTCAACAAATGAGCCGTGAGCAGGCTCAAGACTTTTTAGTCAAGCTTTATGAGCAAATGATGCTCCGAGAAAATATGTATAAGCAGTTTCTCAAGCATGAGTGGGGCTTGGAACCGGGCTCTCAGGCGACATAACGGTTTAGCTCAATTGGCGACCTCTAGCTCTTGCTAGATTCTGGGGTAGGATCGGGCTGGGGATATGGGGCGTCCAGGCAAGGTACCGTGGGGCCAGCATGGTGATGGATTGTGGCACTTCAAGGTAACTTCTGGCTTGGTGGTTAAGTAACCGTTTGTCCTGAATATGGCTGAGTATCGTCAGGTTTCCATTTAGGTTTGATTTTTATTTTTAAGTAGTAATTCCAGTTCTGACTATTTACGTGTGAGATTTCTTGAATTGCTTAAGTTGAAGTTTTATTGGTTATTGTTGGTGGGGCGCGATCGCGTTGGCTGTGTGACTTGCCGTGAATTATGCCTTTGAGGCAACGGTTTGGGTGAATTGGCGGGAGGGCAAAACAGCGACCTGAACCCAGTTGGAGATGATACTGTTAAGAGCAAGCCTGAATTCAGGTGGCGAGCAATTTATTTGGCCTTGTTCTGGTGCGTTTATGTTTCAACGCTTGCTTGTTTGTACTGACCTTTCGGATGGGCTACAACGGCTGGTGCACTTTGTACCGAGCTTGGCCGCAACGGGTATCCAGCAGGTGACTTTTTTGCACTGTGTGCCGTTGGATGAGGGGGGGCGAATTCCCAAGGTGAATCAGGCAAAAGTTGACCAGGCACGACAATATTTGGGGCAAGCTCAGGAGCACGGTTCGGCGGCGATCAAGGTGGCGATCGCGGTTGAGTCGGGGCGTCCGGCCGATGTGATTTTGAAAGCAGTGCGGGATTATCAGGCCGACTTACTCATGGTGGGGTATCCCCTGCGAAGTGCTTTTTCGGAACAAGTTTTTGGGAGTACGGCGGTTGAGCTGTATAGCAAAGCCTCGATTCCGATTTTGTCCATGCGCCCGCAACTCATTTCGACTTATACGACAGAAGAGTTAGATTTGCGGCTGCGACACCTGTTTCGGCACTGCATGGTGCCCTACGACGGTTCGCCGACGGCCCAGATTGCAGTCCAGAAAATTAAGCAGTTTGCGATCCAGCAGCAGGAGGCTGGTCAGACGGTTTTAGAGGCGTGTAATTTTTGTTGGGTGTTGGATGACGTGGAACGACGTGAAATTCCGCAGGAGCCATTTGTCGCCGAGGCGAGACAAAAGTTGGCGGCGGTGGAACAGGAACTAGAGGCCGTTCATCTGACTGTGGCGACTGAAGTGCGCAAAGGCTCGGCGATCGCGGAAGTCCTGGCGGCGTGTTTGCTGCCAGATATCAGCTTGATTGTGGTGTGTCACGGTAATCGTAGTCGTTGGTTACAACTGTCGGTGCCGAGCTTTACCCACGAACTGTTGCACTGTAGTTGGCATCCGGTGTTATATCTCCCGTCGAAGGTGGCCTGAGGGTACTCCTAGGGCGCGATCGCGGTACCGGTGAGGCTGAAGGCTCGGGCTTCGTGAATGTGGACTGTTACCAATTGGCCTCGCAGCGTGGTGATATTGCCGGGGAAAAAGGTCAGTCGATTAGTCCGTGTCCGGCCCATGACTTGAGTTGGGTCTTTTTCGTTGACGGTTTCGACCAGGACTTCTTCAGTGCGGCCCACATAGCGTTGCGATCGCTCGGCAGCTTTGACGGCCACCAACCGATTGAGCTGTTGGAGGCGGTCTTGCTTGACTACATCGGGAATTTGGTTGTCCCAGTGGGCGGCAGGGGTCCCTGGCCGGGGCGAGTAAGCAGCAGTGTTCAATTGATCAAAGCCAATTTCGTCAACGAGCTTAAGCGTGTTTTCAAACTGGGCATCAGTTTCGCCCGGAAACCCCACGATCGCGTCCGCACTGATGGCGGCATCGGGCATATAGCGGCGCACCGTATCAATGACCCGGCGGTAGCGATCGCGGGTATACCCACGACTCATCGCCTTGAGAATGTCGTTATCCCCCGACTGGAACGGAATGTGAACATGTTCACAAACTTTGGGTAACTCTTGACAGGCTTGGATCAAACGTTCGGTGAAATAGCGAGGATGGCTCGTCGCAAACCGAATCCGTTCAATTCCAGGGACATCGTGAACGAAATACAACAAGTCTGTCAGGGTATGTTTGTGGCGTCCTTCTGCCGTCGTTCCCGGCAAATCCCGCCCGTAAGCGTCGATATTTTGGCCCAACAGGGTGATTTCCTTATACCCTTGCTGGCCCAACCGCTCAATTTCCGCACGGATCGCTTCCGGTTGCCGCGACTGCTCCAATCCGCGCACATTCGGCACCACACAGTAAGTACAGCGCTCGTTACACCCATAGATGACATTCACCCAGGCCGTAATCTCGCTATCTCGGCGGGGTTTGGTGATGTCTTCCATGATGTGCACCGGTTCGGTGGCGACCACCTGGCTCCCGCTGAACACCTGTTCTAACAAATCGCCCAGGCGATTGGCATGTTGTGGCCCCATGACCAAATCCAGTTCGGGAATCCGCGAGAGCAGGCGTTCACCTTCTTGTTGGGCCACGCATCCGGCGACGACTAGAGTTAAATCGGGCTGGGTTTGCTTGCGCTTGGCTTGGCGACCCAGGTAAGAGTAGACTTTTTGTTCGGCGTTATCGCGAATGGTGCAGGTGTTGTAAAGGATCAGATTTGCCTCGTCGGGTTCTTCGGCCCATTCAAACCCCAGGTTTTCTAAAATCCCAGCCATCCGTTCAGAGTCAGCCTTATTCATCTGACAACCAAAGGTGGTGATGTGGTAACGACGGGAAGAGCTAGACATAGAAGGCGAATTTTTAGCTACCGAACAAACTCTTTATTTTAATGGTTTTATTGGCTAAACAGGGAAACTTGGTGAAACTCGCCAGTGGGGTCTGGTGCTAATCGGCTCTGGCCAATGCATTGGGGCGATCGCGATTGACTGGTGATGAGCGCGGTCGCCTCAGTTGCGGCGAGCTAAGCGGGCTTGCCTTCACTCGCGAGGCGTGGGCGGGCGAGGTTAACCCTGAGTTATCATTACAAACAGTCTATACTGATAATAATTAAATTTAATATATGTTAAGGGATGGTCGTCCGCTAAGATCTGACTTGAACTTTGGCAAGTCGTTTTTAATACCTAAGACAAGGCCAACCTGCCGATGGACGCGCTAAGCTGGACTACTAGGGCTTAGTAAGGTTCTGATGCAAAGGCGAAGCGTTGTTGAGGAGGATTAGACGGGAAAACTCAGGGGCGATCGCTGATTTTGGGCAGGAAAGCGGTAAAGTGTTACAAGAAGCTTAATGTAAAGACTTTCTTTACGTTATCCCTTTCCTTACATTTAACAATTTGTTCTAACTACCGGATCGATTCGGTTCCATATTCGAGGAGAGAGTAAGCATATGCCGCAGCTTGAGGCTAATGTAGTAATCGACTTTCACACAGAAGCGTATCGGGACGCCTACAGCCGAATCAACGCCATTGTGATAGAGGGCGAGCTAGAGGCCAATGCAAACTACATGAAGCTGGCAGAGCTACTCCCTGATGACAAGGAGCGGTTAATCGGCTTGGCACGCATGGAAAGTCGCCACAAAAAGGGGTTTGAGGCGTGTGGTCGGAATCTGAATGTGACCCCTGACACGGAATTTGCAAAGCAGTTTTTTCACCAACTGCACAATAACTTCCAAGAAGCTGCCGCCAGTGGCAAGATCGTGACCTGCTTGCTCATTCAGGCGTTGATCATTGAGTGTTTTGCGATCGCGGCTTACAACATCTATATCCCTGTTGCAGATGACTTTGCCCGCAAGATTACGGAAGGTGTGGTGCGTGATGAATACAGCCACCTTAACTACGGGGAAGAATGGTTGCAGCAAAACTTTGAAGCTTCTAAAGAAGAGTTAGAGCAAGCGAATCGCCAAAATCTGCCGCTTGTTTGGAAGATGCTGAACCAAGTTGAAGATGATGCCCATGTGCTGGGGATGGCGAAGGATGCTTTAGTCGAAGACTTCATGATTCAGTACGGCGAGGCTCTCGGTAACATTGGCTTTAGCAGTCGTGATGTCATGCGGCTGTCGGCGATGGGATTGGCTGCGGCCTAACCGGAATCATTCTCCTCGTGCATCCAGAATGGCTGGGGGCGATCGCGTTTATGTTCTGTCTGCGATACACCTTCAGATTGTGAAGGCAAACGCCGCTGGCTAACGCTGAATGATTCGGCCCTTTTGCCTCAGCCTCCTGCCTTTCTGGCCCTTTGGGTGAATGAGATTGCCATTAGTTGTGTCGCGATCGCCCTCACCGACTTGCCTAGCCCCAGCACCAAAGCCGCAATCCGATCAGTTTGGACATCGCTTTACCACTCGTAACTTACAGGTCTAAGTTAAATCATCCATGTTTGGTCTAATTGGTCATCTTACTAGCTTGGAACACGCACAGCTAGTTGCACGAGAACTTGGCTACCCAGAATACGCTGATCAAGGATTAGACTTTTGGTGTAGTGCGCCACCCCAGATTGTGGATGATATCACGGTGACGAGTGCCACAGGCCAGAAAATCCACGGGAAATATGTGGAATCGTGTTTTTTGCCTGAAATGCTAGCCAATCGGCGGATTAAAGCAGCGACGCGGAAAGTGATCAATGCCATGGCCCACGCCCAAAAGCACGGAATTGATATCACGGCGTTAGGTGGCTTCTCCTCTATTATTTTTGAAAACTTCAACTTGCAGCAAATTCAGCAAGTCCGCAATATCAAGCTAGAGTTCGAGCGCTTCACGACGGGGAACACCCATACGGCATATATCATCTGTCGCCAGGTTGAACAAGCATCGGCCAATTTGGGGATTGACCTGTCCACCGCGACGGTAGCGGTCTGTGGGGCCACGGGAGACATTGGAAGTGCTGTGTGCCGCTGGTTGAACCTTCGGACAGATGTCGGTGAGCTCCTATTGGTCGCTCGTAATCAAGACCGACTGAACGAGTTGCAGGCTGAACTGGGACGGGGCAAAATCATGGGTTTGATGGAGGCATTGCCCCAGGCTGACGTGATTGTGTGGGTCGCAAGTATGCCGAAAGGTGTGGAAATTGATCCTACCCAACTGAAGCAGCCCTGTTTATTGGTAGATGGTGGGTATCCCAAAAATCTAGCAACGAAGATCCAAGCGCCGGGTGTACAAGTGCTCAATGGCGGGATTGTTGAGCATTCGTTAGACATCGATTGGAAGATTATGCGCATCGTCAATATGGATGTGCCAGCGCGCCAATTGTTTGCCTGTTTTGCTGAGTCGATGTTGCTGGAGTTTGAAAAGTGGCATACGAACTTTTCTTGGGGGCGCAATCGCATCACGATTGACAAGATGGAACGCATTGGTGAGGTTTCACTCAAGCATGGATTTCGGCCTTTGTTGGGATAAGACTTGGTTGGTCTTTGCTTGATGTTGGGCTTGTGGGTCGCGTGGCCGGGCCGTGGCATTTAAAGCGGGGGGAGGAGAGAAACCCCGAATCAATGGTGAAAAGTCTCTAACTTTGTGAAACGATGAATATAGTGAACGAGTGTTGGCGAGTCGGGTTGACCATGATTGGCCAAATCGTTGTGGTGAGGATGAAGTAGCATCGTTTTTGTTGACTTTGAGTTTATAGCTTTGATCTGGTGAACGTCTAAACTATGGCAACCACGGAACGCAAAACAATTCTGCTAGATTTTGAGAAACCTTTGGCAGAGTTGGAGGCTAGAATTGCACAGATCCGCGAACTTGCGGAAGAAAATGACGTCGATGTTTCTGACCAGATCAGTCTATTAGAGTCAAGGGCTGTGCAGCTTCGGCAAGAAATTTTTGGGAATTTATCTCCGGCGCAGCGGTTACAGGTTGCGCGTCATCCGCGTCGCCCCAGCACGTTGGACTATATTCAGGCGATTAGCGATGAATGGATGGAATTGCATGGCGATCGCATTGGGTTCGATGATCCGGCGATCGTGGGCGGTGTAGCGCGGTTTGAGGGGCAACCCGTTGTCATGTTGGGCCATCAAAAAGGCCGTGATACCAAAGATAATATTACCCGTAACTTTGGGATGGCTTCGCCGGGGGGCTATCGGAAGGCGATTCGCTTGATGGAACACGCCGATCGCTTTGGGATGCCAATTTTGACGTTTATTGACACCCCGGCGGCCTACCCTGGGTTGGAAGCGGAGCAGTTTGGCCAGGGGGAGGCGATCGCTTATAACCTGCGGGAAATGTTTCGCTTTGAGGTACCCATCATTTGTGTGGTGATTGGCGAAGGTGGTTCAGGTGGTGCGCTGGGCATTGGTGTGGGCGATCGCTTGTTGATGTTTGAACATGCGGTTTATAGCGTTGCTCCACCGGAAGCGTGTGCGGCTATTCTCTGGCGGGATGCTGCAAAAGCGCCACAAGCTACGGAAGCCCTAAAAATGACTGCGACTGACCTCAAACGGTTGGGGATTATTGATGAAATTTTGCCTGAACCAGTGGGCGGAGCCCATGCCAATCCGTTGGAAGCAGCAGAAATCTTGAAATCGGCTTTGGCGCAGCACCTAGAAGCAAGCAAGTGTTTAACGAATCAGCAACGCCAAGATTTACGCTATCAAAAGTTCCGTGCGATCGGGATATTTTCTGAATTTCCTGAATAATTCGCCATTTCGGCAACAGAAGTCGGTTTATGAGTGATATGCTAAGATATGTTAAGGCCTGAGCGATGAGTATCCAGTGATTTGACATTGAGTGCTGCGTTTCTAAAGGCTTAACTCTGATCTGGTCGCATTCATAGAGCCCATCAAAAGGAGCGGCGAAGATAGCTAAAGGTATTCATTCTGGAAATGCTGGGCCGCTTGGCTAAGTCGGTTGGTTGATACAAGTCTCATCTTCCTGTTGCCTGTTTGCTATGCATCTAACAGTTTTGCTCTGTGGTTGTCGGATGGGTCAAGCTCAGGATCGAGGAAATCTTATAAAGCGTTAATCTGTCTTTAACACTTGGGGTGCACCTTCTTCACTAAGCTAATTGGGGGTTGGTGCACAGTGTATCCGTCGGTGCTTGGATGAGCACCTATCAGAAGGAATGTGGTTTTTATGACAGCACAGGTGAAACAGCGTGCTTTGATCACCGGAGCGAGTAGCGGCATTGGGCGGGCGACAGCGCTGGCTTTTGCACAAGCTGGCTTTGATTTGGCGCTAGTGGGGCGGAACCAGCAACGGTTACAGGCTGTGGCAGAGTCCGCGATCGCTGCTGGTGTGGATGCCAGAACCTACTGTGTGGACTTGGCTGACGTGGCCCAGGTGCGCTCTCAACTGGAGGCGATCGTGGCAGACCTCGGTGTGGTTGATGTGCTGATCAACAATGCTGGGATGGGTTATACCGGGAAGCTGGCTGAAACATCCCTGGCTGATTGGCAACAAGTGCTGAATCTGAACCTAACAAGTGTGTTTCAGTGTATTCAGGCTGTGCTGCCCGGAATGCGTCAGCGCGGTCAAGGTACCATTATTAACCTTGCTTCTGTTGCCGGACACCAGGCGTTTCCAGATTGGGGGCCATACTGTGTCAGTAAGTTTGGCTTAGTGGCTCTGTCAAAAACGTTGGCGGCGGAAGAGCGATCGCACGGTATTCGCGTCATCACCGTTTCGCCGGGAGCGGTCAACACTCCAATTTGGGATACTGCCACCGTTCATGCGGATTTCGATCGGTCACAAATGTTATCGCCTGAGGTGGTGGCCCAAACACTGCTCCAAGCGGCACTGTTGCCCCAAGAGGCTGTCATTGAAGATTTAACCTTGATGCCCAGTGGTGGGGCGTTTTAGCAGTTCATTGGCTAGACGGCTGATAGTCTGTGACTGACTATCAGATGGCTGGCTTCAAATCGTTTGTCCACATTATTGTCGAGTTCGATTTTTATTATGACTATCGCTTCCAACGGTTCTAACGGCACAACCAACGCTTCTAAACTCGTCACTTCTGATAGTGAATTGACCACAGCCGATAAGCCCAAAAACCTGCAATCGCGGCCCGATCGCAACACCTTAGATGGGTTGCAATCGCCCAATTTTCGTAAGCCATCGGGCGATGAAGACGATGAAATGGTGGATGCCGTTCGGTCGTTGTTGTTAGGAGTTGGGGAAGATCCAGAGCGGGAAGGATTGCTCAAAACTCCCAAGCGGGTGGCTGAAGCAATGCGCTTTTTGACCAAGGGTTATCATCAATCTCTGGAAGACCTGGTCAACGGGGCGATTTTTGACGAAGGCCACAATGAAATGGTGTTGGTGCGTGATATTGACGTGTTTAGCTTGTGTGAGCACCACATGCTGCCCTTTATGGGGAAAGCCCACGTGGCCTATATCCCGAACCAAAAAGTTGTGGGTTTGAGTAAATTAGCCCGGATTGTGGAAATGTATTCCCGTCGTTTGCAAGTCCAGGAACGATTGACTCGGCAAGTTGCAGAAGCGGTGCAATCTATTCTGGAGCCTCGGGGGGTTGCTGTGGTGATGGAAGCCAGCCACATGTGCATGGTCATGCGCGGGGTACAGAAACCGGGTTCTTGGACGGTCACCAGTGCAATGGTGGGTGTGTTTCAGGAAGATCAGAAGACCCGTGAGGAGTTCCTCAACTTGATTCATCATCGTCCTGCATTCTAAGGCGGCGGTTGGGCAAGAGCGCCTGAAGCAAGCGTGCTCTAGTCGCTTCCATGTTTCGTCGCTTGCTCCCGCCTGGGATTGAGTAGATATAGCAGATGTAAAGGCCAGGACAATTTGATGTGTCTTGGTCTTTATTGTTCTATTGCGTTCTATTGCCTGTTCACTGTGATTCTTTGTTGACCTGTCTGCTAGCCGCAGCAAAAGCGGTTAGATCTTGGCCACGGGCGGGGTGCCCCATAACGTTTGTAAGGCGATCGCTTGGGCCGCAGGCATTTGACCATAGGTAAACACATAGGGCAGGTCGGGCGGCAAGTGGGGCAAAAACTCATCCAGCACATAAGGGCTACCATAGATAACCAGAGCTTGGAGCTGCTGCGAGTGAAGGAGATAGTCAAACCACACTTGGGCTCTTTGCGTGAGTCCGGCCTGCCCCCGAAAGGGATTACCCCGAATAAATAATTGCAACAAGGTGGGTTGGGGTGGGTCGCTTGAGGTGGGCACGCAAGGGGTGGGCGTGTTTTCATCAACAACCTGTACCTGATAGCCATAGCGGGCTGGTATGGCGATCGCCGGAGATTGGTGCCCGACTTCCTTACTATTCAGGGCATTATCAATCATGATCAGGTTACGGGCCTGGGGGGCAGGATTGGTTGCAAGTGGTTGGGGCACGTGAGCCCGGAGCGATCGCTGAAGAATGGTCTCGGCGATCGCGTGACTGTTGGGGTGGGCCAGGTGGCTAGTGAGATGGTGAGGATGGATAGATGGGGTCACCGTTTCCCAAGTGTGGGAGGTGGCTCCGGCCACGGGCGGACAACAGACGGTTTGTTTGGCGTGCCAAATCCGTTCAACGGTGGCGCGAATCTGGGTAGCGGTGATGCGACCTTCCTCAACAGCCTGACAAACTGCTTGAATTGCACCAACGGGATCACCGGGCATGAGCAGAATATCGGCTCCAGCTTCTACCGCAAGAACAGCAGCTTCGTTGGGGCCATAGGTATTGGCGATCGCGCCCATGATCAAGGCATCGGTTACAATCAGCCCCTCAAACCCCAACCGTTGGCGCAATTCTTTGGTCAACAGCCGATCCGAGAGGGTGGCGGGATAGGTGGCATCCAGGGCTGGAATGCGGAGGTGCGCTGTCATGACAGAATTGACCCCTGCCGCGATCGCCGCTTGAAACGGTGGCAATTCAATTTGGCGCAATCGCTCAATGGCATGAGGCACCGTTGGCAGGTCAAAATGAGAGTCAACAGCCGTATCCCCGTGCCCCGGAAAATGTTTCGCGACGGTTAAGACGGGGGCCGCTTTGGCTCCCTGGATAAAGGCGGCGGCGATCGCGCTCACGAGTTCCGGTGTTTCGCCAAACGCTCGGATATTGATCACCGGATTGGCGGGATTGTTGTTGACATCGGTGACTGGGGCTAACACCCAATTGAGTCCAATGGCGTGGGCTTCCTGGGCGGTGACTCGACCCATTTCTTTGGCCAAGTGCAAGGCCGCCTCTCGATCTGTTTGGGCGATCGCCCCCAGGGCCATTGGTGGGGGAAACCAGGTCGCCCCCGGAAACCGTTGGCCCACCCCTTCTTCCACATCAGCAGCAACCAGTAAGGGGATGGGGGCCAGTTCCTGGAGTTGTTGAATGCGGAGGGCCAATTCCGCTGCACTGCCGCCGAGTAAAATCACCCCACCCACGCCCCAATGGGTGAGCCAATCGGTCAACGTGGCCAAGGGGGGCTCCCACTGCGGATAGCGAATCTGATGATCAAAGAGATAGCCAGAGGCCCGCACCACAACCATTTGGGCCACTTGTTGCCGCAGGGTGAGCGTTTCTAGATCAGGCAGTAAGATTGACATGCAGGTTGCAATTCCTTGGAACGATCGCGCCTGGAGCCCAAGCAATGAGCCATGATAAGCAGCGTTGTTATTCTGCTGTGGGCGGCTCTTCGGCTGACAGGTTGGTGTCCGCTGCCTCTTCCAGGTCGGGGCCCCGTTCTTGACTCAGTTGGTTTAGCAGGTTGAGAATGCGATCGCCCCGCTCCAATGAGTTATCTTCCAGAAAAATGACTTCTGGGGTGCGGCGTAACCGGATGCGGCGGCCCAGCTCACTGCGCACAAAACCTGTGGCTGCTTTCAATCCTGCCATCGTTTCGGCTTTGGCTTCAGCGGTGCCATAGATACTGACGAAAATTTTGGCATGTTGCAGATCACCAGAAGCCTCGACCTCGGTAACGCTGACCATCCCTGCACCGACCCGATCATCTTTGATGTCTTGCAACAACATTTTGCTGACTTCCCGCTTGATCAATTCTGATACGCGGGCTACTCGCCGACTTGTCGCCATGATTCGCTTCCTCTCCCAAGGGCTACCGTGCTGTGACCCGTTGTTTTAAACCGATTGCTATAAATCTAAATTCAAATTTTGATGCTGCGTCTGCAAGCGTTACCTGCGGCGGACTTGCCGATCGCCCTGCTGCGCGGTGCCCGCTAACCTGTCCATGATACTCAGGGGCGTGGTAACCGATCGGAATGGCTAGGCGACTTGCAACCCTAACATGGCCCGCAAGGTAAAGGTGAGAAACGTGAAGGCCGCAACACAGGCGGCAACCAGGGCGATCGCCGTGACCGGATTCTTGAAAAAGGGGAGCAACGGTTTTGCCGCAAAAAGCAAAACTCCCAGAATTGCCCCTGCTACAAACACTGGATATTTAGAAATCGTGTCCCAAAAACTTTTCATTGCTTAGCGATATACAAATTCGACGATGATCAAAGCTTGACCGGGATGGAAGCAAGGTAAACCCCGCGTGCTCCATTGCCGCCTCTCCTTGATTTTAAGGCAAGGGATTGCGCTTCAGCTATTGCCTCATTCATCAAACCGACATATTAATCTGGCTGTGTTTGTTCTTGCCCACTTTAAAACTCCATCATGATTGTGTCGGGTGGATTAGATCATGCGAACGCACCAACTATCCTGACTGGGGTGCGTGACGCGATCGCTAACAGCGCCCTACGGGCAATAGCCAGCTCTTTTGTTGCCAGGTGAATAAGGCCCGCTTGACTCAGTTGCAACTGCTGCTAGATCGGGTGGGAACGGGTGCTGACAACGGGTAAGAGAACTGCCTGGGAAATTTTTTCCAATTAGGAAATCACTTCTATGATGGAGCAATGCAGGCCCAACTCTCCCCTATTGTTGAACCTCGCCCCTTTCTCAAGTGGGCTGGCGGAAAAAGTCAACTGATTCCGCAATACACTCCCTATTTCCCCAGAAATTATGCGGCTTACTTTGAACCTTTTCTGGGCGGTGGGGCGGTGTTTTTCCATTTGCGGCCTACTCCGGCCACGCTCATTGACATTAATCCTGAATTAATTAATGTTTACGTGTGTGTACGGGATGCGGTGGAACCCTTGATTGCTTTGCTAAAGGGGCATCGCGATCGCCACTGTCAGGAGTATTACTACCAGATGCGGGCTTCGGCTCCGGCCTCTAGTTTGGAGCGGGCCGCCCGTCTGATCTATCTCAACAAAACGTGTTTTAACGGCCTGTATCGCGAAAATTCCAAAGGGCAGTTCAACGTTCCGATTGGGCGCTACAAAAATCCTGGAATTTTTGATCCAGACGTATTGTTTGCGGCTTCTGCGGCACTGCGGGGGGTGACTATTCAACTGGCTCCGTTTGAGGCTGTGCTGGATCTTGTCCACAGTCCGCGTGATTTTGTCTATTTTGATCCGCCCTACCATCCGTTGAGCGCGACGAGTAACTTTACGTCCTATAGTCGTTATTCCTTCAAGCCAACTGACCAAATCCGCCTGCGGAATACGTTTGCCGAGTTAGCCGCGCGGGGGGTGAAAGTGATGCTCTCAAATTCTGATTGTGAGTTTATTCGAGAGCTTTACCAGGATTTTTACATCCATACTCTGTTGGCGGCCCGCTCTATCAATTCCAATGGCAAGCGCCGTGGCAAGATCACGGAGTTGCTGATTACGTCCTATCGCCCAGATTGACCTGGAGTTTGCGCGATCCGGCGGGGCAGGGAAATCTGGGGCCGCAATTTATAAGCGGGGGAAAAGCTGGGTTTTATCGTACTGATAGGGGACTGGCGCGACCAGGGGCAGTGGTTCTGTGACGGCGGGATTTTGAGGCTCTGAGGGTTCTGTGTCACCCGCCAATTCATCGCCTTCGGGTAATTTGTCGCCCAGGCCGAGTAAACAAATGGGCTTTTCAGTGGGTGGATATTCAGGTTGGCAATAGTCGGTATAGCTTTGGGTGATGCTGCTGCCGAGGGCGGTTGCGTTCCGATCGCGGGGGGTTTGCAGAAACCCACGGGTACTGGTAATGATGTTGGTGGTTTGGGGTGGTTGACTCTGGGCGATCGCAGTTTTACTCCAATCGCCTATACCAATAGCCAGGGTGCTGAGGAGGGTACAGCCCGCGATCGCCGTGAGCCGAACTTGGGGCCAAATTCCAGGCGCGGGTTGTGGGCGCTGATGGAGCATTCCGTGGTGGCAGGTGGATTGGCTGAACATAGGGAAATTATTGAGAGGATTCAGGCGATTGGCAGCCAGGGCGCGGCAGGTTAGAGTGCGATCGCCCTGGTTGCGGCCTCACCCTTAGCCTAGCGGAATCAGCTAAAAATTTCTGTAGCCGCTGGGTTCGTTGGGAAATTTGTAATGCTTAGTAAAGGTGGCTACGGTCTGGCGGGATTGGCAAGGCATTGGTTAGACCGGTTGCAAGGATTCGACTTTGAGGAAGCGTTGCAGGTGCTGAAGATAGGTGGCTTCGTCTTCCAACATGGGGAAGTGAGCGGTTTTGGGCATCACAATATATTCAATTTGGGGATTGAGGGCGGCGGCTCGTTGCCCAAGTTGGGCGGGAATGATGATGTCGCGCTCGCCAGCAATGAGTAGGGTTGGTACCTGAATTTGGGCGAACTCTTGAGGCATAATTTCAGCGGCGCGTTGGCTGACACAGGTATAAATCGTCCCCAGGGCGGCTCCGTAATCGGCCATCAAAAAATCATCCAGGAAAGCCCGACTGATTGCCCCAGGAAGAGGCCGATGCAAAAATCGTTGCATGAAGAGCCGATCCATGAACGGGAGGCTGTATAACCAGCGGGGTCGAAATTTGACGGCGTAGCCGCCAAAGAGATAGAAGGTTTCAAAGGCTCGTTTATCGTATTCAAAAATGCCACTACAGGTGAGAATGGCCCGCTCAACTCGTTCGGGGTAAAGGTTTAAGAAAAAGACGGCGATCGAGGCTCCGGCGGAGTGGGCGTTGATGTAGATCCGTTGGAGGTTTAACGCCTCAAGTAATTCTGCCAGGTCTTCGGCGTAGGTTTCGAGTTCGTAGTTGGCGATCGCGGCGATTTCTGGTGCAATGGTGTTGGAGCGGCCAAACCCGCGCAGGTCATACAGTAAGCAATCAAAGGTGTTGGCGATCGCCCGGGCAGTCTGTTCCCAGTAGCGCGCAGAGCCCCCCCACCCGTGGATAAAAACCATCACAGGTTTGCCCGATGGTTCATCGGTGCCTGGGGCCGTGATCCACTCGTAATAGTGATCGACACCTCGGATTGAAATATAAGCCATGCGCGTATCACGAAATTTGTACAAAAATATTTTAGGGATTCAGTTTCCCAAATCCCTAAAACCTTAGCTTAGATTAATACCGTTTGACCGAGTGTAGTTGCTAGTTACTTCAGGCCGATTCTGGCTTGGGAATCGATGACGGATGCAAGAGCAATTCAGCCGTTGACCGTTTTTCTACCATTTCCCGAGTAATGACACAGCGAGTCACATCTTTCCGTGAGGGTAGTTCGTACATGACATCGAGCATCAGTTCTTCGACAATGCTGCGCAGCGCCCGAGCCCCAGTCTTCCGCCGATAGGCTTCCTGGGCGATCGCCCGAATGGCTTCACTCCGAAACTCCAGCATAACGTTATCCATCTTCAGCAGTTTTTGATACTGCTTCACAAGCGCATTTTGGGGTTCTGTGAGGATAGAAGACAACGCCCCTTCATCCAACGGATCGACAACCGCCATCACAGGGACACGCCCGATAAACTCAGGAATCATCCCAAATTTCACGAGGTCATCGGGTTCAAGATTCTTCAAAATATCTGCCGTGCGCTTGTCTTTGGTTTGGCCATCTCCCGACTGCACAAAACCAATGGATTTTTTCCCAATCCGTTGCTCGATCGCCTTATCTAAGCCAACAAAGGCTCCACCACACACAAACAAAATGTTGCTTGTGTCAATTTGAATGCAATCCTGGTAGGGATGCTTACGCCCACCCTGCGGCGGCACGTTAGCGATCGTCCCTTCCAGCATCTTCAAGAGTGCTTGCTGCACCCCTTCCCCCGAAACATCGCGGGTGATAGATGGGTTTTCGCTCTTTCGGGCAATTTTATCGATCTCGTCAATATAGATAATGCCGCGTTGAGCTTCTTCCACGTCCAAGTCGGCGACTTGCAGCAGTCTGAGCAAGATGTTTTCGACATCTTCGCCCACATAGCCTGCTTCAGTTAGGGTGGTGGCATCTGCCACCGCAAAGGGCACATCCAAAATTTCGGCCAAAGTTTGGGCTAATAATGTTTTGCCACAGCCCGTTGGCCCAATTAGTAAAATATTGGATTTTTGCAGTTCTACCAGGTCATCGGCCCCGTTCTTGCCGCTTCCTTTGCTTTCGAGAAAGCTCAAGCGTTTGTAATGATTGTAAACGGCAACGGAAAGAATTTTCTTCGCGTCATCCTGACCAATGACGTGATCATCTAAATACTTTTTAATCTCACGGGGTTTAGGGATTTGATTGAGCGAAATGTGAGATGTCCGAGTTTTACGCTTTTCGGTCGAGGGTTCCCGTCGAGGTACGGGTTGAGGAGCTGTTGCACTTGAGTCAAACAACTCCTCGTCTAAGATTTCGTTACACAAGTCAACGCATTCGTCGCAAATATAGACTCCCGGCCCCGCAATGAGCTTGCGAACCTGTTCTTGAGATTTGCCACAAAAGGAACATTTGAGATGGGAGTCATATTTGGACATATGGGCCTCTTAATTACACTGCAGCAACAGGCTCACCCGCTTGGGGCAAATTCTGTTTAGAAATGACTTGGTCGATCAAACCGTATTCCTTTGCTTCGGCTGCGCTCATGAAAAAGTCGCGCTCTGTATCTGCTTCCAACTTCTCAAAGGGTTGCCCCGTATGATGTGAAAGTAACTCATTTAGCGTCCGCTTGTGATAAAGAATTTCTTTAGCCTGAATTTCAATATCAACTGCTTGACCTTGAGCACCTCCTAAAGGTTGGTGGATCATGATACGGGAACTGGGCAGCGACATCCGCTTACCGCGCGTGCCGGCTGTCAGTAGAAATGCCCCCATGCTAGCTGCTAACCCGTAGCAAATCGTTGAAACGTTGCAGCGGACTTGTTGCATCGTGTCGTAGATTGCCATGCCAGCCGTAACGGAACCACCAGGAGAGTTGATATAGAGCTGAATATCTTTTTCGGGATCTTCAGCCTCTAAGAAGAGCATTTGAGCCACCACAGAATCGGCCACTGCATCATCGATCGCGGAACCGAGGAAGACAATGCGCTCCCGCAACAATCTGGAGTAGATGTCGAACGCTCGTTCCCCGCGACCAGCTTGCTCAACAACCATTGGAATGACACCATCAGCGCCGAGTGAACGGATATCCAGCGTGCTGACGCTAGTAACGAAATAGTTATTGGATAGAGATACTAACATAAACTGGCAGCGAACCTAAACGTCACTTAATCTGGGCTTACACACCATCAACGGTATCGTTGCACGATACCTTAATTATGCCTTAACTCACCTAGAACTTTGAGGAGACATTTGTTGATATTCTCGCTCTAAGTGCCTTCGGTGATGGGTTTTAGGGCTAGACGGTCGATGCTTCTATTCTGGCAAATCCAGCGTGGAGTTGCCGAGTTCTGCCTTGGGGCTGAAGCTTATGTTCGTTGCCAATTTAGGTGTTGGGCTCAGATTTTTTCTTTTTGGCTGCGCCTTTGCGTTTGGGGGAGCCATCGCCCTCGGCGGATTCACTGGCTTCTGGGGCTTCGGCTTTGGCCGATTTTGCCTTTTTCTTAGAAGCTGTTTCGGTTGGGGCTTCTGGTTCGGCTTCGTCTTCGGGGGTAGCGGAGACGACATCTGCTTCGACGATCGCGTCGCTGGCTGCAACTTCGGCCTCGGTGTCGGCGGGGGCATCCTCTTTGGCCGTCAGGGTTCCTTCCGGCACGAGTTCGACATTGGAGTTTTCGATGACCCAAGCCAGAATTTTCTCTTTAAGCAAGTCTTCAGAGACTACGCTTTCGAGGCGATCGCGATCGACGGATTGGGCCTGATCACCCAGCCCTTCCAAAACTTCGGTGACTCTGGTTGAGAGTTCATCGGGTTGAACGGCGATCGATTCTTGCTTCGCAATTTCACCGAGTGCCAACGTGCGCTTAATGCGATTGATTGCATCGGGACGCGATTGCTCCCGTAACCGTCCGACAGTTTCTTGGGTAAACAGCCGTTTTACGTCTAAACCCTGGTTTTGAAGCTGCATTGCTGTTTGATTCAGCATGAAGCTCACTTCTCGATCAATCAGAGTTTCCGGAATTTCAGCTTCAACATGCTTCAGCAACTCTTCTAAAATGGCTTCTTCTTTGTTGTCTTGCGTTTTTTCGTCAGCTTCCTTGGCGTATCGCTCGGTCAACGATTCTTGCAATTCTGCTAAAGTCTCAAACTCGCTGATTTCTTGAGCGAAATCATCGTCCAGCTCTGGCAGTTCCTTCTCTTTCAGTTCTTTCAGCGTGACGGTAAAGAGGGCTGCTCGTCCAGCGACCGTTTCTTGAGGATAATCTTCGGGGAACTGGGCGCTGATTTCTTTGGTCTCACCCGGATTCATGCCGACGATGCCATCAATGAAGCCAGCAATAAACCGACCTTCCAGCAGTTCTAATTGAAAATCTTGGGCCTCACCACCGGGAATGGGTTCAGCTTCTCCTTCCCCATCTTCGGCAGGCAGGACACCCGTAAAATCAACGACGGCCACATCTTTCATCTGGGCGGCGCGGCCTTCTACGGGAATCAGGGTTGCTAGCCGTTCTTGGTAATCCGCTAACACTTCGTCAACTCGATCAGCATTGGGCTTGATTTCTTCGGCCTGAACTGTAAAGCCTTTGCTCTGGGTGAGATTGACTTCGGGGGCAACGTCCACTGAGGCGGAAAAGGTGAGGGGTTCACCTGGTTGGAACTGGGCCACCAGATCGTCAAAGGAGGTACGGAGTTGGAAGTTGCCTAGAGCATCAATTTTTTCTTGTTTAACAGCTTCTTTGAGGCTGTCTTCGACCAGTTCTTCGACGGCTGCGGCTTTGATGCGAGTGGCACCGAGGCGTTGAATGAGGATGGACCGTGGTACTTTACCTTTACGAAACCCAGGAATGTTAACTGAGCGTGTAAACTCCTGAACCACTCGTTCATAGACTTTCTTGGAGACATCGGAGGGAACTTCAATTTCCAAGCCGATTTGACTGGCAGGTAGCTTTTCCTGGGTGACTTTCATGTGATTTGAAACGGTTGCAACTGAGATTAGCAAGGAGCGCGATCGCCGACCCATCGCGCGGAAAGACGGAATGCCTGAACGACGTCAACAAGTTGAAGTTCGAAATCCGCTGAGAGTTTATAGGCTTAGACCTGTTCACTCACTTTTGCATGTCGGCTTTGCTGGGAAAATCAAGGTAAACGCTGGGAGGTTATAGGGGATGCCCACACCGCAATCGCGTTTTCCTGAAATCATGGCATGAGCAGCATCCGCGCAAGCGAATACCGCAATTAGCTATAGTAACGGATCGTGATTCAGGTTGGTGGAAATCCTCAGAGATCCTCAATAAAAATATGTTGTAGCTTGTTCCGTATTCTGCCACGGCTGTACCGTTGTGCTGGTTTGGTGCGGTCAAGCTGCAAGGCCAATCGCGGATTGCCCTAACGAATTCCCCGCTCTGCTGGGATTCCAGGTTTCTGGGGCGAACGGTGCTACTTTCCCTGGGGCCAGGGCGATCGCAATCTGGCGAAATATTTGTTTACAAAATAGGGGTTGTCCAGGGTGGCTGCGCCGCGATCGCTGGGCCAGTCATGAAAACTAAATAGTAAATAAAAATTAACGATTCAGATGGGTGCTTAAATTGTGACTCTGAACTTAAGCGATGCATCTTAGGCAAACGGCGATCGCGGTGACGCAATTAGGTGTTGCTGCCTGGGGCAAAGCCGCGATCGCCGCAGGGGCTTTGTTTGCCTAGGGCTGTGTTTTCTGGGGGAATGGCGCGATCGCCAAAGCTGCATCTGGGGGTTTGCCTGTTCGAGCGGCTCAAGCTAGAATGGTCTCCCTGCCGTTAGATTCAGAGTAGTTCAAATTCAACGAGGATTGCAGGTACGTAAGGTCGCTAAAAGCGAGATGAACAACTTTATCGATATTGAGTTGTTAATTGATTTTTTTGGAATTTGCTACTGTGTGTTTGCACGAGTCAGATTAACAATTGGAGCTGGCGATGGATTCGGTCTTTAGATAGTTTGAAAAAGCAACAATTTGAGTAATGATAATAAAAGGTGCAGTTTTGGGCAGAGCTTTGGTAAGTGGATGCACGAATAAAACTGAACGGTAATTGAACTGTGCTTGGCCAGTTGCTGCTTAGATTGGGTTAAAGGTAAGCTTATTATTCTGTCTGTTAATCTGATTAAAATTAAAGTCGATTAAAACTATCTATAAAAAGCGCTAGATAAAGATTATCTAATTTGGCCTGCTGGCAAGAGAATTCGGGTGATGCCAGAATATTAAGATTTTTTTCTGAGTTAAAAATAACTTGTTGATTACTCAACACAAGGAGGAGCATTGACGAAAACGTATAGAGTGGCGATTTTAGGCGCGACTGGAGCTGTTGGGGCAGAGTTGTTAGCTTTGCTGGAAGAACGAAATTTTCCTTTAGCGGAGTTGAAACTGTTGGCGTCGCCTCGGTCGGCAGGCCAAGCGATCGCATTTAAGGGCGATCGCTTGCCGGTTGAGGCTGTTGAGGCTAAGTCATTTCAAGGGATTGATTTGGTGCTGGCGTCGGCGGGGGCTTCTACTTCGCGGGCTTGGGCTGATACGGCGATCGCTGCTGGGGCCGTGATGGTTGACAACTCCAGTGCCTTTCGCATGGATCCGACTGTGCCGCTGGTTGTGCCTGAGGTGAATCCCCGCGCGGCTGAGGCCCACCGAGGGATTATTGCTAACCCCAATTGCACGACAATCTTGATGGCTGTGGCCATTTTCCCCTTGCATCAAGTACAGCCAATTCGTCGAATTGTTGTTGCGACCTATCAGTCGGCAAGTGGGGCTGGGGCCAGGGCAATGGAAGAGATGAAGCAGCAAGCTACTGCAATTTTGCAGGGACAATCTCCTGCGGCGGAGATTTTTCCCTATCCTTTGGCCTTTAATTTGTTTCCCCATAATTCCAAACTCAACAGTGAGGGGTATTGTGAGGAAGAGATGAAGATGGTCAATGAGACACGCAAGATCTTTGACGTACCTGAGCTGCGAATTACCCCGACTTGTGTGCGGGTTCCCGTCCTGCGGGCTCACTCTGAAGCCGTTAATCTGGAATTTGACTCGCCGTTTAGCATCGCCCAAGCGCGGGATGTCATTCGTCAGGCTCCGGGGGTTAAGCTGGTAGAAGATTGGGACAGCAATTATTTCCCGATGCCGATTGATGCTAGTGGGAAAGATGAAGTGTTGGTTGGGCGTATCCGACAGGATTTGTCTAGCCCTTGTAATTTGGAACTTTGGCTTTGTGGCGACCAAATTCGGAAGGGGGCGGCGCTCAATGCTATTCAAATTGCCGAGCTTTTGGTTCAGAAAGATTTGCTCAAGCCTGTGCCCACTTTGGCAAGATGATGGGTATCATTGGGCTGATGGTGCCTTCGCGAGATGTTAAACGTTTTTGGTAAACTCACTAGATAGTAAGCGTGTGGTGAATTTTGGCAGAGTCCTGACCGCGATGATTACGCCATTTACAGAAGATGGCGCAGTGAACTATTCCCTGGCCGAAAAGTTGGCGGTGCATTTGGCTGAAACTGGAACAGACACCCTGGTTGTTTGTGGCACAACAGGCGAATCGCCAACCTTGACTTGGGATGAGGAGCATGAGTTGTTTCGTGTGATTCATCAGGCGATCGCGGGTAAGGCTAAAATTATTGCAGGTACCGGATCGAACTGTACGCGCGAAGCTATCGCTGCCACAGAAAAAGCAGCTAAATTAGGTTTAGACGGTTCTTTGCAGGTTGTCCCTTACTACAACAAGCCACCGCAGGATTCTCTGTATCAGCACTTTAAGGCGATCGCTGAAGCTGTGCCAGAATTCCCCCTCTTGCTGTATAACGTTCCTGGTCGTACCGGTCAGGGGCTGCAACCAGAGACCGTTGTACGGTTAGCCGAAGTGCCAAACATTGTTGGGATCAAGGAGGCTAGTGGTAGTCTTGATCAAGCGAGCCAAATCCGTTGCTCGACCCCCCCTGATTTTGCCATTTACTCAGGGGACGACTCTCTGACCTTACCTTTGCTAGCTGTTGGTGCTCAAGGGGTGGTTAGTGTTGCGAGTCATCTTGTCGGCAACCGTTTGCAGGATATGATTACGAAGTTCTTCAGCGGTAATGTTGCAGGAGCGACTCAAATTCATCTACAACTTTTTCCATTGTTCAAAGTTTTGTTTGTAACCACGAATCCAATTCCTGTTAAAGCTGCCCTGAACTTGCAAGGATGGAATGTGGGGCCAATGCGGCTACCGTTGACGAATGCTTCGGATGAGGCGGTTCATCAAATTAAAGCCGTGATGGCAGAACTGGCTCTCGTATAGGCGTATTGTTCACTCTGAATTGCGTCGGAGCTTTGTCAGTGTGAGATTTTTGACAATTTAATATTATTGAGCATTGACAAGATGGCAAATCAACTGTCGGGTTTAAATTGATTCACCTTGGCGCTCCAAACTTTTAGCAAAAGCACGGGTTGAAAGCCTTTTGAATATTGCTTTTTCAAAATAACTCGAATGAGCATTTTTACCGTAATGCTCGGTTATTAATCACAGTCTGTTTTCCATATTTGTTAATTTTCATCATCTGCATTTCTTTCGTTATCCATATATTGAACTAAGGAACTCTATGCCCCAAACCAAAACATCGCCTGTCCTCAAAGTAATTCCCCTCGGCGGATTACATGAGATTGGGAAGAATACTTGCGTTTTTGAAGTAAATGATGAAATCCTGCTGCTGGATGCAGGGTTGGCGTTTCCCACAGATGGAATGCACGGTGTCAACATCGTGCTGCCAGACATGACTTATTTGCGGGAGAATCGCCACAAGATCAAAGGGATGATTGTGACCCACGGGCACGAGGATCACATTGGTGGGATTGCTTTTCATCTCAAACAATTTGATATTCCTGTGATCTATGGGCCACGTTTAGCGATGGCGTTGTTGGAAGACAAGTTGGAAGAAGCGGGTGTCAGCGATCGCACCGAGTTACGCACGGTTCGCCCCCGTGAAGTCGTACGTCTTGGTAAGTCGTTTTTTGTGGAATTTATCCGTAATACCCACTCGATTGCGGACAGTTTTACGGTCGCGATTCGCACTCCCGTTGGCGTGGTTATTCATACTGGTGACTTTAAGATTGACCACACTCCCGTGGATGGCGAGTATTTTGACTTTCAGCGCCTTGCGGAATACGGCGAACAAGGTGTGCATTGCCTGATCAGTGATTCGACAAATTCTGAAATTCCTGGGTTTACCCCATCCGAGCGATCGGTCTATCCCAATCTGGATCGGGTGTTTGGGCAAGCATCGGGACGATTGCTGGTGACGACTTTCGCCTCGTCGGTTCATCGCATCAATATGATTTTGGATCTGGCCCAGAAACATGGCCGTGTTGTTTCTGTGGTTGGGCGATCGATGTTAAACGTGATTGCCCACGCTCGAAAGTTGGGCTACATCAAATGTCCTGATGATTTGCTGCAACCGTTGAATGTCATCCACAAGTTGCCGGACGAAGGCGTGTTGATCCTGACGACGGGATCCCAAGGGGAGCCACTATCCGCGATGACCCGAATTTCGCGGGGTGAACATCGGCAAATCAAGGTGCGGGAAGGTGATACAGTCGTTTTTTCGGCGAATCCAATTCCGGGTAATACGATCGCTGTTGTCAATACGATTGATCGGTTGATGCAGCAAGGTGCCAAGGTCGTGTACGGTCGGCAACAAGGTATTCACGTCTCGGGCCACGGTTGCCAGGAAGACCAAAAATTAATGATTGGTCTAACCCGGCCTAAATTTTTCTTACCAGTCCACGGTGAGCATCGCATGTTAGTCCAGCACTCCCAGACGGCTCAAAGTGTGGGCGTGCCGGCGGAAAACATGGTGATTATTGATAACGGCGATGTTGTTGAGCTGAGCGAAACCAGCATTCGAGTGGCGGGCAAGGTCCCGGCGGGGATTGAACTGGTAGATGCTTCGCGCTCTGGGGTGGTCAATGCTCAAGTCTTGAAAGAGCGGCAAAAACTTGCAGAGGAAGGCGTTTTGACGATCGCCGCTACGATCAGCACGCGAGGCGAACTACTTGCTAGTCCAGAAATCCATTTGCGGGGCGTGGTCACGGCAGTGAGTAATGAGCAGATTCGGGCTAAGGTGCAAGAAAGTATCCAACTGGTCTTGCGCGATCGCTGGCAGGACTATGCTCAAACGTTTGGCAAAAAAGTGGAAGTTGATTGGGCCGGGGTTCAAGTGCAAATTGAGCGAGAACTCGTTCGCATGGTGCGCCGTGAATTTCAAAGTATGCCGTTGGTCGTATTTTTGATGCAAACGGCTGAACTCCCAGCGGAACCAGCCGCCAAGAAGACTCCGAAAAAAGCCGCTGAAGCGATCGCGTCCTAGTCGAGTACAAACAGGCTGCCTTGCGGCCTGACTGATTATGAAATAAAGCTTTTCTGTGGGGGCGAGTTACTCACCCGTATAGAAAAGCTTTTGCTGTTGGTTAGGGAACGCAACAGTGAGTTAAGAGGCTGCTACCAAGGTTTGCTTTTTCCGGGCCAAATCCCGTGATTCTTGCCGAATGGTTCCAGCCATGACGGCATGTTGGAGTAACATAAATGCTCGAAAATCTTTTGCGTCATATTTCGTGCGCAAGAGTTGACGCAGTTGCTCTTCTGCTTCAACCGTCAGGCACCCTGAGACAAACGCTTCCTGTACCACTTCGCGAATTAATTGCATAGCCGAACCCTGACTAACTTTGAATGAAAGCCACCAAGAAACTTGACACAAAGCTACCAGCCGAGCCTGCACTGTTGAAGGTCAATGCTTGATTACTACTTAGATGTATAACACTTTTTTAAGATTTGCTTGCATGAACGTGCAACTAAAACCAGGGAACGTCTTTAAACTCTACGTGGTTTCACTCAAGGATGTCAAATTCTATCCCAGCTATTGCGGTGGAACTTAATGGATCGTAACTAAACTTAGGCGGGTCAACAATTTCCTTAAAGACTGGCGATAGGAGTTACTCCGTGGGATTGGGTAAGGATGGTGAAAAGTCAGTATGGGCTTCGGTGGATGTGCTGAATGTTACAAATTCCCGAATTGTACCTAAATTTGGAGCTGGGTAATGGCGATCGCGCCACCAAAACAAACTTCTACATCGGCTCCTGGATCGCGCTGGCGATCGCGATAGCGACTTGCGTAGTGCAGCGTATCCCCGATTTGCTGAAACTGGCTGGGGAGGGGCTGGGTGCAAGGGCGGCAAAAGATTAAGTCTGGTTCTGTCAGCGGCGGGATTGTGTGGGGTAAATTCACATTCCAAAAAGCGCCGGGTGGCGGCATTTGGGCGAATAAGGTCGTCAAGACCCGCAGGGTTTGGAGGCGAGTCTGGTTCCAGTCGATCGCATGGGGCGATTGGCGATATTGGGAAATCGCAATGCCAGGAACCCGATGGAGTGCGGCTTCACGAACCGCCGCAACGGTGCCAGAAATATAAACATCGGAGCCAAGATTACCGCCGTGGTTCACTCCGGCTAGCACCCAGGCCGTCTCAACCTTGAGGTGATTGAGGGCAATGCGGACACAATCGGCTGGAGTCCCCGCGATCGCGTATTCCGTGGGCGATCGCTGCTCAATCTGAATGGGCGTTTGGGTGGTGACTTGGTGGCCACACCCCGACGACCAACCACCCTGAGGGGCCACGACGACAGCCGTTTGGCCCAGCGCCTGGACAGCCTCCCGAAGGACAGCAAGCCCCGGAGCCTCGATCCCATCATCATTGGTCAGAATTAGCATAAAGAAAACCCGCAGACGCAATGCCTGCATTGTGCCCCAGTTTTGTGGCGCTGCACGATAAACCCGCGCGACGCCTGGACATTGGGCCGTTGGCAAGGCAGACAGAGGCCAATTCGCTAAAAATATTCTGTATCACAGCTAGACCTTCCCTCAAGCGGAGTAAGCTGAAAGCGCAAAGGTTCATTGCTGCTCCCCGCGAGGCTGATATTGCTATGCGTGTTTTGTTGATTTATCCGCTGTTTCCTAAAAGCTTTTGGTCTTTTGAAAAAACCTTAGAGCTTGTCGATCGCAAAGCCTTGTTACCGCCCTTGGGTTTGGTGACGGTCGCAGCGATTTTGCCCCAAACTTGGGAGTTTAAGCTGGTCGATCGCAATGTGCGGGCCGTGAGCGAAGCGGAATGGGCCTGGGCCGATGTGGTGATTCTCTCCGCGATGATTGTGCAAAAACAGGACTTTGCAGCCCTGATTCAAGAGGCGAAACGGCGCGGCAAGTTGGTGGCGGTGGGTGGCCCCTATCCTACGGCCCTCCCGGCAGAAGCCCAGACGGCTGGGGCCGATTATTTGATTCTGGATGAAGGCGAAATTACGTTGCCCTTATTTGTGGCGGCAGTGGAACGGGGCGATCGCGGTGGCATCTTTCGGGCAGAAGGGGCCAAACCGAACGTCACGGAAACCCCAATCCCCCGGTTTGACCTGCTGGATTTCACCGCCTACGATAACCTATCGGTTCAGTTTTCGCGCGGATGCCCGTTTCAGTGTGAATTTTGCGACATTATCGTGTTGTACGGGCGTAAACCCCGCACCAAAACCCCAGAGCAGCTTTTGGCCGAGCTGGAACGGCTGTATGAGCTGGGCTGGCGGCGAACCATCTTCATGGTAGATGACAACTTTATTGGAAATAAACGGAACGTGAAACAACTCCTCCGCGCCCTCAAACCGTGGATGGCGGCCCATCACTATCCGTTTCATTTCAACACCGAAGCGTCGGTGGATTTGGCGAACGACCCAGAACTCATGACATTGATGGTGGACTGCAATTTTAATGCGGTGTTTTTGGGGATTGAAACTCCAGATGAAAGCAGTTTGGCGTTGACGCAAAAGTTCCAAAATACGCGGGATTCTCTGAGCGAATCGGTGGATGCCATTATTGCCAGCGGGTTGCGGGTGATGGCGGGTTTCATCATTGGGTTTGATGGGGAGCAGGCGGGGGCGGGCGATCGCATTGTGCGCTTTGTAGAGCAAACGGCAATCCCCACGGCATTTTTCAGTATGTTGCAGGCATTACCCGATACGGCACTGTGGCAGCGGCTGGAACGGGAAGGGCGACTACGGAACCAGGCGTGCGATATCAATCAAACATCGCTGATGAACTTTGTGCCGACGCGACCGATTGAGGCGATCGCCCAGGAATATATCGCGGGATTTTGGGCGTTATATGATCCGTTAAATTACTTAGAACGCACCTATCGCCATTTTTTGAAACTGGGCGCGCCCAAAAATTCTGGTCGGCTGCGGCAGGTGAGTTGGGTCAGCGTTCGGGCCTTGGCGACGGTCTGTTGGCGGCAGGGCGTGGTGCGGAAAACGCGCTGGAAATTTTGGCTGAATCTCATCGGAATTTTGCGCCACAATCCCCGTGTTTGGGATCATTACCTGTCAATTTGTGCGCTGGGCGAACACTTTTTGGAGTATCGCCAGGTGGTGCGAGAACAAATCGAGGCGCAGTTGGCGGAATATCTACGGGCTGAAGCGTTGGTTGCGGCTAAGGCCACCGAACCCGTGCCGCTGGATGCAGGGTTAGACGCGATCGCCAGCTAGGGGCCTGGGGGGACGCATTGGGGCGATCGCAACCGCCCCCCGCTTGGCTCTCGGTGCAGGCGGTTAGAGCAACTTAACGGCCTTGAAGCCAAAGTACAAGCCCAATGCTAGGCCTGCGGCCCCACCTAAAATGATGACGTAAGCAACAGCTCCACCCATCGGTTTCGTTCTCCTTGTGCAACTAACAAAACTATACAAAATAATTGTCCCCTCCAGTGCAGTAGAATCAGCCCACAGCCGCTTTTTTTGAGTCTTATGTCTGTTATTTCGGTTTCGCTGCCATCGCAGTCGTACAACGTGGTGATTGCGCCTGAGGGCTTGGACACTTTGGGCACCCAGTGCACAACACTGAAACTGGGGAAAAAGATCTTACTGGTGTCGAACCCGGTGATTTTTGAGCATTATGGGCCGCGGGCGATCGCCGCGCTGGAAGGGGCCGGGTATGACGTGGCGACGGTGTTGTTGCCAGCGGGGGAGCAGTACAAAACGCCCACCACCCTCCAACTGATTTATGATGCGGCCTTAGACCATCGCATTGAGCGTTCCTCGACCTTTGTGGCTTTGGGGGGCGGGGTCATTGGGGATATGACCGGGTTTGCGGCGGCGACGTGGTTGCGCGGGGTGAATGTGGTGCAGGTGCCGACCTCCTTGTTAGCGATGGTGGATGCGGCGATCGGGGGCAAAACAGGGGTGAACCATCCCAAAGGTAAAAATTTAATTGGAGCCTTTCATCAACCTCGTTTGGTATTGGTTGATCCTGAGGTGTTGGAAACCTTGCCAGAGCGAGAGTTTCGGGCAGCGATCGCAGAGGTGATTAAGTATGGCGTGATTTGGGATGCCGACTTGTTTCAGCAGCTTGAACAAGCCCCCCGCCTCGATCGATTGGCCCACATTGAGGCAGGGTTGCTGCAAGCGATTTTGACCCGCTCTTGCCAGGCGAAAGCCCATGTGGTGAGCAAGGACGAGAAGGAAGGAGGGCTGCGGGCAATTCTGAACTATGGCCATACGGTTGGCCATGCTGTTGAAAGTTTGACGGGCTACCACACGGTGAACCACGGGGAAGCTGTGGCGATTGGCATGGTGGCGGCGGGGCAAGTTGCAGTGCAGTTGGGCTTGTGGTCGCAGACGGAGTGCGATCGCCAAACGGCCTTAATCCAAAAAGCGGCTTTGCCGACTCAAATTCCGGCTGGGGTTGATATTGACGCGATTTTAGTGGCCCTCCAAAGCGACAAAAAAGTTCAAGCAGGCCAAGTTCGCTTTGTGTTGCCGACCCAAATTGGCGTGGCGACCGTCACTGACCAGGTGCCCACTGCGGTGCTCAGGCCGATTCTTGCCCAAATGCAGGCGGTGTGAGCGGTAGTTCAATCGTGAAGCAGGTCTGGTTGTTGCCAGTGGTGACGGTAATTTGGCCGTGGAGCTGCATGACTAAGCGCTTGACCAGGGCCAGCCCCAGCCCTGTACCGCTGTGCTCGTAAGGATCCCGGCCAGGGACTCGATAGAAGAGATCAAAAATCTGGTTGACCTGGTCGGGGGGGATTTCGATGCCAGTGTTGGCAACTTGGAGTTGGATCCCTGGTGTGCCGTCGGCCAAAACGATGGCGGTGGCAGCAAGGCGGATGGTGCCACCGGCGGGGGTGTATTTGCTGGCGTTGTGCAGCAATTCGACTAGGATTCGTTCTAGGCTTTGAGGATCGGTCAAGAGGGGTGGAAAATTGGCGTCGCAGGCGATCGCAAAACTGTGCTGCAACCGAATGGCCTGTTCCTGAAAGGGATAGGCAAGGCGCTTGAGATAGGCTGTGGTTTGGATGGGTTGGGCATTGACGGTGTGGGTGCCCGCTTCGAGCCGTTGTAGATCAAGTAAGTCTGTGATCAGGCCAATTTCCCGGTTACATTCGTCGTTCAAAATTTTGAGATAGTGAGCAATTTTGTTATTGTTCAACCCAGGTTTGGCCGGATCGGGCAGTAAGCCTTCTCGCCCGATCGCCAGCGTCAACATTTGAATCGCCATTTTGATCGTCGCGATCGGGGTGCGCAGTTCGTGGGAAACAGTGCTGAGGAAATTATCTTTGAGTTGGTTAATCTGTTCCAGGGTTTGCACTTGGGTTTGGGCCGCCTGGTACAAGCGGGCTTGCCGAATCGCGATCGCGCATTGATTGGCAACCTGATGGATTAACCGAATTTCTAACTCGTCAAAGCTGGCATTACTGGGCCGAAACAGCCAGATATCGCCTAGTACGCCCTGGTTGTCAAAAATGGGACATGCCAACACGTTCTTACGGTTTAGGCCAATCCGAGTGGCATGGTTGATACTACAAAACTGGACATGTTGACAGCACAGCAACTGAGCATAAATTTCGGGATACTGTTCGGCCATGTGCATGGTTTGTCCCTGGGCCGATGGTAGGCTCCCGGCAAATTCATAGGCGATCGTGCAGGTTTTGCGGGTGACGTCATACAGGGCTGTGTTGCAGCAATCCACCCCAAACAACATGGCCAATTCAGCAACGACAGTTTCCAAAATATGGCCTTCGTCAAGGGAATCCCGTACTTTGTCGGTGATCCGCTTGAGCATGGCTTCACAACTGAGGGCCTGCCGAAGCTGGGTAGTGCGTTGGTGGACGGTCTGTTCCAGTTGCCAATTGAGTTGCTGCACCTGTTGATAGAGTTGGGAATGCTCAATGGCGAGCATGAGTTGTTCCGCAGCCGCTTGGACGAGTTGGATTTCTGGGGGTAGCCAACCGTTGGGTTTGTACTGGCCCAGGCTCAAACTCCCCCAGAGTTCGCCGTTAATTTCTAGAGGGACGATGAGCCATGTTCCTGTAAAGGTGTCGCCAATGGTTTGGTTGAGGGGATCTTGGCGATCGCTGGGGGCCAAAATTTGGATTGTTTGGTGGCGTTTCAGTTGTTCGGCAACGGGGTTGTTGGCATCGGGAATTTCCATCCCAAGATCCTGTTTGGGAACGATGGCCCCATCTCGATATTCGGCAATATGTCGCCATACTCCGGCTTCTGGCACATAGCGCACGATCGCCAACCACTGGGCTTGTAACAGGTGGCCCAACTCTTGAACGGCGGCGGTGACTAGGGTATCTAAATCCAGGGTGTGGCGGACGCGTTGGGCGATCGCCCCCACAAGCTGTTCCTGGTCTAGGGGCTGGTCTGAGGTGACGGCGATCGCCGTCACCGGAGCCCCGACCTGGCATACTGGCTCCACTGTACTTTGGGTTAATAGCAAGGAAATAAGGGTTTGCCCCTGAACTTGAATCCGGCTACCTTGACTATCAACCGTGAGCATCCTGCCATCGGCGGTTTGCAGTTGTAAGCCCGGTAGGTGATGGGCTCCCGATGCACAAATCTGTTCCCAGTGCCAGTTAAGCACCGTATCCGGCACCGCCACGATATCGGCTAAAGATAGTCTGGCCCAATCTGTAGTGACGTATCCCAGTTTCTGCTCCAATGCTGGGTTAATGGCTACCAACTGGCGCGTGTCTGCATCCAAGACCAGCAGGGGCGTTGCCATTTGGCTCAAAATTAGCTCGGCGAAAGAGGCAACAGGCGAAGATGGCACGGCTGGCGACGGCTGGGGATAATCTCGTTCTGGACTGGTAACCGGGGTGGGCGTGAGCTGAGTCGGCAGTCGATGGGGCCGCAGTTTAGTCTCGCTATTGGCCCTACAGAAACGACTAACGTGTGACATGGGAATCTCATGCATCGTGCTACACGGGAACGAACTCGGTATGAAATGACCCTCGACGAGACCGATGCCAAGGTAGGTGCAACCCAATCTCAGCAGCTAATCAAACGGCCAATGGCTGAGCGCATGGGCCGACTTGATGGGTTAATGGAGTGATTGCAACGGTGAATGAGTGATTAAGCTGTCTACACAACAATATTTCACAGAAAATTTTCAACCGAATCGTCACAATCACGGATTCGTTGCGTTGGGGCTGGATTACCTTGGAAAGGCGCAGGGAGGGGCGATCGCTGCTAGAGGGCTGGGGGGTGTGTAGGGCTTACTCGTCTTCAACCTGGTAGCCAAGTTCTGCGAGTCGAGGGCGCGATTGCCGCCATTTAGGTTGAACTTTGACAAACAGTTCGAGATACACTTTGCCCGCGATCAATTTCTGAATTTGTTCTCGGGAACTTGTTCCGATCGCTTTGAGCATACTGCCTTGCTTGCCAATCAAAATGCCTTTCTGGGAGGGCCGTTCGACATGGATCGTCGCAAACACGCGGGTGATGGTGGGTTCTTCCTGGACTTTTTCGATGACGATTGCCGTGGAATGGGGGATTTCTTCGCGGGTCTGGGCGAGAATTTGTTCCCGAATCAGTTCGCCCATGATGAACCGTTCCGGCTGGTCGGTTACGAGGTCGGGGGGGTAGTAGTAAGGGCCGGGGGCCAAGTTTTGGGTGAGTAACTGGAGCAACTCGGGGAGGCCCGCGTCGGTGACGGCGGAGAATTTGGTGAGCGTCCAACCGTGGCTGTCGGCGATCGCCTGATAGCTGGCATCAAGCGCGGCATCGTCTGAGGGTTGTTGGTCAATTTTGTTGAGGCCCAGAATAACCGGCCCTGGGCTGCGTTGGGCAAGTTCAGCAATAAAGCGATCGCCTTTGCCCGCAGGCACGGCCCCATCCACCACAAACAGCAACACATCGACGGTTTGAATCGCTGCTTGAGCGTTCTTGACGAGCACCTCTCCGAGTTGATGGTGGGGTTTGTGAATGCCGGGTGTATCGACAAAAATGATTTGGGCTTCGGGCAAGGTCAAAATGCCGCGCAACCGATTGCGAGTCGTTTGGGCCACGGGCGAAGTAATGGCAATCTTTTGGCCAATCAATTGGTTCATTAAGGTTGACTTGCCGACATTGGGGCGACCAATAATGCCAACAAAGCCTGACTTAAAGCCGGGGGGCGGCGTGGGGATTAAGCCGATTTCAGCGGGGATCAATTCAGTGTTTTCTGTTTCGTTCATTACGATTCTCGATCGATAACCTTTAACTCTGCTTAAGCTTGTTTTGTGCCAGAACCCGATAGATTCAAAATCAGCTTGCTCGTGGTTAACAAAGTTCAAGCAGACCAAATTCAGACCAATGTTCTCAAGAGAATCAAATCCACATCTTAATCGGTGGATGCGGTTTCGTCATCAACCTGGGGTTTGTCGGGGTGGCTTAGTCGTGAGGGCATGGTCGGTTGGTCGTCCTGTTCCGCCCCACGATTGCTGTGTTATCTAGGAGACCTCACACACGTATGGGACACCAAAAGCGAATTGGAATTTTGACCAGTGGCGGAGATTGTGCTGGCCTCAATGCGGCGATTCGGGCCGTTGTGCATAGTGCGGTTGATACCTATGGGTGGGACGTGTTGGGGATTCGGCAAGCGACGCATGGGTTGATGGTGCGCCCCCCAGAGGCGATCGCCCTCACGCCGGAAAGTATTGACCCGTACCTGACGCGGGGGGGAACAATGTTAGGCACAACTAATAAGGGTAACCCGTTTGCTTTTCCAATGCCGGATGGCACCACCCGCGATCGCTCCCAAGAAATTATTGATGGTTACCACGAACTGGGTCTGGATGCCTTAGTCGGGATTGGCGGGGATGGGAGTTTGGCGATTTTGCGGCGGCTTGCCCAACAGGGCGGTTTAAATCTCGTCGGCATTCCCAAAACCATTGATAACGATGTCGGCGTAACGGAATGCTCCATCGGCTTTGACACTGCTGTTAGTGTCGCCACCGAAGCCGTGGATCAACTGCACTTTACCGCCGCCAGCCACAGCCGAATCATGATTGTCGAAGTCATGGGGCGGGATGCGGGGCATATTGCCATGTGTGCTGGCATTGCGGGTGGGGCCGATATCATTCTGGTGCCCGAAATTCCCTATACCATTGACGGCATTTGCCAGACGATTCAAAAGCGTCAAAAACATGGGAAAAACTATTCTCTGATCGTCGTTGCGGAAGCGGTGCGGACAGAATCGGGTAACTTGGTGACAATTGAACAAAGTGCCGAGGGCTGTCGTTTGGGCGGAGTAGGCCAATATCTCTCTGAGCAGTTGTGTCGCCACATGAGTTGTGAAACACGGGTGACAGTGCTGGGCCACACGCAGCGGGGTGGTCGCCCGACTCATCTCGATCGCCTGATTGCTACGTGTTTTGGGGTCGCTGCGGTTGAACTCATTGCCAAAGAAAAATTTGACCATGTGGTGACCTGGCAACATCGGTCAGTGGTGGCCGTGCCGATCGAGGAAGCGATTAGTAAATATTCGGCAGTCAATCCCCACGGAACCTTGGCGACAACGGCGCGGCGGCTTGGGATTTTCCTCGGCTCCTGACGGGGGCAACGGGGGCACATGACTCTACTGCTGAAGTGCTGTCTTGGCAACTGAGAAGTGCTATATGATCCCCTAGGGCGATCGCCCGCCTTTTTGTTCGCAAGTTTGCCATGAAGTCTGTGTTGGTTCGGCTCAAGCCACTACTGCGCTGGTGTGTTTTAGGCACGGCGATTTTTTTCCTCCTTTCGGTGCTGCGGCACCATTGGCAAAGTGTGGCCACAATCCGGATTGATGGGGCGGGGTGGGCCTGTTTGGCGATCGCGCTGGGGATTACCCTAACGGCCCATATCTGTGCGGCCTGGGTTTGGAGTTGGTTGCTCCGACGGGATTTCCAGCAACCCATCCAGTCCGGGTGGATCATGCAAGCCTATTTGCAAACCAATGTTGCCAAGTATCTGCCTGGAAATATCTGGCATTACTATGGCCGGATCAATGCCGCCCGTCAGGCTGGGGCATCCCTGGCCGCGGCCACCGTCACCGTTATCCTGGAACCGCTGCTGATGGCGGCTTCTGCCTTGGTTTTAGCGTTGTTTAGTAGCCAAGCGATCGCGACTCAGTACGGGGCGATCGCGGTAGTTGGGCAATGGCTGACGCTGCTTTTGGCTCTCGTGAGTATCCATCCCAGAGTAATCAACCCGGTTGTCCAAAAACTTGCCCGCGCTAAGCAACCCTCCGCCCAGGGGCCAACGGTTGGGCCAACCTCTGCTACTTCGCCAGAAACACCTCCCCTGGAGCATTACCCGGTGGTTGCGCTGCTGGGTAATCTGGGTTTTGTCTTGCTGCGTGGGATTGGGTTTTTGCTGACTTTTGCCGCGATTAGCCCTCTACCACTGGAATCAGGAGCACTCCTGGTCAGTGCATTTAGTGTGGCCTGGTTGCTGGGCTTAGTGGTGCCTGGTGCGCCCGGTGGTTTAGGTGTGTTTGAAGCCACGACGATCGCACTCCTGGGGCAGCAATTTTCGCCCGGATTGTTGCTGGGCATTGTGGCGCTGTATCGCCTGGTCAGTATTCTCTCGGAGGGGTTGGGGGCCAGTGTTGCCTGGTTGGACCAACGCTGTAGTCACATCCTTTCGGCCTAGCAATAAAACACCGCTGGTGCGATCGTGATTTTGACCAGAAATCTGGGGTCATGAATAAATCTGGGGTCATGAATCAAGTGTCTCTAAACTCCCATCGGGAGCCTGAAGATTGGGAAATAATTCAACCTTATTCTCAGGCCGCAATTGGGAAAAGATACGGTAAGTATCGGGATTAAAGACAGTCGTTTCTTCGCCGCTTTCGTGCATACGCACCAAGTTGTACTGCACATTTTCTGCATAAATTGCAAAGGTGACATTAAACACTTCTAAGAAATTAACGACCCAAGTACATTCTGCCTCTGGGTAATCTTGATAGTGTTTAATCAGTGCCGCAATTTGGGCTTCTAAATGGGTTCTGGCATGGCGACAAATCAGAATAATTTTGAGGAGCAGTACTACTAAAGTAATCGGATTACCTTGGGCGATGAGTTGCACAAAGAGAGCCGTTGGTTCTATTTTATCTTCTGCAACTTTTTCCACTGTGAGCAGGTCGATGACACGGTTGCAGGTTCTTAAAATCAGCGCTTCTGAAATCATGTCATTGTCATGATTGGTATACAGCTTTTCTAGTTTGGTGCTGAGGTTGGTTGTGATAAATACAGTTGATGCTTGCTTTTGGAGTGAAAAGGTGAGGTAGCGCTGAAAGCTAATCTTAAACTCGCGGAATGTCAGTTGATCAATCTGATGAAGAAAGATATTTGCCAGGTTGACATAGCTAAATTGGCCCTTCCGCGCAACGATAACTTTGATGAGGCGTAATGCTTCGTCGCCCAGGGCGGTTGGGTTTTTGGGAGGTTGGGAACCAGCAGACCGTAATTGCGATCGCGCAATGTACATCGCCAAGTCAAACTTAAAGCGATCCTTGAGTTGTTTAGATAAAGCTCGGGCTGCCTCCCGCTGTTCAATAGGGTTTGTGAGATCAATATATTGAGGCACTAAAAGATAGGATGTGTAGCGAGCAATCCAAGGCCCGTTTTCATGATCCTCATACTTCGAGGTGAAAAGCTTGAGTTCCTCAAAATCTTTGCTATTAACAAAATCATGGATCCACGATCGCAAGCGTTTTAATGTCGGTGAAACTGTGTAGCGATCGACAATTGGATCGGAAAAGAGTTGAATTAACTCGCTAATAGGCTTAAAGTTGCGGCTTGCATCCCAGTTATTAATGAGAATGTAACAAGAACGCTTCAGCGTATGGACAAATTCTTCCTGATTATTCGAAAAAACAATTTCATAGACTGCTTGCATGCAGCTAGAACTAACTGAATCAATATGATGAATAAAAAGATGTTTAAACTCTAGCAGAACTTCTTCTGGGGGCCATTTCCGCACAATCCCCAACAAAAATTCATAAATTCGTTCCTGCGCCTCTTGGATGTTCCGGCCTTGCCGAACAAATCGATAACTATACTCGTTTGACTGAGAGTTTTGGATGGGTTCGCCGATCATTTATACATCACTCAAGTGCAGGAACTCTATTTCAGACGGCCACTTATCGCATTCGACTCACGCTCTCTGCCAAAAACGGTTAATGAATATCGGCTCTATTCCATCAAATATTGAGTTAAAAATACGAGATGGAACACAGCTAATGTTCGATTTCACTACCGCTGATCAACGTCACGATGATGACAAAGAATCATAGGTGGAGACGGTCTCAGATACACGAGGCTATCTGTTTTTTCGGAAATAACGCGGAGCCGATAAGGGGCGGTTTGGCGAAGGCGAGTTGACCGGAACAAACTCAGCACAGCCTGCAAGGGCAAAGAGCGATAGGTTCGCCAAAGTTTACAGTATTCCCAGAGCTCGTTCTATTCAGAACAAGGGGCGGTTTGGATTGCTCGTTTAAGGCGGCGATCGCAAACGGCTGAATCTGGAGAATGATCACCTAGGACGAGAGCACTCCTCAAGCAAGTGGAGGAGATCATAATTAAATTATGAAAATAGAATAGTCGTATCCAGTTGTGACCTCAGTGGGCAATGTTATCGTAACGAATTGCTAGCAAGTTTTAATCCGTATGACAATCTGCTGGGAGGGCAATTTGAATCGTGCTAATGGCTATTTGGTACTCTGTCTTTTTATCATTCACTGCTAGGGATGAAAACTAACGCAAGGCTGAGTGGACTTGAATGTTTGCGCGATCAACGATTTGCGCGATCAACAGGGAGATAGCCGTTCCTCTCAATGGAGGGAGGAGCACGTTACCTATGCTTCAAAGCTGAAGGATGGTAAAGCATAGCACATTGAGCGAGTGAAGCCGATAAGGAAGGATGTATACATGCGCCTTTATCTTAGGGACTAAGAGGGGCGACGGGTTCACCCGTTTAGGTCAGCTTATTTTTACTTCATTGTCTGGGATACTGCGGAGAAATAGCTGGTTTTTCTAACAATTCTACAGAAATCAAAAAATCACGCTGGCGGGAGACCAGGGAAAACACGGACTCTGATAAGAGATACAGGCACTTCGGCTGGATGGTTCACCTCCAGAAATATAGGCTGTTTTGCTCAGGCAGCAGGGCATTGTTGATGAATTCAGATGTTTGGAGAATTCGTCTAAGGCTCATGCCTAATGCCGATGAGGGCGACGGACTGGCCAAAGTCAGCCTTGGGAACGGCTTGGCAGGGCAAGGCCAAACGCTAGGGCTGAAATGGATGGTGTAATGATCAGGCTGCACTGTGGGTTTTATGCAGCAGTCGAGGGTTTTTGGGTAGTGGCTGAGTGCGTTGCAGGATGGCGTGCGATGGGAGCATCCGGGTCATTGCTGTCAGCAGAATTACTTGTCAGGCTCGGTAAGTAGGCGTTGTAGCGCATAGACGAGCCAAACTGATTGTCCAACGACTTTAGTGAAATTTTCGCGTTTACTTTCGCGTTTATTAAGATTGGGATGGGGGCAGAGGGACTTGAACCCTCACGACCTTGCGGTCAACGGATTTTCATTCTCCCACAGCTTTCGCTGTTGCTCGTTCCAGAACGCTGGTGCGGCTTTGAGAATTGGACTCTCCCTTTACCCACGCTTTGAACTATGTATCAGGTAGCTTCAAAGCGCTAGGGTAGCTCCCGTCGAGTCTCTGCACCTTCCGCTGAATGACCGATGGAGGTTTCCGGGTCTGAATTCGATGCGGCTTGGCTCAGGATTGCCCTATAGATGACGCGGCTCTGGCTGGGCGCGATCGCGCTGGCTGCCGAGATTTTGCGTGGTTTCTACTTAGGTTTCCCTGAATTTGAGAGCTGCCACTCAATGAGTTTCTTCACTGAGGCTCAGTTGTCTAAGTCCGTAGCGTCTACCATTCCGCCATGCCCCCAAATGTGCATACCGAAGTACAGTCAGCAGCTACTCTGTCTATTCCACCATCAAATGGGAGTTTTGTACAACTTTTTCGTTGAAGATTTGGGTGGGCGATCGCGAATAAAGTTTTGGCAATCACTAACATTCGGTTTTCTAACGCTTCTTCGTGACAGGGAGGGGATAGAATAAGGCCATCAGTTCAGAGAGTGCGTTTGTGCATCTGGGTTGATAGTGAGAACCCTTATCCATCCCCTTGTCTGACTATGGTGATTGCGCTGCTGTATTTAGCTCTAGCTGGTGCCTTTTTGGTGGTGGTGCCGGCCATGTTGTATTTCTATCTCAAAGCCCGTTGGTATGTGGCAAGCTCTGTGGAGCGGGGCTTTATGTACTTTTTGGTCTTTTTCTTTTTCCCTGGGCTGCTGCTGCTATCGCCGTTTTTGAATTTTCGTCCCAAGCGCCGTCAAGTTGAGGGATAATGCGCCGAATTGATGTCTTGGTCATTGGTTTAGGAATGTTTATCGTCAGCGGTTTGGCGTTTGGCGTGTTGTGGGCGAGTGGCCTAGACCTGAACAATGCAGGCTTGTGGACTCAGGTTTTGTTGGTGGGTGGTCTGGTGGGCTGGCTAGCAACTTATGTGGTGCGAGCGACGACAGGCACGATGACATACCACCAGCAGCGCCGAGACTATGAGGATGCTGTGTTGCAAAAACGGCTGGAGGAAATGACTCCAGAAGAACTGGCGGCATTACAGGCTGAAATTGCGGCGGAGGACGCTGCGCGATCGCAGTCTACTCAATAGGCGATCGCGCTGGATTGCTCAGCGATGTTGGCTGGAACTGACGCAAGATTTGTGTTTATGGTGGCAATTCCTGCGACAATCGATACTGGCATGAATGCACGATGGGCTTAAGCCAAATTCGCAGCTATGACTGAAGTGGCACTGGTTTTCCAGTGTGCTGCAAAGCTGGGTGAATGCCACTATTCTGATCGTTTCTTTTTGGTTATCCATGACTTCTGTTTCCCAATGCTTTGAGCACTTACGAAGCCACGCTCGCTGTGCCCTCATTCCGTTTGTGACAGCGGGTGATCCCGACTTGGCGACGACGGCTCAGGCGTTGAAGGTGTTGGATGAGGCAGGGGCTGACTTGATTGAGTTGGGGGTGCCCTATTCTGACCCACTGGCCGATGGCCCGGTGATCCAAGCGGCGGCGACTCGCGCATTGCAACAGGGAACGCGCCTGGATGATGTGTTGGCGATGGTGGCGGAAGTGAGCCCGACCCTGCGATCGCCCATTATTTTGTTTACTTACTACAATCCCATCCTGAATCGCGGGGTGGAGCAGTTTTTACAGGATATTGCTGCCGTTGGGGTGAAGGGGCTGGTGGTGCCAGATTTGCCCTTGGAGGAAGCGGAAATTTTGCTGCAACCAGCGGCGGCCTGTGGGGTTGAACTCACGTTGTTGGTTGCGCCGACGACACCACCGGAACGGATTGCGGCGATCGCCCAAAAGTCCCAAGGCTTTATTTACCTGGTGAGTACGACTGGGGTAACGGGGGTGCGGGCGCAAATGCAAAGCCGCGTCAAAGATTTGTTAATGACTTTACGCAATGTGACGGATAAACCCATTGGTGTTGGTTTTGGGATTTCCCAGCCGGAACACGCCCAGCAAACGATGGAATGGGGCGCTGATGCGGTCATTGTGGGGAGCGCGATCGTCAAGCGTCTGGCGGACACCCCACCAGAGAAAGGCTTGCAGGAAATTCGTGAGTTTTGTCAGCGATTAAAGGCTGTAATGCAACCGAGTTAATGGGTTTTTAAGCCTAATTCTGAGTCGTTTTGGCTGGGCTTGAATGTCCGACTGTGGCGATCGCAAATTATGGGTTGAAAGTCCCCATTTTTTGCCTGAATTAATTAAGATAATCTGCCTTGATTCCTTGCTTGGCTGGGGGTAGAAACGGTTGATGGCGCATTGTGGAACGCCAATCCGGTCGCTGCCATCTTAACTAATTATGCATTTTAAAATTGTGTTTTTAGGTTGGGGCTGAAGCGCGGAATTCTATGTGAAAATTTGCAGCGTCTCCACCGATGAGGCTTGACTCTTGCTGCCTGGGACTGTAACGTCTATATTCATTGACTGCGAGGCAAATCATGCTTTTGCAGGATGACTGTAGGGCATTCATCGCCTTAAGTCTTGCTGGTTTCACACACACTTGGTCGGGACGCTAGCGATCGCTCGCTGGTTGTTCCAATGGAATTTGTTTAATCCGTGTCGCGGTTGGGGTCAATGCCGTTGCTAGCTTTGTGCTGGTCGTTGTCCTCAATTTCATCAAAGCTCCTCACTGTAGACCCTTGAATAGATCTGAGCTTTTGGATGAGACTTCCAACACCGTCGTTGGAGCCCAAAGGTGTTTTGCGGTTAGCCCTGTTGCTGATTGCTGCCACCTTGAGCTGCCACGGACTTGCTGCTTATGCCCAAGTCACCCTGATCCCGAACACGGCAAATGCGAATTTCCGAGCCACACCGGATGGGCCATTCCAGGGTGTGCGGTCGAATACGGTCACTGTGCCATTGCTCTCTGAGCGGTTAGAAATCATTAAAGTCGGCGATCGCGGTGCGGCTGAGCCTGGGGATACAGTAACTTACAGGCTTCTAGTCAAAAATTCCGGAAGCAGCACCCTGACTGGTTTAGTTGTGACTGATACCTTGCCCCGAGGCTTGCGGTATTCAGACAACTCGGCCCGGGCCGCTTTGAGTACAGATGGTGGCCCGGAAGTGCCTGTGAACCTCTCCAGTGTGACCACCAGCGGCCAAATCGTGAATTTTGCCTATCCCAGCATTGCGCCCAAGCAGACCCTCAAGATTGTGTATGGCGCACTCCTAACGCCAGATTCGGTGCGGGGTTCTGGGCGGAACTTGGCGGTGGCCAGTGCGACGAACCCAGCAGGGGGCCGGGTGGTCAGTAACCAGGCTAGCCATTTGTTGCGGATTCGACCAGGGATCTTGTCTGACTGTGGCACCATCATTGGCCGGGTTTTTGTGGACAAGAACTACGACGGGGAACAGCAACCGGGTGAACCCGGTGTGCCCAATGCGGTGGTGTTTATGGACGATGGCAACCGCGTTACGACGGATGCTAATGGCCTGTTCTCCTTGCCCTATGCGGTGTCTGGTTTTCGGTCGGGTACCTTGGATTTGACTAGCTTGCCGGGGTATACCCTGGCTCCCAACTTGTATCGGATTGAGGCGAATGCGCCCTCGCGGCAGGTGCGGTTGGCCCCAGGGGGGTTAGCACGGATGAATTTTGCAGTCACGCCCAGCTTCAGGGAGGGGCAACAGTAGAATGCGACTTGACTCAATTGCTCAATTAAGTTTCCTGACGACGCTCCTGGGCGCGATCGGTATCGTCACTGCGGCTACGGCCAATGAATTACAACCCACTGGGTCTCAACGTTCGGATGCACCACCTGTGCTGCATCTCCAAGATGCCCTGAAAAAAGCTCCGCAGGGTGGAACGGGGTACACCTATCAGTTTGGTGGGCCAGCCCTATCGCCTTTTGCGCCAGTAGATGGGACTGGGACGGAGGTTCGATCGCCCATGATGGGTGGTCGTCAACCCGCGATCGCGACTCCTGGCACTCAAACCCAGACTGGGGCTAAGCCTGGAACTCTGGCCCAAACTGCCCAGGCGACCCCAGAGACGGAGGTAGAGACTGCGCCAGCGGCGATCGCCGCAGATCAGATCCAGATTTTGACGCCGAAGGAAACAGTCACGGCGGTTAAAAGCACAGATTTTGTGGTCAAGTATCCGACTGGGACAGAGATTCAGGTCTTTGTGAACGGTCAAGCGATTTCGGCCAACACGCCTACCCAAACCCAGGACGATCCCCAGAGTAACGAAACGACCCAAGTATGGTATCGCCTGCCCCTGCAAGCGGGGGAGAACGTGATCTTGGTGAAAGCGGGCGGCACCGAGGTGGGGACGGCCAAGGTAACCGTGCAGGAAACGGCGGCGAAAATCAACTTTTTGCCCTTTCAGGTGCCTCAAGTCCCGGCAGATGGGCGCTCGGCCCTGACGGTAGAAGGGGAAGTGTTGAATGAAGCGGGACAGGCGATCGACAAAGATACCGTCGTGACCTTAACCGCCACTGCCGGGAAGTTTGTTGGGGCCGATTACGACAAGGACAGAGCCGGGTTTCAGGTGCTAGCGCGGGGCGGCAAATTTACTGCTCAACTTCAGTCCGGGCTAGATCCCCAAACTGTGCGGATTCGGGCGGCGATCGATCGCACCGCCCTTGTGACAGAAGCTGAGAAAAAGCAGCCTACCAATCTGCCGCTTTCCCAGTTCAATCCGCCGCCTTACTTGATGTCGAATAACCCCGACGATAAGACCTTAGAAGCCTATACCCAAGCGGAATTTATTACTAATCTCCGGCCCTTTATCCTGTCGGGGAACGTGAACCTGCGCTTTGGGCAAGCCGGACTTGATTTTTACAACAGCTATCAAGATTTTCTACGGCCTAGCTTGCTCGACCAGGGCTACCGGGTGGATTTTGGGGTAGCTGCTTTCACCCAGGGGCGCATTGGCGAATGGCTCTTTACCGGGGCCTTTAATAACCAGCGGCCCCTCAACCAGGATTGTTCTGGGGCCACTCGCCTGTTCCGCGATCCTCAGTTTTGTGACCAGGTGTATCCCACCTATGGGGACAGTTCCACCGTAGACTACCTCACCCCCTCAATTGACAGTGTGTACTTCAAAATTGAGCGCACTTCTCCAGTCATTGGGGCGGGCAGCGACTACGCCATGTGGGGCGACTACACCACCCAGGAATTCGCGCGGGCTTCTCAGTTTTACACCTCAACCACCCGCCAACTCCACGGCTTCAAAGCCAACTACAACCTGGGCGATCTCCAGGTGACAATGGCCTACGCCAACAACATTCGGGGTTTCCAGCGCGACACGATCGCCCTCAACGGCACCAGTGGTTACTACTACCTGGCGCGGCGGTTGGTCATTGCGGGTAGTGAAAACATTTTTCTGGAATCGGAAGAATTACTGCGACCGGGTACGGTGATTGAGCGCAAGCCCTTATATCGCGGCGTGGATTACGAAATTGACTACGATCGCGGTGCGATTCTTCTCCGGCGCAACATCAAAGCTTTGGAATTTGATCCCTTTGGCCGGACGTTGGTGCGGCGGTTGGTCACGACCTACCAGTACGACAGCTTGGATGATGGGGGCAAACTCTATGCCGGACGGGTGCAGTACAACATCAACCGGGACATTGGCCGCGAAGCCTGGGCCGGGTTTAGCTATCTCCGGGAAGATCAGGGCGATCAGCGCCTCGACCTCTATGGTGGGGATATCCTGGTTTCCCTGGGCAAAGATGCCCAGTTTATCGGGGAGGTGGCCCGCTCGGACTACGACTCGATTTTCCAGGGGAACATCGGCGGCTATGCCTATCGGTTTGAGCTGTTTGGCACTATCACTCCTGGCCTCATCGGGAAAGCCTATTACCGTTCGGTGGAAGCCGGGTTTACCAACAATGCCACCGCTAGTTTTACCCCCGGTCAAACGCGCTATGGAGCCGAGGTTTCTGCGCGCATTACGCCGACCACCCAAGGGACGGTGCAGTTCGATCGCGAGATTAACTTTGGGATTGCACCTGCTGTTCGGGGCTTGACGGCGATTACCAATGTGGGCTTTGGGGATTTGTTTAACCCCACCCAAGAGCCGATTCCCGGTAGCAAAGTTGACAATAGCTTGACGACTTTCCGGGCAGGGCTGAGCCAAAAAATTGGCCCCGTAGAAATTGGGCTGGATTGGGTGCGGCGATCGCGCCAGGATCGCATTTTGCCCACTCGGCTGGAAGCAGACGGCAACCAAATTGTGTCGCGCTTAACCTATCCCATCCTGGATAACCTGGTCTTCCGGGTGCAGGACGAGCGGAACTTAGGCGATTCCGATCCCCTCTATCCCAACCGCACCACCGTCGGGATTGACTGGGGCGTTACCCCGGATGTCACCGTCCGACTGGCCCAACAGTTCATTGGCAGCACCAACCAATTTGATGCCAACTCCTTCACCAGTCTGGATATTTTGTCGGATAAACGGTTGTCTGACGACACCACCTTCACCAGTCGCTACTCCATCCTAAACGGGGTCAACGGCTGGTCAAGCCAGTCCGCAATGGGCCTCAATCATCGGTTGTTGATTGCCCCCGGCCTGCGTTTGGACTTGGGCTACGAACGAGTGGCCACTGACCTGTTTGCTTACACGGCGGCGGGTCAGCAGTTTGCCCAGCCCCTTGCCGTTGGCCAAAGTGCGGCCTCTCTAGGTTTGTTGTCCTATGACAGCTATTCCGTTGGCCTCGACTACACCGACAACCCCAATTTCAAAGCCAACGGGCGGTTTGAATATCGCGATGGGGATGACGGCAACGACTCGATGGTGATTTCGGCTTCGGCAGCGGGCAAGCTTTCCCCGGCGCTGACGGTTTTGGGGCGCTATCAACAGGCAAACTTTGCCAACCAACTGTTGTCGGATGCGGGCCTCGGTGACACGATTAACGTCAAGGTGGGGATGGCCTATCGCAATCCGTTCAATGACAAGTTCAACGCCCTGCTGAAGTACGAATATCGGCAAAACCCCAGCACCACGCCAGACACCATCCTCGTGGGGAGTGGCACCGGGTCAGATATTCACCTGGTTTCCCTGGAAGGGATTTATGCCCCGAACTATCGCTGGGAGTTTTATGGCAAGTTTGCGCTGCGGAGTACCAAGTCCTATATCGCCGATGACTTTACCGATAACAACCTGCTGACGCTGGGCCAATTCCGCACATCCTATCGGTTTGCCTATCGGTGGGATGCGACGGCAGAAGTCCGGTGGATTAGTCAGTCGGTGGTGGGGTTTGATGAAGTGGGTTTGGCGGCAGAGTTGGGCTATTACTTCACGCCAAACTTGCGGGCGGCCCTGGGCTACAACTTTGGGGGCGCGAACGATCGCGACTTCAACCGGACGAAAGATGGGGTGTATGTGACCCTCTCCCTCAAGCTGGATGAACTGCTCTCTGGGTTTGGGGTGCGCCTGCCCGGTGCGAAAGTGGCCCCGCCCCAACAGCAAGAATCGGTGATTAAACCTGTGGCGACCCAAACCACAGAGTCCCAAACTCCCCCCGCTGGAGCTACTGCTGCCGCAGCCCCAGGGGCGACCACCACGGAGGCGATCGCCGAGGAGACACCATGAGCCACCGCCGAGTGAACCAGCCCCCTGCCCCCCGGTCGTTTTGGGCTATTCCTTTGCTTTCTTTTACCCACTCATCTACGGATTTGGACGTGTCACTCAAGCCCTGTTCTAAGCCTTCTTGCTCCAAGTCTCTATGTTTTGTCACCACTTCCTTGTTGGTGTTGGGGAACCTGTTGCCAGCCCTGGCCGAAGCGTTACCAACGGTGACACCCCCGGCTGAAACGGTACGCCTGATTGTCAACAGCAATGGCGATACGATTCAAGCCGATGAAGGGTTGACGCTGCGGGAGGCGATCGCCGTCCTGAATGGAGCCTTACCCCTGGAGCAACTTTCCGCCGCCGAACGGGGCCAGGTCACTCCGGCAGAGCGGTTTGAGATTGCCTTCAATTTGCCGCCCGACCAAACGACGATTCGGTTGAACGAGGTGTTGCCGCCCTTGTCCGTACCGGGAATGTCGCTGGATGGGACAACCCAACCGGGTTACAAAGCGGAGCGATCGGCGATTAATGAAATTCCGATGCCGATTCCGGTGGTGGCGCTGACTCCAGCAGAGGGCAAAGAAGTCTTTCGGGGTTTGACTGTTGCGGCTAATAACATCACGATTCGGGGCTTGAGCCTGTACGGGTTCACCTCGAATCACCAGTACACCGCCAGCACGCCCCCAGCGGATATTTTCATTGCCCATCGGTTTCCGCCCCCGGATATTCGTAAGCAGCCCACTCCGGCCAACTTTTCTCCCTATTACGACGATGACTATCCTCAACAGCGAACCGTCATCGAAAACAACTGGTTGGGGATGCCGCCGTCAGAGGATGGCACAGACCGCACGACGGGCGATCGCTCGGCCTTTGGGGTTTCGGTGTTCAACGGAAAAGGCACAGTGATTCGCCGGAACTGGATTGCGGACCATGACGGGAGTGCCATTATCACCGCCGTTGAAGCGGGCAAGATGGAAGTGACGGAGAATGTCATCACGGGCAATGGCTTGGCGGGAATGCCCGATGCCATTCGCTTAGAGGGCAACGTAGACGAGGCTAAGATTACAGGTAATCTGGTTTGCGGGAATGACGGCAGTGGGGTCTACTTGTTCAAGCCTGAGGGGGCCGTTGAAATTACGAAAAACCAGCTCAACTACAACGGGCGACGGTTGCGACGGGCAGCGGTTTACCTGATGGGGAACAACAACCTTGTTGAGGATAACCAGATCAACTATCAGGCGGGGCCGGGGGTTGTGGTGGCGGCCTATCCCGAAAGTCACCGGGCGCGGATTACGAACAATCGCTTTGTGGGTTTGGAGGGCCTCAGCATTGACCTGGTGGCCCAGCAAAATACGGGCGTGTTGGAGTACCAGAAGGGCGATGGCCCCAACCCAGAACGGAATAACTATTTCCGTCGCCTGGAAACGGGGAACGCAGCCATTAACAAGCCTGAATTTGTGACGAAGGAATTTGTAGCATTGGGCAAGTCCTTGACGGATGCGGCGATCGCCCAGCCCATTCAGGTGTACGGCAAAGCCGATCCTGGGTCTACGGTGGAACTGTACCGGGTAACGGGCAAAAATTCGGCGTACGGCGATTTGACCCAGCCCATTGCCACTGTGGAAGTGGATGATAACGGTGAATTTACCACGAGCTTGAGCGACTTGAAGCTGGGGGAACGGATCAGCGCGATCGCCACCCATCCAGATTACGGCACCTCTGAACCCGCGCTCAGCGCGACCATTCGGGCTGCTGATGGCAGTACTGCTGACTTGCCAGTGAGCCAGTCCCCATCGTCGCGGCCCCAATGCGTGACCGCAGCCCCACCCCCAGCAGACCCCCCGAAGCCGGATGAGCCCGTCGTTTTGCGGGTGCCCCGGAATGTCCACTTTGCCCTCGATCGCTCGAATATCAGTTCAGCAAGTGGGCGGGTGTTAGATCAGGTGGCTGATGCAGTTTTGGCCAATCCCACCATCATTTTAGAAATTGTCGGCCATACCGACCCACGGGCCAGCAATGCGTACAACTTAGCCTTGGGCGAACGGCGGGCGCGGAGCGTGCGGGATTACCTGCTGCGAAAAGGGATTGCCAATGAACGGATGACGATTCGCTCGGCGGGAGAACTCGATCGCGCCACCCAAGGTCGGTCGAAACTCGACTATGCCCGCGATCGCCGCGCCGAGATCATCTACAAAGACGCTCGTGATATTGAAGTCATCATTCAGGAAACGGATTTGCAAGTTGAGCCATAGGCTCCAGGCTGTCCTAGCGTGTCCTCTTGCAACTGATCACCCAGGCCCCTGGTTTGGGTGGTTTTTTGTGGGTGCTCTCGGCAACTTGATGCCATAATTTGCGCCACAATCAAAAGGTTCCCGCTCCTGGTTTCGAGCCGCCTGCCCCATGCGACGTAATCCCCAGCGCCAGCCCCGTAAGGCCCCGTCTCCCTCGTTCAGCACTGGGCATAGTTCAACCAGTCGTCGTTCCCCACAGCCCAGAGGGGGCGATCGCTACCTGCTGTTCTACAAACCCTACAACGTGCTGTGTCAGTTCACTGAACCCGATGCCGATGCCCCCCGCCAAACCCTCAAAGACTTTATCCCTGTGCCGGATGTATACCCCGTGGGGCGGCTCGATCAAGATAGTGAGGGCTTGCTTTTGTTGACGAATAACGGTTCGCTCCAGCACCGCCTCAGCCATCCCAAATTTCAGCATCCCCGCACCTATTGGGTGCAAGTGGAAGGTGCGCCCCAAGACTCGGATCTTGACCCCTTGCGCCACGGTGTCACCATTCGGGATTACCGCACGTTGCCAGCAACGGTGACTCTGTTCCCCACAGCCCCCGCTTTGCCGCCCCGTGATCCGCCCATCCGCGATCGCCGCCACATTCCCACCACCTGGCTGGAACTCACCCTGATCGAAGGCCGCAATCGCCAGGTCCGCCGGATGACTGCGGCGATCGGCTTCCCCACGCTCCGCTTGGTGCGCTCCCGCATTGCTACCCTCCGCCTAGATGGGCTGGCCCCTGGCCAATGGCGTGACCTCACTCCCGCAGAACTCGCTGATTTGCAGGCACTAACCCTCTGACGGCGTTCTGGTTACGCAGGCACCGTGGCGACCCAGCGGTGACAAGAACTCCGCCTCCGCCTTGAACAGACTGTGGCAGTGGCAACGAGGGCAGCCCCCCCTAGCACTTTTGGCCGGAAAAGGCAAAGACCAGTTTGGTGCAGTGGCTCGCATTTTGGTGTGGCCCAGCCGTGGGGCTTGAATTTTTTACCCAAAAAATCCTGATTTCTGCCACGTCGGTGGAAGTGTGATCAATAGGACGCAAAACTGTATGGATATGGAGAATGCAGAAGTTGAATTTTTCAATCTTTTCATACCAGTTGGGGGAAGTTTCCCATACTCTGTAGGGACAAGGGTTCGATTCTGGGTGTAAGCTGCCTTGCCCCAGCGAACCGGATCCGGATTCAAGCTTGCTCTGTTTATCTGCGGATGCCTGGAGCAAATCCTTGATCCTGAGTCAGAATGTTGGTTAAAGAGGGCCAAAATCGTTGCGAATCGACTGGGTTGATTTGCTTGTTTGTGTCAAGAGGGGGAGATGGGGCGTTCTATGCGCCTATGTCAGTCGTGCGCCTAATAACTGCGCCTAACAACAATGCCTCTTGACGCGGTCTGAACTATCTTGAAGTAATCCAGTGTGGACGAGTCTGTGCCTCCGGGAATCGAGGAAAGCAATCATGCTGATCTGTCCCCAATGTCAGTTTGAAAATCCCATCGCTAACAAGTTTTGCCAGCAGTGTGGTGTTTCGCTGACTCATAATACTTGCCCAGAATGTGGGAGTTTAGTGACGTTTGACGATACGGACTGTCCGAGTTGTGGGACAGTTTCAGGTGTGACGTGGTTGGCCATTATTGGGCCGGAAGCGGAAGCCCAGCCCGATGGAATAGTGGTCAAACCACGGACGTTTGATTCTTATCTGGATTTGCAACAGCGGTATCGGGTGTTGGGCCAGTTGCAGGCGGTGGAAGGTGGGCCGGAGTTGCAAGGGCAGGTGTTGGACTGTCATCCGTTTCAGCTCTCGCCGTTGGAAGATTTGGTGCTGAAGGGGTTGGAAGATGACCCGATCGCAACCGAGGGGGGCGGGGGCGATCGCAGTGAGCAAGCCCTGGCCGATTCGATGGTGGCTTTATCAATCCCCGCGATCGCTCAGACCTACATTGCTTTGTGCAGTCGCTTTTGCCATGTTGTTCCCACGATTCATAATGCGTGGATTAATGACGGGCAAAGGATTGTGCTGCTGGAGGATCGCTCTGAGTATCCGTTTATGCTGTCCTTGTGGCAGGCCAAAGATGCGCCGCCGCCCATGCTGCAAATCTTGGAGTGGCTCCATGATATGACCCAGCTCTGGCAACACTTAGAGACCTACCACTGCGAGCAAAGTTTGTTGGTGTTGGACAACTTGCGGACGGATCCAGAAGATCAGACGCTCTGCCTCCAGCGGTTATATAGCAACCCCACCCCGGAGCCTCTGGGGCTAGAGAAACTGGGCTATCTCTGGCAGGTGTTATTCGCAGAGTCGCAAACAACTCATTTGGAGGCTCTATCTTGTCTGCTGAGTGATTTGGCGGAGGGCAAACTGACCAGTGTGGAGGGTTTGCAGGAGCGGATTGCCGCGATCGCCAACAGTTTGCAAGCGGCCTATGGGGATTTGGTGGGCAATGGTCGGGTGAACATCCCCGTAGCGGATGATATGCAGACGGATGTGTTGCGGCCACCGGCCCCAAGACCCCCAGTGCCTTTGGTGACGGAGGATTGGCTTCAAGCGACGGGCGATCGCCTCCGGGCGGGGGGCGGCGCGATGACCCAGGCCCTCGAAGTTGATTTGGATGATAGTGGGGAAGAAACTCGCTTTGATAGTGACGACCCCACGGTTGTTTTGCCGATGCAGCTCTTTAACCTGGAAGAGGTAGGCCGGACGGATGTGGGCCGTCGGAAGCATAACGAAGACTATTTTGGCATTGAAACCCAGGTGATCAAGCTGGAGAGTCCATCGGGGAAAACCCTGCGGGCGCGTAATCTCTATGTGCTGTGCGATGGGATGGGGGGCCATGAGGGCGGCGAGGTGGCGAGTGCCCTGGCGGTGGATACGATTCGGAATTATTTCAAGGAAACGTGGCAAACGCCGCCCTTTCCTGAGCTGGGCAGTGGTGTTTTGCCCAATGTGGCGACGATGACGGCAGCGGTTTTGCAGGCGAACCAGGCCATTTACGATGTTAACCAGCAAAATGGGCGATCGGGTAGCGCCCGGATGGGGACAACTTTGCTCGCTCTGCTAATTAGTGATGCGGAGGCGGCGATCGCCCATGTGGGAGACAGTCGGGTCTATCGCTATACCCGCAAACGGGGGCTGGAGCAGTTGACCGTGGATCACGAAGTGGGGCAGCGGGAAATTCAGCGGGGGGTTGATCCCACCGTGGCCTATTCCCGGCCAGATGCCTACCAGTTGACCCAAGCCTTGGGGCCACGGGATGAAAACTTTGTGAAACCCGATGTGCAGTATCTAGAGCTGAATGAAGATATGCTCTTGCTGCTGTGCTCGGATGGCTTGTCGGATAATGACCTGTTAGAAAAGCATTGGGAAAGCCACATTCATCCACTGCTGAGTTCCCAAACGAATTTGGATAAGGGCGTGGCGGAGTTGATTGATCTGGCCAATCGGTACAATGGCCATGACAACATTACGGCGATCGTGGTGCGGGTCAAAGTCCGTCCCAGTCTTGACCATTTGCGGTGAGGTTGCCGAGGGTCAGAAAAGGGGGCGATCGCAGCTGAGGCCAGGGGGTGCACCAATCTAGGCGGGTTGGGGTGAACCTGCTAAACTGAAGCGGCCCTATCTCCGTCTGCGGGGCAATGGGCTGGGCTTTGTCAGTTGGGGGAGCTTGGTGCTGCGGCCATTGTGGTGTTCCACCGGGGGCGATCGGTTGGCAACTGGTATTGGCTTCCCCTGCTTCTATCATGCGTGCGGCAATGGTGGTCTTGACCTTATTACATCCAAAAACCCAGGAGCCCCTGAAAACGTGGCGGTTTGAGCACCGGGAACGACTCCGGATTGGGCGCTCGGTTGAAAATGATGTGGTGCTGTCTACACCAATTGTGTCTCGGTTTCATGCTGAGTTGCGCCCGATCGCGGACTCGGCGGCTGGGGGCCAGGGCGGGGAGTGGCAGTTAATCAACCATAGTGTGAATGGGACTTATGTGAATGGGGTGGCGATCGCCCAAACCCGGTTAAACCGCCCCACCATTATTGAATTTGCCCAAGGGGGGCCAGTCCTGCGGTTTGAGTTGCAAGGGCCTTTGGCTGCGGCAGGGTCGCCGCCTGGTGTTCCCGCACCTGAGGCTGGGACACTCGATGGTGCAGCACTGGAGCGATCGCCCTCGGCGGCTGGGCCGGCCCCATCTTTCCCCAAGGTGTTGCCTGGGCGGCGGTGGTGGTTGCCCCAGCGCTGTGACCACGCGGGTAATCCAGAAGGCACGCTGTTTTGTATTCACTGTGGGCAACCGATTCAGGTGCAAAAAAGTGTGCGCCAATATCAAGTCCTGCGGGTGTTGGGGCGTGGGGGCATGGGCATCACCTATCTGGTGTGGAATTCGAGTGGTGTACCCCGGCCCAAAGGGATGGCCCTGGGGAAATTGCAGGTGTTGAAAGAAATGAATGCCGATATGGCCCAGATTCCGAAAGCGCAGGAATTATTTGAGCGAGAAGCCCGCGCCCTCAAAAGTCTGAAGCATCCCGGCATTCCCAAGTATTACGATTTCTTTGTGGAAAATGATAAAAAATACCTGGTGATGGAGTTGATCCAGGGCCAGGATTTGGAGCGTTATGTGCGGCAAAAGGGGCCAGTGAGTTTGGACGTGGCGATCGCCTGGATGCTCCAGACCTGCGAGATCTTGGCCTATTTGCACAGTCGGCCTGAACCGATGATCCACCGGGATGTGAAACCAGGCAATTTGTTACTACGGCATCACGATCAGCGCATTGTGTTGTTGGATTTTGGGGCGGTAAAAGCAGCGGGAATGCCACCGGGGACACGCATTGGGGCAGAGGGATACAGTGCGCCAGAGCAAATTCAGGGTCGCCCGGTCACCCAGTCGGATTTATATGCTATTGGCCCCAGCTTGATTTATCTATTGACGGGGATGAGTGCCTTGCGGTTTTACCGCCGCACCGAAGCGATGCAACGCCTGGATTTAGAAAAACTTGCGGGCTTGCCCCGGCGGATGCAGTTGGTGATCTGGCGGCTGACGGAACCCAACCCCAGCGATCGCTACCAAACGGCCCAAGAACTCAGCCAAGCTTTGCAAGGGTGTTTGAGTCGCTAAATTTGCAGCCTGACCGTCAGGGATGAAAACGGTGAGGTCGTGGGCCAGGGCTGGGGCCAGTCGGGCGGGGCACCCTCAGCCACCAGGGGATATGGGTTTAGCCAGAGCCTTGACCCTAGTCTGGAATGCAGAGCAACCACAAGAGATTGCCCTTACCAAAATACGGATGGATTCCGGCTGTTGAGGCGTTGATCCAATCCTTGTGAATCATGCGGGCTAGGGCCGCGCGGATCCCCAACGTTATCGCCAAAATAAGTAGCGTGCCCCAATCACGAAGAGAAAAACGCCATACAGTTTTTTCATCAACGCGCTACTGATATAGGGTTGGTTGGCAAACAGCGCCCCAAAATAGTTCCCAATCAGCAAGCCCACCGCAATGAGGACGGCATTGCGAATACTCATATTGCCGTTGCGGTGATATTCGATCGCCCCCAGTAACCCAATGGGCAAAATCTGGGCGGCCAGGGATGTGCCCGTGGCAAACTTTTGATCCATCCCCAGCAACAAGACCATTGCTGGCACCATAATCGCGCCGCCGCCGATCCCAAACATGCCGCCAGCAACCCCAGCGACAAGGCCAATGATTAAAAGTTGAATGAGCAGGTTGGTCATGGTGTTTTCCTTGAGTGCCTCAACTTTAGGAGGGCATGTAGTTTCGGGTGGTGTCCCCGTGATCGCTGATATTGTATGTTGCGTCGGCCAACTCGTGCCGCGATCGCGGCCCCGGTCAGCACAAAGTGGCGATCGCATTAATATCTTTCTAGAGATAGATTCAACAGATGGCCTATCCCAATTCAGCGTAGATCCGTTACCCTTGTGCCTAAGAGGGATTCTATTCGGGCCATCGTCAATTCAGGCAGTCAGGAGAAACCATCGTGCGTTGGCAATTTGGACGGCGAAGCAGTAACGTAGAAGACCGGCGCGGCGGTGGCGTGGCTGGGCCAGTCGTGGGCGGGGGCATTGGGGCGATTATTTTGGCCATCATGATTGCGTTGTTGGGCGGCGACCCCACCGTGATTTTGCAACAGGCGCAATCCGACTCCTCATCCAGCAGCAACCAGGCCCAGAACCGGGCTGGACAAGACCAGGTGGCGGAGTTTGTTGCGGTGGTCTTGGCGGATACGGAAGATGTGTGGAATGAGCAGTTTCAGCGCATGGGCCGTACCTACCGAGAGCCAAAACTGGTGTTATTTGAGGATGCGGTGCAATCGGCCTGTGGTTTTGCCCAAGCGGCGATGGGGCCGTTCTATTGCCCACGGGACGAAAAAGTGTATTTGGATTTGGGCTTTTTCCGCGAACTCAAACAACGTCACCAGGCACCGGGAGATTTTGCCCAGGCTTATGTGATTGCCCATGAGGTGGGGCACCATGTCCAAAACCAGTTGGGAATTGCGGGCAAAGTCAGCACGCTGCAACAACGGGTGGGCCAGGCGGAGGCGAATCAATTATCGGTGCGGTTGGAACTCCAGGCGGATTGTCTGGCTGGGGTTTGGGCCAATCAGGCGGAGCGATCGCGGCAAATTTTGGAACAGGGTGACATTGAAGAAGCCTTGAATGCGGCGAGCCAAATTGGGGATGATACGTTGCAATCCAAGGCGAAGGGCTACGTTGTGCCCGATGCCTTTACCCACGGGAGTTCGGCGCAGCGGGTTCGTTGGTTTAAGCGGGGTATCCAATCTGGGGACATGCGCCAGTGCGATACGTTTAGCGCAAATCAGGTATAGGAGCCGGGGAGATGGTCATTCGGCCTCTCAGTCAGGGCGATCGCGGGGAATGGGCAAGACTGCGGCAAGCCCTTTGGCCTGATGATTTGGCGGCCCATTTGCAAATGGTGGATCGCTGGTTGGCCGGAGACCCCACGGACGTAGTGGCGGTGTTTGGCCTTGACCGACAAAATGGCCAGTTGGGCGGTTTTGTGGAATTGAATATTCGCAACTACGCGGAAGGCAGCGAGGCGACTCAGGTGCCCTATGTGGAAGGGTGGTACGTTGACCCTGATTTGCGGGGTCAGGGCTATGGCAAGCAGTTGATGCAGGCGGCAGAACGCTGGGCGATCGCCCAGGGCTTTGGGGAATTGGCCAGTGATACGGAAATCGACAATGAGCACAGTATTGCGGCCCATTGGGCGCTGGGGTTTGAGGAAACCGATCGCATTGTGTGCTTTTTGAAAAAGCTGGACGGCCCAAACCTGAATAGCCCAAACCTGAATAGCCCAAACCTGAATAGCCCAAACCTGAATAGCCCAAACCTGGATGGCCTGAACAGCAATGCCTGATTCGGTGGTGGCGAATTATGAGTTGTCTGACAGGCTATGGAGAAATTGCGAGATTGCCGCGATCGCGATGGCGGGTAATTCCAGGTGAGGCAAAATCCCCACATCATCTAAGGGCAGGAACCGTTTGACAGCGGTAGGGTTGAGTTGGGCGAGGCGTTGGCCCAAGGCCAGAGGCGTAAATTGGGCGGCGGTGCCCCAGGCGATCGCGGTGGGTACCGTGAGTTGGGGGAGGTAACGGGCCAGGTCAAAATACAAGTCGCCCCGCAAAAAGGCGAGGGCGGCATACTGGGCATGGGGGCGCTGGGCCGATTCCAGGTAAGCGTTGACCATTTCGGGCGCAAGCCGATCGCGCTGAGCAAATAAGAAATTTTCCAAAAAGTTGCGGACCGCGATCGCATTCATGGCCCCCAAGCCGTAAATCAGTTGATCGACCAGGGGGGTGCCAATCACCTGGAGGGGGAGGCGGCGTCCGGCATCTTGGCCAAAGTCAGCAAACCCCGACGGATTCACCAAAAACAGGGCTTGAATGCGATCGGGCGCTTGAATGGCTAACCGCACGGCGATCGCCCCGGTCAGCGAAGACGCAACCACAATGGCTGGCTGGGTGCAGGTGGCGGCTAAAAACTCGTTCAGGGTTTGCAGATAATCCGCGATGCGGTAGTCCCGTGGGGGATGATCGGCTTGCCCCCACCCCAGCAAATCTGGAGCCAGGACCCGATAGCGATCGCAAAAGGC
>ERZ1066116.88-NODE-88-length-59893-cov-12.320883_pt1 | contig 59893 bp, 38 predicted proteins | sample MGYA00382763_ERZ1066116 | MGnify/ENA primary metagenome ERZ1066116 (study PRJEB33369, sample SAMEA5778346) | biofilm metagenome | biome: Industrial cooling water; feature: Water cooling tower basin; material: Biofilm | place: United Arab Emirates | collected...
GAGTCGATACAGTGCCGCCCACAGGAATAAACTTCATATCTTTAAATTTATATTCTTGAATTCCTTCTTGCAAATTGGCAATTGTGAACGGGTCGATATTTTGGGTATTTGCGCCCCTTTTCACTCTAATGGTACTATATGCCTTAATGTCGGTTTCTGATATTCCGTTCAAGCTTTTTAATTCATCTACAGTCATAGCAAATTTTTTGGAAATAGACCACAGCGTCATGTGTGGCTCTATCACATAAGCCATAGCCATAGGCTCATATTTATCTTTGGCCCCTAATATTGAAAATTCAACTCTGCGATTTAGTTGACGACCAATGTATGAATTGTTGCTTCCCACAGGCTTTCCAGCACCTACAGGAATGGTGACAAGAGCCGTTTGGTCTACGCCCCTACCCACCAAATAGTCGTAACATGCTTGAGCCCTCATTTCCGCCAAATGTTTATTGTAAACAGGGTCGCCATAGCCATCAGTATAGGCTCTTATTTCTATTTGTATGCCTTTATTTTCTCCATAATAATTTAATAGCTCGTCCATTATTTTTTTGCCTGCATTGGTAAGTTCGATAGAATTAAAATCGAAATACACATTTTCAAACACAGCTCCCATCGATTTTTTCGGAGAAGGTTTTACTTGAAAAGACGAAACCGTTACATTTGATTTAGAACCCGATACTGCACTTTGTTTGGGAGTATTGTTAGGTTTTGATACAGCTGGAGCTGTATTGAAAGCCAAGGTATTATCGTCTCCGGATGTTTTTTGCTTTTCAGCCGATGCAGGATTTTCTTTTGCTCCTTCGGGGGTAAGTACTGTATTGGCAGTCTCAGCTGTTACTTTAGGTTTCTCTGTTTTAGCAGGGGCTGTTTCGGCTGGTTTAGTCTCGGCCGGAGCAGCTGCAACAGCTACTTTTTTCTTTTCTACCAAATAATTGACCTTTGCCTCTATCCTTGGGTCACTGGCAGCCATTGTTATTTTAAAATTTTGGTCTGTAGGCAGATTATCAAACCTGAACTCGCCATTTGAATTGGTCTTCGCCTCTTTGATAATTTCTCCTTTTTCGTCTTTAAGCGCAACACTCACATTGGCCACTGGCTGTTGGGTATCGTTATACACCATGGTACCAATGCTGGTAATGCTTTGGGCATCTACAAAGTTTTCCTTCGGAATTTCACCAACAATAGATTCTTTCGCTTTCAAGTCAAACTCGTAAATATCCAGCAACCCAATACCACCTTTCCTGTTGGACACCAAATAGCCTTTGTCTTTGCCTATATTAAAATAAAAGTCATCTCTATTTGAGTTAAACGGCAAACCCAAGTTAACTATAGAATCGCGCTTGCGACCTGTGGCTAAGTATATGTCCAAGCCTCCAAAGCCCTCGTGACCGTTTGATGCAAAATATATAGTGTTGGTATGGTCATCCCAAAAAGGTGAAATCTCTACATAAGGCGTATTTATTTTCACCATATTCATGGCAGGCTGCCAATCTTCAGCTTGGCCGGTTTTGTCTTTGTTGATAGACATCCACACATCATTCATGCCTTTTCCACCCGGGCGTTTTGACACAAAAAACATGGTATCAGCTGTTGGCGACAGTGTAGGTTGTGCATTCCAAGTGTTGATTGGATTTATGTTTTTATTGAGTTTTAAAGGCTTTGTAAATTTTTCATTTACTTTTTTAGACACATATATAGCACATTCGGGGTCGCAAATGGTGTAATAGTATTTGTGTTTGTCTTTCGTAAGCTCTCCTGCTCCATCATCATATTTCGTGTTTACTATGTCGAAGCCATCATTATTGTGGGTACGTTCCCATTTTTCTCCCACTTTTTCATACCTGAAGTTATCACTTCTGGCTTCACCTGTGGCCATATTCATTTCAGAGCCTTTGGAATCTGCTCGCATGGAGGTGATTACTATAGATGAATCGTGATAAAAAATCATTGGCGCAAAATCTGTGTTCTTTGAGTTTACAGGTGGCGGCAATAGCTTGAAATCTATCTCTTTTTGAGGCTTTTTCAATTCTTCCAATGCATAAACGCAACCTCTATACTCAAACTCTGCTTCTTTGAAGCGAATTTTATCCTCTTCGGTTTTAGGCTTGAAAGTGTTAATAAACTTTTGAATAGAAACTTCTGCTTCTATATACTTGCCATTTGTTTTCTGCATGAGTCCTAACCAAAACTGTGCATACGGAAACTTTGTAGAGTGCAGATTCAAAACTTTTTCATACCAGATCTCTGCATCGTCATAGTCGAGGTTTTTTCGATAGCATTCCGCCAATTGGTAATCTACGTAAGGGTCGTTGGGTTTCAGTTTAGAGGCTTTGAGATATTCTTGCGCAGCCAAGTAGTATTCTTCGTCTTGATAATATCTGTCTCCGGCTTGCTTGTGTTCATTAAACTTCTCATCTGCTATGGTTACCTTTTGTGAATAAGCCACAAAAAATGATAAAAAAATCGCTGCGAAAATGATAATATTTTTCCCCTTCAACATATTTTAGTATTGTGTTGTAAAGTAAATAACGTTGTAATACAGACAATTGTATACGTAAACTTTGTAAAATAAGTAAAAAAATATGGATAAAATAGTATTTTATTTGGTTGTGTGGATAACTTGTTTATAATAAGTTATTGAAAAATCAGTATTCAAATTACATAACTTTACACAGATTGTGTGATATTTGAAAAATCTATAAAGAGAATTAAGTCGGCAAATTGCTGCCCCTTACTACACCAATTGTCACCAAAAACATCTGATAGTATTGTATGCAAATAAAGTTTTTTTGTCCTTACTGGGGAAGCGAACACTTAAAGTGGGATGTGTTTTTTGAAAAAGTAAAAGAAGTAGGATACGATGGCATAGAAATGAGCTTGCCTACCCACAAACAAGAAAGGGAGAAAATTATATCGCTGATAAATGAGTACGAACTGGATTTTGTGGCTCAGCATTGGGAAACGACAGATAGTGACTTTGAAGCCCATAAAAAGAACTTTGAAGCCCATCTGCATAAACTGATGGAAGGCAAACCCTTGTTGGTAAACTCTCAAACGGGGAAAGATTATTACAATTTTGTGCAAAACAGCGAGTTGTTTGAAATAGCCAACAAAATATCGATAGAGTATAAAACACCCATAGTACACGAAACCCACAGAGGCAAATGGAGTTTTGCAGCACATATTACCAAACAGTATCTTGAAAAATTACCCATGCTGCGGATAGCTGCCGATTTTTCACACTGGTGTGCCACAGCCGAATCTTTTTTGCACGACCAAAAAGAAGCATTGGAATTGGCCATTTCAAGAACCGACCATATACACACCAGAGTGGGGTTTCCACAAGGGCCGCAAGTAAATGATCCTTTTGCCCCAGAATGGGCCGAAGCTTTGGAAACACATACCATTTGGTGGGATAAAATAGTGATGCAAAAAGAAAAAAGTGGCGCAGAACTCCTCACTATGACGGCAGAATTTGGCCCGGTTCCCTACATGCCTTCTGTGCCCTTTACGCTACAACCTATTGCTAATCAATGGAATATCAATCAGAAAATGATGGAAATGCTCAAAGAAAGATATTTAGACATCTTAGATTAAATGATATTGGAGCTGCGCTTAAAGCCACATATTTAATTGCATCTTATCTATCTGTAGATGTGTCGCTTGGAGCGTGTGCTACGGCTTATTTGGTAACAAGTTTTCATAATGTAGCTTCTCCTATGATAGTGTATGTACTATTGGGATTGTCAACTTTGGCTATCTACCTTAGCGACCACTTGATAGATGCTCAAAAACTAAAGAAAGAAAGCGAAAAACGTAGACTTTTTTTCGTCAAAAATGCTAAAGCCATTCAATTGATATTGACTGCTATATTGTTGACACTTGCCATAGCCTCTATTCGATTTTTGGCCATAAAAACGATATTGATGAGCTGCGGTTTGGTATTTTTGGTGATAGCATACTTTATATTTTTACATAAAATTGGCACAAAACACTTTCCAAAGGAAATTTTCATAGCAGTTGTGTATTCTATGGGCATCTTCATGCCTTATCTTATTTTGTCAACAGAAAAACTAAATTATTTATCGTTTTTGCTCTTTTGCAGCATTGTCCTACTTGCACTGCAAAATCTTTTGGCATATAGCATAGTAGACAAAAATGAAGATTTGAGTCAAGGATTTGCATCTTCTCTACTATTTTGGAGTGAAAAACAACATAAATTTATTCTGAACCTGATTTTTATTGCCAACTTTGCACTTATTATCATCTTATTTTGTTCTAAACCCGAAAAAAACATTCACATTGCTATATTGATTCTTATGCAATTGGCACAGATGTGGGTATTTTATACTCGAAACCAACCTTTTAATAAAAGATACTATCGCTTGGTAGGTGACGGAGCTTTTCTACTCCCTTTTCTATTGACATGGATTGATTAACCAAAAATGAATTTACTAAACAAACTAAAAAACTACCAAACCGATATTTCAGAAACTTTTAAGCTAAGTCTACCTATCATTTTTGGGCGATTGGGGGCGGTTCTCATGGGAGTAACCGACAATATTATGGTGGGCAAAATAGGCTACACATCCTTGGCTGCATCGGGCATTGCCAATTCTATTTATATACTGCTGGTCATCATTCCCATAGGCATGATGATAGTGGGTTCACCCATGATTTCATCGGCAAATAGCCGTGGAGATAAATCGATGGCCGTGAATATTATGAAAAGCTGTATTCAAGTATCTACATTGGTGAGTATATTGTTTATGCTGATACTCACCGTGTTGGCACTCAACTTCAATTGGTTTAATCAGCCTAAAGAAGTAGAAGAGCTGGCTGTTCCTTACTTTTTAATCATTATAGGCTCTGTGTTGCCGCTGATGTTTTTTATAGCAGTTGAGCAATTTAGCGATGGGCTAGAGAAAACAAGAATTTCAATGTTTTTCAATACCACAGGCCTATTGGTAAATATATTTTTCAACTGGATGTTTATATACGGCAATTTGGGAATGCCAAAGCTAGGACTTACGGGAGCAGGTATCGGCACGCTACTTGCTCGTACTTATATGGGCATAGGGATATGGATTTGGGTGCGCTATGGTGCTATGTTTAAAGAATACCCTCTAAAGTTTAATGTATTCGAGCTTCATTCAGAAACATTTTTTAAAGTACTCGAACAAGGCATTCCCAGTGGGATGCAGTTCTTTTTTGAAGTGTCTGCATTCAGCTTGGCGGCTGTGATGATAGGCTGGCTGGGCGCAGTGCCTTTGGCGGCACACCAAGTAGCACTTAGCATGTGCTCCATTTCCTACATGATTTCTACGGGATTCGCTTCGGGTGGAAGCATCAGGGTGGGATTCGCTTTCGGTACCAAAGACAAGACACAAATTTTGAGAGCAGGGAAAAGCACACTGATGCTTGTGGCCGTACTCATGACCCTTAGTTGCATCACTTTTACGGTGTTTTCAAATTCGTTGGTGTGGCTCTACAACGATGATATTGATGTGGTGAACGTAGCCTCTGTTTTGCTGATTATTGGTGGTATATTTCAATTAGGAGACGGAATTCAAGTAGTAGCGGTACGCGCTTTGCTTGGTATAGAAGATGTAAAAGTACCTACCATTCTGACTTTGATAGCCTATTGGGTAATAGGTCTTCCACTTGGGTGTGTGCTCACTTTTGTATTTGATTGGGGAGTGAAGGGAATATGGATAGGGCTATCTACAGGTTTGATATTGGCTGCCATACTACTCACCTATCGATTTTTAGACAAAGGGAAACGGATACCTTAAGTACCAATTGTGCTATTTGAGCTGCTTTATTAATGAAAAAATAGAACCCATTGTCCCCAAAAGCAATAAAACCAGTGTGAAAATGGGCGTTGAATTTTTAAAATAACCATCGAGCCAATGCCCGCCATAGGCAAATACAGCTATGGTGAATCCCATTTGCATGCCCATAGCTGAGTATTTTAAAGCAGCATTAGGCTGTGGCTTTTTGTTTTGCGGGCTCATCTATACCATTGAGTTGGGCTGTGGTGCTTTGCTTTATTTCACCTATCATTTTACATGAGCCATTAAAATGTGCGCCCGATTCGATGATGAGCTTACTTGTTTGTATATCGCCCTTTATTTTTGCAGATGCTTTGAGAATAAGCAAATCAAATACCTCTACATGACCAGACACAGTACCGGCAATCTCTGCATTTTGGGCATAAATATTGCCTTCCACCAAGGCATTTTCTCCCAGAGCCAGTTTTGCTTTGGTCTTCAAATCACCTACAAGCTTGCCTTCCAGTCTTATATTTGATGTGGTTTCTACGTTACCTTTTATTAATGTGCCTTTTCCTATGATGTTGTTTGACACACTCACCTCTTCGGCCTCTTGTTTGATGCTTTTTCCGCTAAACATGCTTTTATAAAAATTGGTTACACATGCTAAAGTACGTAAAGAAATTGTTAATTCAAATCAATAAGTAGAACATTAAAAAAATTACCTACCACTCTCCCGTTTGAGAATGTCAAATTCTACATAAAATATTCAAATAAAATTAAAATATACACAAGGGGTGATAGAGCAAAGATTCTATGTATAACTTTACAAAAAGTATATACAATTTTTATTGGCTCAATAATGCAATAAAATATGGATAATGTAAAAACATTTTGGGAAAGCCTATCGAGCTATATAATTCTAGAAAACAGCCTCCAAAACATAGCCATTGCAGGGGCTATTTTGGTATTAGCATTCATTTTCAGAAGGTTTATATCTGTACAATTCAACAAGTTTATTTATCGATTTTTAAAAAGTTTATCAAGCGAAATACCGGTAAAAGAATTTGTAAATCTGCACCGCAAGCCTGTAGAGTTTTTAATTTTTTTGGTGATGATATACGCAGCATTCAGCTTTATAGAATATCCTATTGCCTGGCATTTGTCATCTGAAAAGAAATTTGGGTTGAAAATGTTCATTAATAGAGGATATCAACTTTTGCTGTTTTTTGCTATTATCTGGACCTTGTTTCGTACTGTAGATTTTTTCACCTTGGTCTTAAAGAAAAGGGCTGCCGAAAACGAGTCGAAACTCCAAGAACAACTGGTGCCATTTATGCGCCAATTGTTAAAAATTGTTATCGGCATCGTATTCTTCTTTGTGATGCTTGCTGTTATTTTCAAAGTAAATGTAGGCGCAGTGATTACAGGTTTGGGAATAGGTGGTGTGGCTGTGGCATTGGCAGGGAAAGAAACACTTGAAAACTTATTGGCATCGTTTACTATATTTGTAGACAAACCTTTCGTGGCCGGAGACTTGGTGAAAGTACAAGGAATTGTGGGAAATGTAGAAAGTGTAGGATTCAGAACCACCAGAATAAGAACTGTAGACAAAAGCTTGGTAACAATCCCCAACAAACTGCTGATAGACCAGCCACTTGAAAACCTCACCAACAGACAACTTCACAGAAACCGCATAGTGCTGGGTCTGCCCTACGGCACACCAATTGAGATAGTAAACACGGTGATAGAAAGACTAAAAAATGCCATAGAAAACCATGCTGAAACATCTCCTGACTATTTGGTGTTTTTAGATAACTTTGGAACATACGCACTTGAAATTACTGTTATCTACAATGTATATGCCGTGGACTTTGGTGATTTCTTCAGGGTAAAAGAAGATTTGAATTTTAAGTTTCACGATATTATAGAAAACAGTGGAGCAGATTTTGAATATCCAACCTCGATTGTGTATTACCGAAACGGAGACAGTAGACAATCAATACCTGAATTTATAAAAAATGAAAAGAATGAGAAATAGCCTTATTGTACTGCTAGCTACAGCCGGCATAATGTGGTACTGCACCAACGACAAAGAAGATAATCTACAGCCCAAACCCAATACAAGTGTTCCTGGTAACAACCTGGGTGGAGTACCCGACACTTCAAAATTAAGCAGAGATGTAAACCCTATTTTTAATAAATACAGCTGTACGGCTTCGGGCTGCCACGGTGGAAGTTCAAATGCCGGTGGAGTAAATCTTTCCAACTACACTTCGCTTGCAAGAGTGGCGCAAAACGGGCAATTATATTGTGCTGCTTCACACGGAAGCAGCTGTTCGCCTATGCCCAATGCCTCTACAAAAATGAACGACACTGAATTGGCCATTTTAAAAAAATGGATAGATTCGGGTGCTATCAACAACTAATTTCATAAAAACCGTATTAATTGTTTAGAGTACATTTGCAGCTTGATGTTGAAAAATAATGCATTCAAGCAGTGGGGAGGGAAATAAAAATGATTATATTGGTTTGAACTTAAACATGCACGCCCATGGAAGGAGGTTACAGAGATACAGAAGAAGGCAAAAATTTGGTGAAAAAATTTGAAGAAATCATCAATGGCAACGCCTCCTCATTTTTTACTGAAGAAGAATATGAGTACCTGATACAGCACTACATGCTGCAAGGCAAAAGCAAAAAGGCGCTAAAAGTGATAGACTATGCCATTGAGCAAAATCCATTTTCTACCGATTTTCAGCTGGAAAAAGCGCGCATTTTGTTTGAAAGCGAAAAGTACCAGCAAGCGTACGATATCATAGAGACCATAGAGCTCATTCAGCCCAACGACATAGATGTGATATTGCTCAAAGGAGCTATATTGACAAATTTGTCTAAATACGAAGATGCCATTCACATACTGACAGCTGCCCTGGAACTAGGCGAAGAAGAAGATGAAGTAAACTATAGTATAGGACTTGCATACCAAAGTTGGGGACGCTATGATGAAGCTATCAAATACTATAAAGCCGCTATCGAATTAAATTTAGACCATGAAGATGCTACTTATGAATTGGCATTTTGCTTGGACAACACCAATCAGCTTCAAGAAAGCATAGACTACTATCAGCAGTTTATCGATAATGACCCATTTTCTGCCAATGCTTGGTACAATTTAGGGGTAGTTTACAGCAAACTTATGGACTGGGATAAGGCCATAGAGGCTTACGACTATGCCACTTTGCTGAAAGAAGACTTTGCTAATGCCTATTTCAATTTGGGTAATGCCCAAATGAACAAAGGCAGCTACTCCGAGGCGCAAGTCATGTACAAAAAAACCATAGAACTGGAAGGCCCAACGCCCGAAGTGCTGTGTTGCTTGGCAGCAAGCTATGAAAAAATGGAGCTTTTTGATTCTGCCATTTCACATTTTAAGCAGGCAATAAAGATAGACCCCAACTATCACGAAGCCATGTTTGGCATAGGCTCTTGCTTAGAATCGCAAAACAAATGGTTGGAAGCATCGCATTTTTTCAGAAAAGCCCTCAACTACGATGATAAAAATGTGGCTTATATGATAGCCTTGGCAGATGCTGAGTACAACACGGGCAACATAGTATCGGCCATGGAAAACTATTTGAAAGCAGTGGACCAAGACCCTGAAGTGCCTGAACTATGGCTCAACTGGTCTCAAGTGTTTTACGATGCGGGCGAATATGAAAAAGCTTCGGCCATCTGCGAAGAAGGAATAGAATACCTTCCGCAAGAGGCAGAATTGTACTATAGAAATACCGTATATTTAATTCTTGACGGAAAATACAAGGAAGCGTTTGTATTTTTAGAAAATGCCTTAACTTTGGACTTTGATAAGCATACAGTACTTTTTGACTTTTTCAAAGAATTGGAAACGCAAAAAGCACTTTATAAAATTATCGATCAATACAAAACGCAAAATTAATTCGCTAAACACATGGTGAAGAACTCCCCACACCGTGCATACCAAACAACTCACTTCCAAGGGGGACGGAGGACTTTTTTGAGCATATGAACTATTTTCTTTCCGACATTCCCGAGCGCACACAAAAACCAAGGGAGTCGGGGTTTACAATGGCCATGGACAAGGGCTTGAGCATACGCGAAGCCGAGGATTTTGTAAGCATTGCAGGCCAATACGTAGACATAGTAAAGCTGGGTTGGGCCACATCTTACGTGACTCCAAGGCTTGAAGACAAACTAAAAATATACAAAGAAGCAGGAATTCCGGCTTACTTTGGTGGCACTTTATTTGAGGCATTCATCGTTCGTGGCCAATTTGACGACTATTGCCGCGTGCTTGACAAATACAAGCTTGAATTTGCAGAGGTATCAGATGGTTCCATAGAGCTAAACCATGAGGTAAAGCTTGAGTATATCAGAAAACTGGCAAATAATTTCACTGTGTTGTCTGAAGTAGGCTCTAAAGATGCAGAAAAAATAATACCACCCTACAAATGGATTCAACTCATGCAAACTGAGCTGGATGCCGGAGCATGGAAAGTGATAGGCGAAGCACGTGAAGGTGGAAATGTAGGACTTTTCCGTTCTACAGGCGAGGTTCGCTCGGGCTTGGTAGAAGAGATATTAACCCAAATTCCGTTTGAAAAAATCATTTGGGAGGCTCCTCAAAAAGCCCAACAAGTGTGGTTTATAAAACTATGTGGCACCAACGTGAACTTAGGTAACATAGCACCCAACGAAATTATTCCTTTGGAAACCATCCGCTTAGGTCTCCGTGGCGATACTTTTCATGATTTTTTAAAGTAACCCCAAACAGCATGGTTTAAAAACAAAAAACGCCTTGAGAATTTATCACAAGGCGTTTTTTGTTTCGTTATCTGTACATTCCCAACTGGTCTTTCAGTTCTTTGCGGGCTATGTGTATTCTGTTTTTGACTGTACCAAGCGGAATATCAAGCTTTTCAGCAATTTCATGGTATTTGAATCCCCTATAATACATAACGAAGGGGACACGATAGTCTTCGTGAATAATATTTAATGCTTTGTTGATATCATCTAAAGCGAACTCAGAAATAGCACCATTTAGAGTTACATATTTTGATGAATTAAGGTAGTGTAGGTTTTCGGTGGTGTCAATGAAAGTATTTTTTTTCACCATTTTTTGATAGTTGGTGATAAAAGTATTTTTCATGATGGTGTACATCCAGGCTTTGAGATTGGTACCCTCAGAAAACTTCTCTCTGTTAGTAAAGGCTTTGATAAGTGTGTCTTGCAGAAGGTCTTTCGCATCGTCTAAATCGCGCGTGAGGCGCATGGCAAAGGGTTTTAAAGCCTTTGAGATAAGTACGATGTTTGAATTAAATTCTCTCTGTGTCATAGTCTAAAGGATTTTGTTTAAGAGATACAGTTCAAAGTTAAACAAAAAAATCTAACTACAAATATTTTTGTTTAATATTTTAAAATAATAGTTAAACAAACGAGATTCATAGATCCATTATTGTACATAATTTGTGTAGAATTAGAATTGGAATACTACAAAATTTTGGGTTATTTCGCTAGACAATAAACATATACTTTTACTTCTCATGCAATCATCTCGCAGAAAAACCATAAAAAATATAGGCTTGGGAGCAGCTGCACTTGCCTCTATGCCTACTTTAGCTTCTGTAGCAGAACCCTCAAAAGACAAAAAACCTATGTTGAAAGGAAATATTAAACAATCGGTATGCCGATGGTGCTACAGCGATATTGCTTTTGAAGAGCTGTGCAAAGCAGCCAAAGAAATAGGTTTGCAATCGATAGAACTGGCCGGACCGGAAGAATGGCCAATATTGAAAAAATACGGATTGTATTGCGCCATGCCTTGGGGCGCAGGATTGGGAATCACCAAAGGGTTTAATGACCCTGCCTATCATGAAGAACTGATAAAAAGCTATTCTGAACATATACCCAAAGTGGCTGCTGCCGGCTACGACAAACTCATTTGCTTTTCAGGAAATAGAAACGGGCTGAGCGATGAGCAAGGAATAGCCAACTGTGTGGAAGGATTGAAAAAACTCATGCCTATTTGTGAAAAATACCAAGTGACGCTGGTGATGGAGCTGCTAAACAGCAAAGTAGACCATGCTGACTACCAATGTGACAAAACGGCTTGGGGCGTGGCACTCTGCAAAAAATTGGGTAGCGATTATTTCAAACTGCTCTACGACATCTATCACATGCAAATAATGGAAGGTGACGTAATCCGCACACTCAAAGAAAACATCAAATACATAGCTCATTTTCACACAGGTGGCAACCCCGGTCGTCATGAGATAGACGAAACGCAAGAATTGTACTATCCGGCTATTATGAAAGCCATATTGGAAACCGGCTACAAAGGCTATGTGGGTCAAGAATTTATTCCAACCAAGAAAAACAAGTTGGAATCGCTAAAGGAGGGGGTTTTGATATGTGATGTGTAGTTTTGTTTATAGGCTTGTTAGCAGTAATTGTCCCAGTACAAACTAGACAATGATTACGAAAAAAATATTTGACGAAAAAGGACTAGGATTTACTCGTATTTTTTCAACTGACAAGGTTGAAAAAGTAAACCCAGTTGAATATTATAAAAAATGGGAAATTGAAAAGAGAGCAATTTCATTAAGAGACATTTTGAATCTTGAAAATCCATTTCTAGCATCACAATTAGACGACAAGTTTTTTATAAAAAAAGCGGAAGAAACATTAATTGGATTTTTTGAAAATTTTGATCAGACAAAAGTTCATGAAAATTTTATCGAATTACTAGGAACTACTCGAAAAAAAGATCAGGAAAGATTGCTTAAAAAGTTGACACTAAACATTGATGAGTTAATGTCTCTAATTTTCAAATCTTATAATGATTTTGGTTTTTTATATAGCAAATATCGTTTTGAAAATTTACCAAATGGATTTGATGGAAAGAAATTACCAAAACTATTTCAGTTAAAAGAGGATGGAACAATTGAGAAAGTAGGTGAAACAGATTTGACTGACGGTGAGTTAAAAAATGTTATTGAGCATAGAAAAGTGATAGTTTCTCATTTCTTTGAAAAAGATGATTTTTGGCATTGTTTCTTTCTTACATACAATAGTATCGGTGGAAAAGAAAGTTGGAAGAATGGTCAGGCACATTTTCATTACATTTCAAGTTCTTTTGGTATTTCAAAAGCAGATTTTATTGAAAGCATGCGAACAGGACAATATAAATCAACTTCAATTCATATTGACCTATCTGATTATGGAAACCAAAGTGGAAACTAATAACTATCGCTAACATCAGTAACTGTTGCACAACTACTAAGTAAAACTGAAGTTTCGCCCATTTGGGTGTTACTCTCTAAAAAGTGAAACAAATTTAATATATACTAGGTCAGAAAGAGGCTGCTTGTTGGTCAAAAGAAGACCAAACAAGGGCGAATTCTATAAATTTACGTTTAGGATATAGCCAAATAGAAATTCGTTCACCAAAAGAAATTGTAGGAAATGAAAACGATAATTAAAAAAGAAAAAGACTTTGACACGGTAAAAACTTTCAGAGCCATTAAAGAGGAAATATCAAAAGAAATAGAAGGTATGACCTACGAACAGCTTAGAAAATATCTAGACGAAAACAAATTGAACAAGACTGTAGATTAAAATACCCTTCCATAACATCATATTGCTAAAATTTCGCCCTTTTTGATGTTCTTCATCCAAAAGCAAAAACAGATTTAATAGAAAAAGGCTTCTGTCGGTCTCAATAAGACCAAGGGCGGAACTCTCGTTATTTTTTTGAAAACAATTCACTGTTCTGCTTATTTTTATCATACGAAAAAAAAATTTCTTTATACCCACACCAATGACGGCAGAAGTAATAACCATAGGCGATGAAATTCTTTATGGGCAAATAACCGATACAAACACACAATACATAAGTGAAGAATTGTCAAAAATTGGCATAAAAACCATCAGAAAATCGTCCGTAGGCGACACCCAAGAAGCTATTTTGCAAATATTAAATGAGTCTACCCGCAGGGCCGATGTGATAATAATGACCGGAGGACTAGGTCCCACCAAAGACGACATCACCAAACACACCATAGCCAAATTTTTTGGCGTAGAAATGACCATTCACCAACCCACGCTCGACCAAGTGACGGAATTTTTCACCAAAAGAGGCAGGCCAATGCTGGAGGTGAACATGCATCAAGCCGATGTGCCAGCCAATTGCGAAGTGTTGATGAATAAAATGGGTACAGCTCCGGGCATGTGGTTTTCCGCTCATGGAAAGGTTTATATCTCCATGCCAGGAGTGCCTTATGAAATGAAGCACATCATGCAAACTGCGGTGATTGAAAAATTAAAAAGCCATTTTCAATTACCTGTTATTGTGCATAAAATGGTGCACACCGTGGGTTTGGGAGAAAGTTTTTTGGCTGAAAAGATAAAAGATTGGGAAGAAAGCTTGCCTCCACACATCAAACTGGCCTATTTGCCTTCTTTGATGATAGTAAAACTTCGCCTCACGGCCATAGGCAACAATGAAAATCTTTTAAAACAGGAAATTGATGCCTTGGTAGAAAAACTTAAATCGCTGGTGGGAGAATATATTTTTGGCTACGATGAGGACAGCAAACTAGAGGCTGTGTTGGGCGCAAAACTGAAAGAAAAAAACTTGACCATAGCCACTGCCGAAAGCTGCACAGGTGGGTATTTGGCACATTTGTTCACCTCTGTGTCGGGAAGTTCGGCTTACTACAAAGGTTCGGTGATATCGTATGCCAACGAAATAAAAATGCAAGAACTTAGCGTACCGCCATCGGTTTTGGATACGTATGGAGCTGTAAGTGAAGAAACGGTGAAAATTATGGCTGAAAATGTAGCCAAAAAGCTAAATACCTCTATTGGAATAGCCACATCGGGCATAGCAGGCCCCGATGGCGGCAGTGAAGACAAACCTGTGGGTACACTTTGGGTAGCTTGTTTTTACAATGGCAAAACCATCACTAAAAAATATGTTTCGGGCAATAACAGAGAAAATAATATTCGCTTATTTTCTCTCTTTGCGCTGAATTTGTTGAGAGGCGTCTTGGGAGAGTAAGTATTCTAACCCAAAATACTCAATAGACTTTCTATTCCGAACTCAAACTACTTCAAAATCAGACATTTTCTTTACTTTAAGCTCGTCACCATAATAGTCCATTATGACTCCTCACTTAAAGTACTGATTTTCTTGTATTTTGAGCTCTCATTACGAAACTCTATTGAGCATTTTGGGTTTAATTTTTCCCTGCCAGCTGCCCGCATGCAGCATCTATGTCTTTGCCACGGCTGCGCCTGATGGTGACGTTCACGCCCTTGGCCTCTAAATAGTTTTTAAATTTTTCCAATTTATCTTCTTCGGTATTTTTATAAGAGGCTTCGGAGATGGGATTGTATTCAATAATATTTATTTTGCAAGGTACGGCTTTTGAAAATTGATATAGTTCTTCGGCATCTTGCTGTGTATCGTTGAAGTTGTTGAACACGATGTATTCGTAGGTGAGCCTGCTGCCCGTTTTGTTGTAAAAATAAACCAAGGCCTGTTTCAAAGCTTCCAAACTGTTGGTTTCATTGATGGGCATAATGGTGTTTCGCTTGGTGTCGTTGGCTGCATGGAGCGAAAGTGCCAATTTTGACCGAAAGCCGTCATCGGCAAGCTTGGTAATGATTTTGGCCACTCCGGCAGTAGAAACCGTGATGCGGTGGCGCGACATATTGAGTCCATCGGGCGCAGTGATGCGGTCTACAGCTTTCATCACATTGGCATAATTAAGCAATGGCTCGCCCATTCCCATAAAAACAATATTGGTAAGTGGCTTACCATAGTGTTCCTCTGCTTGCCTTCTTACTTCTACTACTTGATCATAAATCTCGGCAGGGTCAAGATTGCGAACCCTATCCATGTAGCCTGTGGCGCAAAACTTGCAGGTGAGTGAACAACCTACTTGCGATGAAACACAAGCAGTCATGCGGTCGTCTGACGGAATAAGCACACTTTCTATAATATTTCCATCAAAAAGTTTGAATGCCGATTTGATGGTGCCATCGTTGCTCACCTGCTTTTTGTGGACACTCAGAGCATTGAACACAAATCTAGAATCGAGCCATTCACGAGTTTTCAGCGACAAATTGGTCATGTCTGCAAAGCTCATGGCCGATTTTTCCCATATCCACTCATGCACCTGTTTGGCTCTGAAAGCTTTTTCGCCTGCTTCATCAAAAATCTTTTTTAACTCATCAAGCGAGACTTTTCGTATATCTCTGCGCTCTGTGGATGTTTCCATTTTGCAAAATTATGCTTTTTTTATTGCTATTTTACCTTAAAAAGCTATATTGCTTTATACTTTTCATTTCACAACCCCTTTATTTCTATTGGAACTTGAAAAATTAAAATTTCCCATAGGCAAGTTTGTAAAGCCTGAGGTAGTCACAAAAACACATATTGATAATTATATAAATGATATAACCCATTTTCCGGAAAGGCTGAAGGCCGAGGTGTTGCACCTTACAGACGAACAGCTAGATACGCCCTATCGAGCTGAAGGATGGACCATAAGACAAGTGGTTCACCACTGTGCCGACAGCCACATGAACAGCCTTACCAGATTCAAATTGACACTTACTGAAGACAAGCCTATGGTCAAACCTTATTTTGAAGACCGATGGGCAGAACTGGCCGATTCAAAACACTTTCCCATAGCTGCTTCTATAAAGATGTTGGAAGGGATTCACGAACGCTGGACAGCATTGTTGCAATCGCTCACCGATGCCGATTTAAAAAGAAGTTTTATTCACCCTGAACATGGCAAAGAGTTTAGGCTCGATGAGAACATCGGTATTTATGCATGGCACTGCAACCACCATTTGGCGCACATCACCATGCTGAAAAAAGAAAAAAACTGGAAATAAATATTCATACAAAAGAACAAAACTGCAAGCTTTTCGTGTTGAGGCTAAAAATACAGTATTTGTAAAGATGAAAATCCCTGCCATCAAAAAAGCCGTAGAAAACTATAGCATAGCCCAACTCAAAGAAGCAGAGAACTCGCTATTGGAAGAACAGCCCTTATCTATAGAAATAGAAGGCAGCGATGAAGGCGAGCAACTGACACACATTCTAGCCGCCATTTGGATTCGGCACGAAATGCAGCACCAAAAGATAGATTTCAATGCTGCCCTGCGCCAATACACTTCCAGAGTTAGGACTTCAATCAATTGAATTTACTCCATTTTTTGCTCACAATCGCATCGCTTGGCTGAAACAAACTTTCCATGAGTGACGATTTCAAGTAACAGTTCCGGTTCAAAAAATGCAGAAAAGAAGGGAGGAGTTGTGAGCATGAACAAGTTTACGAGAGTGGATTTACCTTAAAACTAAACTCGCTGTCAAACTTCTTAAAAAAATCGCAATTGCTGAGCACTGTGCTGTAGTTTAAAGTGCTAAAAACTTTAGGAGCATTGTTTTCTCTGTATCTGCCTTTAAAAGACTTTTACCCAATATCCTCTTTACAAAAAAACCACTCTGCAAGGCTGAGTGGTTTTTCAATAAATTAACTACTACTATTTACTTTAATTAAAATTGTAAAAAACACAAGACTCTAGTTTTATCCATTCACCAAAATCATCATCTCAAAATAATTTTCCCTACTTTATACTCCGTTTTTACAATATATACTCCGGAAGGAAGATTGATTATTGTTGGCTCTGTAAGGCTGAAATCGAGCACTTTATTGCCAAGAGTATTGTAAATGCTAACATTAACAGGATATTTAAAAGCATACAATGATTGATTTTGATTCTCAAACCACCATTCTGAGAAGCTATCTATCTTATTTATAATATTAGTAATACCAAATTGGGTAATGGTAATTGACTTTGAAAAACCTATTATGCCGGTAAACGCTATATCAAAAGTTTTAGTAAGCTCTAAATTTTCAGGCAATGTCAATGTTACAATAATACGATTGTCTTGGCCCAAAAAAGTAGAAACAGTAAAGCTTTCGTCTGCGACAATATTCCACGCAAAATTAGAACTAATGGTAAGTGTCACAGCCCCTCCCACCTGTGGCACAGACAATTCATTGCTTGAAACTTCAAGTATAGGGTCTAAGGCAAGCTGCGAAAGTTCTAAAGACAATGAACTTGACAAAGCCTTAAAACTAAGCGATTCCCCCCTCTTAGTCAATCCTACATACATGCCGGCTGTGATAGTAACTACTGCCGAAGATGTACCATAGGTAGGTGTGGCTGAATAGTTTTCACTTAATCCTGAAATAGTCCAAGGGGCATTGGAAATAACATTTAGTGTTTTGCTTCCACCCATCCCTGTAAAACTTAGAGCTGAGTTACTGATTGAAAATTGCAACGTACTACCCGATTGTGTAAAGTTCATAATTACACTTAGCCCATGGCTGGTGATAGTGATTACTTCCGTACGCACATTTGCAGTAGGGTTGGTATTGATGGAAATACCAACAGTTTTGTTTCCAACTCCAGACATAGTAGAAATGGTAAAAATGGAGCTGCTTCTGTTTATTACCCAATCTTCATTAGCGGTTATTATCAGACCAAAAGAACCGCCAAAACTATTGAAACCTACATTGCTTGAAGGGACACTCAACACCGGGCTAAATGCAGCTTGAGTCAAATTAACACTTTGGGTAATTCCGGCAGAAGTAATGATTAAAACATCAGCAAAACTATTTGAAGTGAGATGTTTTGCGGCTGTGATGGTGAGCACATAATTTTTAAACCCAACGACACTTGAAAGCAAAAATCTATTTCCCTGCGTGGCTGCTTGCCAGTGGGTATTTCCATTTATGGTCAATAAATATATTCCTCCTGAATAGCTGAAATGGGCATTGGCAGTACTTACACTCAAACTTGGAATTAAAGCCTCTTGAGTCAAGCTAATAATTCTAGTAATTGTACTCCCGGTTAAAGTTAATATTCCGCTGAAAGAATTTACACTTTGATTGTCCGGTACGGTGATAGAAACCAGACCATTTCCAAATCCACTGGTTGTGTTAAGAGTAAAATACGGATTACTATCTGCCAATGTCCAATTGATATTACTTGTTACAGATAGTATTATCGTAGAAGGATTGGCAGTAAATGCAACATTGTTTTGGGTAACAAACAGTACTTCAGGTCCGCCCTCTTGGTTAAATGTTAAATACTCAGTACTTGTTAAACCATTAACTGTAACTATCAAATTGATAGGCGTGGTGCGGCTATTTTGGCTAATCACCAGAGAAATAGAAGCATTTCCAAAACCAGTAGTAGTATTAGATGTAACACCTTGTGGCAATAGAATAGACCAAGGTGCATTTGAGGTAATGGTAAAAGACTTGCTTTCACCCAAACCGCTTACAGTAGAAGATGCAGAAGCCAATGACAAAGTAGCTGGAATGGCCTGCTGAAAGATGGTAGATGTTGCGGTGAGGCTATTACTTGTAATTTCTATGATTCCGCTTGATGTAAAAACCGTATTATTAGCAAGTCCAGTAATGCTAACTATGGCATTACCTACGCCTGTAGTAGAACTTGAACTATAACCATTTGGCAGATTTAAGTTCCAACTCACGTTTGATGATACCGTAAGTAACTGTACACCACCGGCTTGAGGGAAAGTGAGTGTAGCAGGTGAAAGAGAAACAAAAGGAATAGGAGCTACTTGTCTGTAGGTAGTGCCAAACCTTATTTCATCAACCAAACCGCTACCATTGGTAGAGGCAGTAGCATCTACCGTTCCTACTTGAAAAGCAATGTTTGTAAATCCTCCCGAATTGTCATTAAAAGAGCTTACAAATGGTCCTACACTCGGATTTGTAGGCTCTTCTCCATTTAATGTAGGATTTACAAATCCGGTAAAAGTATGTTCTGTAAACCCAAATTGTACCTTTAATACATATAAATTTGGCGTGTTTTTTGCCACAGAAACAGTGTTTACGCTACCTGTAGTGTTATTGCCCGTTCTTATATCCATTTTAAAAGGTCCATTATTGGGGCTGGTATTAGACAAATATCCAAACTCAACTAACCTATTGGCCAGATTGTGCGGATTAGTGCCATTGTAAAGTGTAAATGAAATATCTTCATTAGACCATTCTTGGGTTTTATTTAATATACCACTTACATACATCACTGTACCAGGTTTACCCAAATATCTACCAAACGCAGTAGAGGCCACAGTGTAGTTTGCAAATCCTGTACTTGTCATGTTAAGTGTTCTTACAATAGCTTGACCATCAATAGGACTTGGAGTATAAGCACCACCTGAAAAATATCCATCTTGAGCTACCAGTCCATTGATAGCATTAGACTCATTGGATGAAAACACCCTATATCGCTCGTAGAAAGTACCAAAACCTCCATTGTGTGCTGTCCATGGCGTTGAAAAACCTATTCCACCGTTTAAGTTTGTTGCAGTGAAGGTAGTTACACCATAGTTAAACCCTTCGTAAGCCAAAAGCATATCAGGCAAGGCAATGGTTTGAGGAATGCTGCTGTATGCTATTATTCTTTGTACTGTTGTTCCTGTTACAGAAAAAGAACCAAATAACTCAGTATTTCCATTTTTGATAGGTGCTGAAACAGTTAAAACAGAAATTCCGGCAGTACCGCTTAATGGAACAATAGAAGCAAAACCTTGATTTGACACTGACCAAGCTATGTTAGAGTTTACAGTTACCAACCTTATACCGCCCTGATATGGATATGTAAGGCCTGTAGGACTAGCTGTCAATTGTTCAATAAAAATAAAAGGGGTAACAGAAGCATAGCTTGTGCCTAATCTAATTTCATCAACTAAGCCACTACCGTTTGCAGATTGAGTAGCAAATTCATTTCCCATTTGAAAGGCAATTTTAGAAAACCCACCCATATTTTCATTAAATGTGGTAACAAATGGTCCTACCGAGGGGCTTGAAGGCTCGTTTCCATTGAGAGCAGGATTTACATAACCGGTAAATGTATGCTGTGTTGCACCAAATTCCACCTTCAATACATATAAAAACGGTGTATTTTGAGCAATATTCACCGTATTTGAACTACCCGTAGTGTTTAATCCTGTTCTTAAATCTATTTTATAAGGGCCGTTTTGAGGGCTTGTAGAACCTATATACCCAAATTCTACCAATCTATTTGTACCATCATGCGGACTATTACCATTATATAATGTATAAGAGATCTCTTGTTCTCTCCATTGGTTAGGTTTGTTTAAAATACCACTTATATATATAGTAGTTCCAGGTTTACCTACATAAGCACCATGAATTGCAGAAGTGGTAGTAAAAGGAGCAAATTGAGAAGAAGTTAAATCAAAATTTCTAATCACTGCCTCATCGTTGAAAGGACTAGGAGCGTAAGAACCGCCAGTCATGTAACGTCCATTGGAAATTAATCCTGTAATCTGTGCCGAAGCATTGGTATTTCTAATTTGAAAATTATTGTAAAACAATCCATTGCCGGAGTCAAACTGAGTCCAAGGACCTGAAAAACCTACTCCTCCATTAAGATTAGTAGCAGTCATGGCAGCTGCGGGATAGTCAAAACCTTCATAAGCCAATGTACCAGAAGGTAAATCGGCAGCAATCGAATAATTAACTACCCTTCTTAGTGCATTTCCAATTATAGTAATATTATCTGTAATTGTACTTGAGCCAGAATTTATGGGAGCAGTAAGCGTTACTACCGAAATTCCACTACCACCACTTGAAGGATTTACTGTAACAACTCCAGAAGTTGAAGCAGACCAGTTAATATTTGAATTTATAGTTAACAAAGATATTCCGCCCACATTTGGAAAACTATAATTAGAATTTGAAACAATGAGCATGTCAGAAGATACCGTAACAGGAGGTACTGCAGCAGGATAAGTTGTTGCTAATCTAATTTCATCAAGATTAATCGAATTTACTCCATTGGCAAACACCCCGCTCACATAGGCCAATTTATTGAATCCAAATCGGGAAGTAAGTGAATAGTTGATGGTAAGTGGTCCAATATTTGGAATAGTAGGCTCAATGCCATCTACAGTAGGATTGAAAAAAACAGAAATAATGGCTTGGTTTAGAGTGTTGGTAAACTCAATTTTGGCTACAGCCAATACTGTTTCTCCCAATACCACCGGTTTTGTAGAACTGTAAACTACATTATCTGTTCTTATACTCCAATTAGGTGAAGTATTTGTACCATTGATGACACCAATATCTAAAAATCTAAAACTACCAGCCCCTGTTTGAGGAGTCGGGTTGTTATGCAAGGTAATCATGTGCGAATTGGTAGGACTTACAGCATTAAATCTCATCAATGTTGAAAAATAAACTGTTTTGTTTGCTGCACCTATTACAAGCTTTCCATCTGAATTATTTGTAGTAAAGCCAGAAAATAAAGATAAATCAAGTGTTCTACCTGCAAAAAGATTAGTACCAGTGGCAGAACCACCCATAGCAAATGCAGTACCTAAAGAACTTAAATTGGCAAAATTCATGGGCGAAGAGGTAGTAATAGCATACCCGAAAGGATTCATGTCACTTCCGCCCACTGTCCAAACATCGGCAAATCCGGCACCGCCATTCAGTCCATTAATAGGGCCGTTGGCATAATTAAAACTTTCATATACGAGTGCTTGTGAAAAAGCTGCGCATACAGAAAACAATAGAATAAGCTTTGACAAACAATACTTTTTAACTGAAGAATAATTCATAACTCTTGACTTGAAATAGTTTAATTTTTCACTTGATTTGTACAAATTTTATAATATAATATTATTGGAGAAGCTAAAAAAACAGATTTCAAGTTTTTAAAAAGCAAAGAGAAACAATGAATGAAAAAATATAATTCACTGATAATTAATGTTTTAATTTTCCCTATTGCGTAAAAAACCCTAAGGGGCATTAATGTAGAGACATCTTTTATTGGGGAGAAAAATTACCTTTTTGTACAAGTGCTAGGATGTGTTGATTTAATCTAAAATATGAGTTTTATCTCTAAGACAATAAATTGAATAAATTGCTTCTTTTCTATGAAGTTCAAATGTATACTAACATTTTTCATTTTTTCTACCCTTACAAGCTACGCTAACGGCAATAATACTTTTTATGATTGTACTTCGGATAAAGTGCCTGCCTACTACGATATTTTATACACTCTCCAGCCCGACACTGTTTCTATTGAAGAAATAGCAAATGTAAATGCACACCATCAGTTTTATGAGCTTCCTGATAGTGCTAAACTGAGCGAGGCAGGCAAAACTTATTGGATTAGAGCAAATGTTATCAACCAATGCGAAAATGAGAGCATTATTTTGAGCTTTTCACGTCATCACCAAGTAGAGTTGTATTTTCGAAGTACTTCTGGCAGCTACTCTGTACAAAAACTTGGCATTTTAACTCCCTTTAGCAAACGACCTTTTGCCTCTAATCATTTATTTTTTCAAGTGCCTTATCAACCCGGCTGGCAAACCTATTATTTCAAAGTGAGAGCATATTACACCTTGGGATTAGGGTTCTACGTGATGAGCCCAGCCCAAGTTCACAACGAAGATGTGGCCAATTTTTTAGGAATTGGGCTCTATTTTGGCATGTATCTCGTAGTGTTTTTTTATGTGTTTTTGGCGTTTGTACGTCTCAGAGAAAAAATTTACGCTTTTTACGCCCTATATATATTTGCCAACATTCTTGGCGGTTTTGCCTCTCATCTTATTCTTCATCAGTATTTTGGAATTCTTAAAAACGACTTTTTTTATGAAACTATTCCCTATGAGCTGGGCACGATTGCATTTATACTATATGCCAAAGAGCTATTTAAGCAAAGAGGCATTTCACGATTGCTCAACAGAATAATCTATGTGAGTATTTTTTTAAGGGTAGTCTTCTTTTTAGCAGGCTATTTTGTTGATTATCATATTCTTTTTTCGCCACTATTGGATTTTGCGCTCTTGTTTCCAGTGTATTATTTGGCCATTGCTAATGCCATAAAAAGATACACACCTTCCTATATTTTTCTATTCGCTGGTCTTTTCATGATTTTTGGCTACTTTTCTCATTCTATAGGCGATATTTTTCCCACATTATCGTCAAAACTATATCTTAATGAATACATAAGCTTCTTTACCATTGGCAATTTGGTTGAGGTATTGTTTTTTCTACTCGCCATCTCGGATAAGATGCGACTCTTGCGAAAGGAAAAAGAACAAGAACATAATCGAGCTTTAAGCTTTCAAATTGAACTCCTCAAAAAATCGAGAGAAAATGAGATTTTAAAAGACAATCTGAACAAAGAATTGGAAAAATTGGTAGCCGAGCGAACCCAAGAACTTAAAATTGCCAACGATGAACTACAACTTCAAGCCATAGAGATCAATAGCATGAACGAGTTTTTGAAGCAGCATAATGTAAAATTACAACACGATGTAGAGTTGCTTACCAATGCTCGTATCATGAAGCCCAATGTGGACTTTGCCGAATTTGAAAAAATGTTTCCTGATGATGAAACTTGCCTCAAGTTCATAGCAGATTTAAAATGGAAAAGCGGCTACAAGTGCATCAAATGCAGCTACAAAAAATTTTACCTCATAGCCCCCGATTTCTCAAGAAAGTGCAAAGGGTGTGGCTACAAAGAAACACCTACCGTAAACACCCTGCTAGACCATGTGAAATTCCCTTTGAATAAGGCTCTCTACATTGTTTATGCTCAATACACAATGCCTGAACTGAACATTAATAAAATATCTGAGGATTTGCAACTCAGAAAAGCCACAGCCTACACTTACGAAAAGCGTGTCAAAGAAGCAATAGAAAACTCTGTCTCGAAAAAAACAAAAGATTGGACTGAGTTAATTTTATAAAAATCTCATTTTTAAGTTGGAAAAACAATAGAAAATTTACCCAAACTTGTTTTATCCTGTCCAAACCATCATTTTTGTGTTGGTTTACAAAAATAATCTTTTTTGAACGGATGAATGTACTTTTGATTGGCTCGGGTGGAAGAGAATCTGCCATGGCATGGAAACTATCTCAAAGCAAATTATTGAAAAAGCTCTATATAGCCCCCGGAAATCCCGGTGTAGAGGCTCATGGCGAAGTGGTGAATATAGGTGTGGAAGAGTTTGAGAAGTTGTCTGCTTTTGCTTTAGAGAAAAAAATAGATATGCTTATCGTAGGTCCCGAAGTGCCTTTGGTGAAAGGGATAAAAGACTTTTTTAAATCAAACCTTGCTACCAAACATATAGCCGTGATAGGCCCCGACAGCAAAGGAGCTGTGTTGGAAGGGAGCAAAGATTTTTCAAAATCATTTATGCAAAAATATGGCATTCCCACAGCCAAATATGCCACATTTACCAAAGAAACCCTCAACGAAGGGCTTCATTACTTGGCCACAAACCAAGGTCCTTATGTCCTCAAAGCCGATGGTTTGGCAGCAGGAAAGGGTGTGATTATTACCAACAACTTAGCCGAAGCCCAAGCCACGCTCAAAGAAATGATAGCCAATTTAAAATTTGGCGAAGCCAGTGCCAAAGTAGTGATTGAGGAGTTTTTGAGCGGCATTGAAGTATCGGTTTTTGTGCTAAGCGATGGCCTAAACTACCTCATCTTGCCGGAAGCAAAAGACTACAAACGCATAGGCGAGGGCGACACCGGGCCAAACACTGGAGGCATGGGGGCTGTGTCGCCAGTGCCATTTGCCGATGCTGCTTTCATGAAAAAGGTAGAAGAAAGAATCATCGTTCCTACTGTGAAAGGCCTGAGAGCTGAAGGTATCGATTACAAAGGATTTATATTTTTTGGTTTGATAAATGTGAAAAACGAACCGATGGTGATAGAGTACAACTGCCGCATGGGCGACCCTGAAACAGAAGTGGTGATGCCTAGGATAAAATCTGATTTGTTGGAACTGCTTACCAAAGTAGAAACAGAACAATTAAACACAGTGAAAATAGAGTTTGAAACCCACGCAGCCACTACTGTGATGTGTGTGGCCGGAGGCTACCCCGATGAATATGCCAAAGGGAAGGTAATTTCAAAACTTAACGAACTGAAAGATGTGATGGTCTTTCATGCAGGTACAAAACGCAATGAAAAGGGTGAAATAGTGACCAACGGAGGGCGAGTAATAGCCCTCACGGCTACCGGAAAAGATAGAAACGAAGCCTTGGCAAAGTCTAAATTGGCTTCGCAAACCATAGCTTGGGAAGGAAAATATTTCCGTAGCGATATAGGATTTGATTTGTAATGCATTTTTAAAAAACGGGCACATTTTGTGTCCGTTTTAGTTCTTTACAATAGTAAAAAACAATTCTTCCTTATTCCCTTCTTTTAGTACTTTCATAAAATAAACTCCTTTTGTGAATTTTTCGGTTTCGACATAGTGAATAGGCGACCCTTCCACTACATTTTGCAAACTCATCAATTGTCCCAATGAATTATAAATAAATAAACGATACGAAGATTTAGCGCTATTTTCAATATAAAATCCTGTTTCTGTGTGTGGATTTGGGTATATTTTGAGGTTTTTAAATAGGCTTTTTTGGATATTATTTACTGATGTTACACTGTCTTTTTGGGCTATCTGAGCGATTTTTTCAGTGTCATTTGCGTTTACAATGGTGTCGTTTGGTGTGGGAATTTTTTGATGAGTTTGATTAGCCCTTTTTAGCAAGATGGTAATCCTGCCGATTTCAAAAGTTTTTTTATCAGATGAAATTACAAAATTGTAAGCTGTATCTTTTGTAATCAATACTGTATCATTTTTATAGTTATCAATTAAATACATTTCATACTGTGAAGAAACCATAGATACATTTTCTAAGCCAATAGAGGCATTCCCATTCACATGCCCTGAAAATCCAAGTGGAATAAGCAGATGTTCCTCTTTTTCTGAAACAGCATTGATGGATAAATGCTGAGAGTCCTCATTAACAGTAAATAAACTTAAGCCTGAATTGGTCATTTTTCGGGCCTCCTCGCTGCTTTGGAATGCGTTTGAGATGTTTGGCAACAGCCTCACGACACTTTTATCACTATTCTTGCTATCGAACATGGCAACAACAAAGTATTTACTCATATACTCTTTTCTGAAATTTGCCAAGTGCTGCTCGCTTGTTTTGGCCGCTTCGTTTATTTTAAGCTCGGGTAAGGCTGCATTAGCCTTCACCCAAAAGCCTTGCGAAGAAGGAATAATGTTGCAATTGGTTCGCCCATCGGACGACACCCCTGCCACACAGCTGATGTAATTACCCAAAGTGCCTGTAAGTGTAGTATTTGAAGTTTTAGGGTCGAAATAATATATAGCGCTTTCTATTCCCGATTTTGTCCAACCGGTAGACGAATTCCAGTCTATTTCGCAAGGGTAAGGATTTCCCACCAAATTCCAACCATCGGCAGTAGTTCCTGCAGAAGATGTAAAAGAAACATTCAAATCTATTTCCCCTTGGTTGGGATTGCCAATTCTATTGAGAGTCACATTACTTCCTGCGGCAGAAATGGCGCTTGAGTTTGAAGAATTAATGTTGTCGGCTCTGCTGCCTTTTACAAAAAGCATGTATCCTCGTCCTTCTACTAGTTTTGAGCTGATGGTGCTTGGAAAGCGCCAGCCTGCATCCAAGCTTCCGGCCACTGTTTCTACATACCAAACTATAGAGGGAAATGCTCCTGCACTTCTGAAATCGAAGCCATTAACGGTAGTGTTAGCTATACTTACCAAGAAAATATCGTTTTTCAAATTGCTCAAGCTTGCATTTTTCACTGCACTGCTATAAAGCCTGTAAGAATTTTTGGCCGGAACAAAACGCTGCATATTCACACTGCCCGTGATGGTACTCCCGTTGGGCATTGCGCCTATTCTTGCTGTATAATTGGCATCTGAAACCAATGTGAGTGGTTTGTCAGTAATGGCTACGTTTATTGGTGATAATACGCTTAAAGTATGCAAAACCCTCACCGAATCTTGAAAGGTCTTTGTACCACTACCCGATAAATTAATTTTGTAAAAATCGGTAATAGCACTTCCCAAAATAGTCTGATTACCGCCTGTAAAATTTACTGAATTTAATGTAGTGAGCAAAGCAGCACCTCCGGAAATGTTATTTGTAAAATTCCCCAATACATTCAGCTGCGTTGGCAATATTTTTGTGCCTCCATTGCCTGAAAAAGCAATATTTTGAAAGCGACCGCCATTTTGGTTTGAAATATTGAGGGTACGAACAGTTGTATTGGCGTTGCCAGAAAATTCAATCGTAGAATTATCGCCTAGAAAATAACTGCCATTCATATCGGGCTTTGTGCCGCTACCGGCTACTATCAATCTTCCATTGCCGGACATGGTAAGGTTGGTAGATGTAGAGCCAAAAGTGTTATTATCAGTATTAAAAACGGCATTGCCGATAATAGAGATTCCTGCCACTGAAGTAATGGCACTGGTAATAGAGGTATTAGAATTAGAAGAAATGACCAAAGTGGCATAGTCTCTAGCTCCGCGCAAGGTTTGGAAACCGTTGCCATAGAGTTCGATTGTGCCACCCGTTATTTTGTAAGCATCATTACCAGCCCTAGGAAAATCAGGAAGTGTAATGCCTGTTCTTGCCAATCTTAATGAACCACCAGTCATTGACAATATTGCATTTGCAGAACCTGATAAATTATTAGTTTGTGTATCCCATATTCCGGATTTTATTCCAAAAATACTAGTTACGAAAATATTTGTGTTTTGAATAACAGAACCATTTTTGTCCAATACCAAATTATGTAAAGTTAATCCACCAGTTACGTTTGAAGTTATAGTTTGTACACCACTACCGTAAAATATCAGTGAACTTGCTCCTTCATCTATATTATCTGAAGTACGGTCATAGAAAAAGCTCCCACCTATGGATATATTATTTTGGTTAAAGAAAACAGTTCCAGTCCCTAGCCCTGATATGGATAAGTTCCCTTTGATAATAATAGAATTTATCCCACTATTGGGTCTAAATGAGGTGGTTGCTGTACTGGAAACATTAGAAACTAAGTTGTTTAGTTCGGCTGCAATAGCTGTATTATTGTCTTCGTCTCCTGTAATGTTAGTGTTTCCGCTATTGTTAGTTAAGATTATTGTTCCTGTTAGATTATACCCAGCTTTATTCCCACCCATTCTCAGATTGTTCCCAATAGTAATAATACTTCCATTATCGATAAATTGATTGCCAATTCCTGTAAATGTACCTCTAAAAGCCCCACTTCCAGGTGAGCCAATTGTTAAATTTAAATTGTTTCCTAATATTAAATTCCCATTTGTTTTTAAAGTATTATCAAAACTTCTAATTGCAAAATTTCCACCAGTTAAGCTTTGATTTTGAATACCAGTTGTGTTGATTCCTAAATTTGGAGCATTAAAAGAAGCACCATTTCTTAAAGTAATACTTCCGGCTAATTGCCAATCGGTACTTGAACTCGGATTTGTTAAAGAAGTGTTATCTAAAATTATGTTTCCATAAGCACGGGCAGAAGGCGTAAAACTTCCGCCTTGGGCATAGACTATAGTGCTTGACGCATCCAAATTTCTAATTGTAAAAAAGGATATACTTTGAATGGTAAGAGTTTGATTTGCATTTACATCAATTACACCCAATACAGTTCGATTGGAAGGGATTATCAAACCTGTTTGATCAACAACAATGTTTGAACCCAAACCTGTTACTACCCAATTAGAAGTTAAATTTCCAGAATTTCCATTTCTAATATTGAACAACTGGCAAGAATTATTAAAATTAACCGGTGCAGTTCCACTGCCGTCAGTATTAGTACCCCAAGTTGATAAGTCATTGAGATTGCCGGTGGATTTGGAGTAATAGTTAGTTTTAGAATTGCAAATAGAAATTACAATATTGTCTATTCCTAATCCTTGCCCATTACTGCTACCACCTGTCCCTGTCAATACCCATGCAAAATAAAGGCTACCACCATTGGGGATATTCAAATCTGATATGAAAATTGATTTAGAAATAGATGCTGGAGGATTAAATATGACGGTATTATTTGCATCTGCAGCATAACTTTGATTACCTGCTGCAAGAGGGATATTTACAGATGTAGCCGTAGAACTGTAAAAAAAGCTCCAATCCCATGCCCTAGAACCAGATCTATATTTCTCGTAGTCAAATGAAAGGTTTATATCCGTAATTGTAATCCCTGTATTATTTTGAATTTGTAAAAAAATGGTTCTTGGCGAACCAAATGACCCTGAGTTAAGAAAACCAATAGCTCTGTCTGTAGATGAAGCAGTAACTCCATTGGCAAAATTATACGCCCCTCCTGCTGAAGTACCAGTTAAGACACCAGTTCCGCTTGTCCCAGCAGCTTGACCTGACAGTGTAGTATTTGAGCCGCTAGTAAAGTCTAAAGTATTATTACCAAATTTAAAACCAGATGGCAAAGTTGCAGTAGCAGAATTACCAATCCCATCAAAGTTTTGAGTTACGGGAGAAGTATTTGTTATCAAAACCTGCCCCCAACTCTCCAGCCCAACCCCCAAAAGCAACATAGAATAAAATATTTTCTTCGTAAAGTATAAGTTTCGCATAAGCCGTTTATATAGTACACATTTTTGTAAATTAACGCTTTCTATATAAATCGGCTGTGAATAGATTGTTATCAAATGGTTAATTTTCAACCGTTTACTTTATTCTGCGACATCCATATTCTATATTCATATTTTTAGTTCTTCGACCCCAACAAAAGCAGCTCTTCATCTTAAAAATTTAATAATCATCCAACCAATGGAATAAATCTGTTTATTTCTCTATTTTTCCGAGAAAATATTTTTTTTTAAAAATGGAAAACAGTGAAATCCTCTCTTTGCTAAAGCTCGCTTCAAAACTGTTGGAGTTGCACGATGAAAATCCTTTTAAAATAAAGGCTTTCAATATGGCTGTCTACCAATTAGACAAATCTACTGCCGCCTTGAGTACCATGAGCAAAAGCCAATTGGAACAACTACCCAATGTGGGCAAGAGCATAGCGGCTGCCATTTTTGAAATAAGCACCACAGGCAAATATGCCGAACTTGAGAAATTGCTCGAAAGCACTCCCAAAGGCGTGGTAGAGATGCTCGCCATCAAAGGTGTAGGGCCTAAAAAAATCCGTACACTGTGGAAAGAAGGGCAAATAGATAGTCTTTTGGCTTTAAAGCAAGCCTGTACCGATGGCAGCATACTCAAATTCAAAGGATTTGGCGAAAAGCTGGTAGAAGAAATAATAGAATACCTCAATTTTAAGGAAAACTCCAAAGGAAAATTTTTCTATGCTGATGTAGAGATATTGAGCCAGAAGCTTGAAGAATCGCTTCAAAATGCGCTTGCTCCCATAAAAGTAGCTTTGGTGGGCGATGTGAAGCGAAAAATGGAGATTGGCGAAAAACTCAGTTTCATAGCAGGACACACAGATGCTACAGATATTTTTTCTAAAATAAATTCTTTGCCTGATTTAAATCAAGATTTAGCAGATTCCAGCCCCTTTATTTGGCGCGGGATAGTGGCTGACAGTGAGATAAAGGTAGAAATAAAAGTATATGACCCCAAAAAATTTGAAAGTGAAAAATATCTCCAATCGGCAGGAAACGGGCATTTGCAGCACGAAATCAACGGCAGCAGCATACGCAGCTTTGTGAAAGTAAACACATTTGAAAACGAAGCCGAAATTTTCCAAAAACTAAATTTGCCTCCCATTCCCCCCGAGTGCAGAGAGGGTTTGTTTGAGTTTAATGAACCTTTTCCTCGTTTGTTGGAAGACAGCGATTTAAAAGGCATTTTTCACAACCACACTACTTATTCTGACGGAGAGCATACCTTACAACAAATGGCAGACTACTGCCGAGAGTTAGGCTATGAATACTTAGGAATATCAGACCATTCAAAAACAGCCAATTACGCAGGCGGACTCAAAGAAGAAGACATTATTCGTCAACACAAAGAAATAGACGAGCTTAACAGCCAAATGAAGCCTTTTAAAATATTCAAAGGCATCGAATCAGACATTTTAGGCGATGGTTCGCTCGACTACGTACCCGAGGTGTTGGCTACTTTTGATTACATAGTGGCTTCCATTCATGCCAATTTGAAAATGGATGCAGACAAAGCCACACAAAGGCTCATCACCGCCATTGAAAACCCATATACCACCATGCTTGGACATCCCACAGGGCGATTGTTGCTGAGCAGACAAGGCTATCCCATTCATCACTCCAAAGTAATAGATGCTTGTGCTGCCAACAAAGTCATTATAGAAATCAATGCCAACCCTTGGCGGCTCGATTTGGATTGGCGATGGGTGCACTATGCACTGGAAAAAGGCGTGATATTGAGCATAAACCCCGATGCCCACGAAATGGCAGGTTATTTAGACATGCACTATGGCGTGTGTGTAGGCAGAAAGGGCGGCCTCACACCCGAAATGACTTTTAATACTTGGACATTGGCACAAGTTGAAAAATATTTTGGGGAGAAAAAATATTAGTACACACCCTGTACATAAAAACCAAAATTAGCCATTTTGGCCTGTAATAATTAATTTTGAAATGAAACCAAGGATTTATATAGATACTTCTGTAATAGGTGGCTGTTTTGACGATGAATTTAAAGAAGCCTCTTTGGCATTATTTGATGAATTTGAAAAAGGGCTGAAAATTTGTGTATTTTCGGGAATGACAGTTGATGAACTTGCAGATGCCCCAAAATTTGTTTTAGACAAACTATTCAACTTGACTGAAAAATCCAAAGAATACTTAATCGTGACTAACTAAGTAAAAGAGTTGGCTTTAAAATATATAGAAGCGAAAGCTGTGACAGAGAAATGGATTGGAGATGCTACACATATAGCATTAGCAACAATTTATAAAATAGATGTATTGGTAAGTTGGAACTTTAAACATATAATATAGTTAACCTTCAGCGTATTAAAATGTTCAATGCCGTGAATTTAATAAATGGTTATAGTACAATTGAAATAAGAACCCCCAAAGAAATATTATCTTTATGAAAGAATATAATTTAAATGCAGTCGAGTTGATGAGAGCACTTCGAGACAAGCAAAATGAGAAAATAAACAAAAATCCGGCTAAATTCTATTCTGAATTAGCTAAATATGACTCAAAATTTACCAATATAACTAACAATTCGGTTGTAAGACAAGAAATAAACAATTCGTAAATTATCTTTTTATAAATAGATCCAACGCAATTTTAATCCGAAATTTCTGCGGTCTTGTTGATTCTTTAATAACAGGAATAGATATTTTTATATTTTTAAACGCATTGCCAAGTGGAACTAAAAATATTTTTCGATGTGATAGACGAGATGGTGTATGAAACCATCACCGACCCCAACTCTTTCTATCACCACATTCGCATACACGAAACCAAGTTTCCCGACTGGAAAAACGCAGATATTGCCATCGTAGGCCTCACCGAAGACCGCAGCAACATCTATTCACAAGGCATCGACAAGGCCCCCGATGAAATTCGCAAGAAACTATATCGCCTCAAAAAAGGAACAGGCAGCTATAGAATAGTAGATTTAGGAAACATTCGCAACGGGATAAAGATAGAAGACAGCTATTTGCGTATCAAAGAAGTATGCGAAGCACTGTTACAATACAATGTGATTCCGCTCATTATCGGCAGTACCCACGACATGGACTATGGGCAATACATGGCCTACGAGCAGTTTGAAAAACTCATCTCTGTAGTGAATGTAGATGCCACGCTAGATTTGGAGAGCGAACCAACACTTGGGCTTAACAAGCACCACACGCATAAAATTCTGATGCACGAGCCCAATTATCTTTTTAATTTTGCCAATTTGGGCTATCAATCTTTCTTAAACGACCCTGAGACACTCAATATTCTCGAGCGACTTTATTTTGAAAACTACCGCATAGGGCAAATAAAAGATAGAATTGAAGAGATAGAGCCTGTGATTCGCCAAGGCGATATGATGAGTTTTGACATCACTGCCATAAGAATAAGCGATGCTCCCGGCAACCCCAATGCCACTCCTTTCGGCCTCACGGGGGAGGAAGCCTGCCAGATAGCTTGGTATGCGGGCATGAATAACAAACTAAGCTCGTTTGGGGTATATGAATATAACCCTACAGAAGATTTTAAAGGAGCTACTGCATCAGTTATAGCCACTATGCTATGGTATTTTGTAGAAGGCTTTTACAACCGCAAACCCGATTTTGATTTTCAGGGCGATGATTACGCAAAATATATCGTTACCATGAAGCACAACCCGCACAGAATAGTGTTTTATAAGCACAAACTCACCGAAAAGTGGTGGATGGAAGTGCCTTTCCCAATAGAGAAATCAAAATATGCGCGCGTTTCCATAGTGCCTTGTGGCTATAGCGACTACGAAACAGCTACCAAAGGAGAGCTTCCGCTCCGTTGGGTGAGTACCCATGCGAAGCTGATATAATATAAAACATGAAGTGGCTGCCCATACTACAATATAGGCAACCACTTCGCTATCAATTAAATAAAAATTTTCTTAATCCAAAATTACTTTGTGGTAGTTCACCTCACCATTTTGTGCGGTGATTTTTAGTAATTTGAGACCTCTGGATATATTTGAAATATCTATAGTTCCTGCTCTATTTTGCTCATAAAGAATACTACCACTAAGATCCATTAAAATCACGTTTTTAACTGTATTACCAATATCTGTAATATGTAAATGTGAATGCGTGGGATTGGGATGAACTCTCACAGCACCAATTTCTTGATCTATTGAATTGGTACGGATTATAGTAAGTACTACTTTGCCAATAATACTTGAATCAGTTTTAGAAGTTCCGCTGATGGTTACTACACCTTCAGAAAGTGCCATAAGAGAGCCGTTTGAATCTATTTTTGCTATTAAGGTATCTGAACTCGACCATATTACAGCCTTAGAACTAATAAGAATACCGGATTTTTCAACAATCAAAGTGAGGGTGTCACCTATCACAATATCTTTTTTCAAAGTACTTATGCTAAGTGTATCTGTACCTGTCACTGTTACAAAATATGTACCCGTTATAGAACCTTCTATATTAGCAATGGTTAATCTAATGGTTGCTATACCCCTACTAAAACCTACAATCTGGCCATTGGTGTTTATACCTACTATGCTAGAAGCTGAAGAACTCCATGCCAAATTGGAGTACGAAGTATTGTTAGGCAAATAGCTAAAAGACAATGAAGAGGTTTCCCCAACTTTTAACAACTTTTCGCCTGAGATTGTCAACGAAGTGATTCTTCTAAATTGCCCCGATACTGTAACTACAATACTGCCTGAAACTGTAGAGTATGGGTTTGATATTGTGCCGGTAACTGTCACAACACCATTATTTAAAGCTGTTAACAACCCAACACCATTGATAGTAGCAATCGAGGGATTAGATACAGTAAAAATTCTGACCACAGGTGCTGCTACATCTGTAGGATTATATGGGGTAGTAAAGAAAATATTTCCTCTATTGGTTGAAATGGTATTACCACCTGAAAATGTCATAGATTCGATTCCAATATTTTGATTTGAAATCGTAACAACATGAATCCCTGAAAGAGTACTTATAAAGTTGCTTGCAATAGCCGTTACCGTTACAACACCATTATCCAATGCTTTCAATGCTCCGCTTCCATTGATTGTAGCTAAACTCGGATTAGAAACTGACCATTGAGTATTTACAGGCAAAGAAGCATTCGTTGGCAAATAGTTTAAACTCAATTGCACAATTGCTTTATCCACAAATACATTATTTGCACCACTGATTGATACAGAAGTCAACGGCCTATCTTGCCCGGTGATGGTAATAGGAAAAATGCCCGTAATAGTGCTCACAAAGTTTGACAGTGTAACAGAGATATTCACAACACCATTGTTTAATGCCTGAACAAATCCATTTTGGTCAACTGAGGCTATAGAAGAATTTGATACAGACCACAACTTATTAACAGGTTGAGTAGCATTAGTCGGACTATAAACGTAGTTCAATTGGGTATTCCCTTCAAGGGTACTGATTGTGTTCGAACCTGAAAAAGTAATACCGGAAAGAGGTACATAGGCCGGGGTGACAGATTCAAATGTAGTGCCCATCCTTATTTCGTCTTGTACTGCATTTCCCGTAAGCCTTGATGTAATAGCTCTGATTGCCGAAATAGACCAATGAACATGCATTTTGGCGGAAGGTGTAGCAGGCTCAGTGCCTGTCAAACTTGGATTTACATACAAAGAAAGACCAGTAAATGTATTTCCACCCACTACAGTAGATGCAAACTCTATTTTCAAAACAAGTAAAGTAGGCTCTGATGCTACAATTGGGTCGGCTTGTTTATGAGCACCCGAGAAACTGAATCCATCGGCATCTAAAGGTAGCACACCGGGTGCTGTAGAGCACAAAATTAACCATCGACCGGGAGCAATGTCTTGCGCTCCTATAGCTATAAAACTGGTTGGAGAATTTACAGGTATATTTTCTGAATGAAGGAACATTCTGTTTGTACCTGTTAATGTACCGTTAGACATAAGCATACTCACCCAAAGCACTTTACCTGGTTTGTATACTCTATTGTCTGTATGCAAATATTCATTCAAAGGTCCACTAATATCCAATCCTCTACTTGCAGATTGAAAACCACCTGTAACATTAATTGCTTGTCCATTTGTGATAAATAAATTTTTTAACAGACCGTTGTTAGTAGCAACTATGTTGGAACCCATCCACATGCTTGACCACCCAAATCCACCATTTGTATTGTTAATACTATTCCCACCCCCATAGTTGAAATCTTCATATACTAATAGCCCTTGAGGCGATGGCTGACCGGTTATGGTCACATTAACATTTCCCGAAATGGTAGAAACAGAATTGCTCACAATGACAGACACATTGGATACGCCATTATATATTGCTTTCAACAAGCCCGTTCCTGACACAGTACCAAAAGAATTGTTAGCAACAAACCTAATAGAGGGATTTGTGGCATCAATTGGGGCATATTGATAATTGATTTGGAGCTCACCCATAGCATTTGTAATTACTCCACCTGTAACGGTAATGGCAGAAATGGGAATAATTTGATTCGTCAAAGCTACTATTTTTGTTCCTGTCACGGTTGAAAACGAGTTGAAAACGACAGCTGTAACAGTAACTGAACCATCTTTTACAGCTTGAAGAATACCTGAACCACTAATGGATGCCAGATCTGTAGGTAAAACCGACCACAATACGGAAAGCGGCTGTGAAGCATCATTTGGGCTGTAACTGTAAGTCATATTTGAAGTGCCATTGTCTACAAAAATGTCATTGCCTAATACTGTAATAGCGTTTAAAGCAACCGGAGCGGGGGTTACTGATATTTGTGTAAATCCAACCACAGTAGAATTGGCATTGAAAACAGTGGCTGCCACAGTAGTAGTACCTACTGATATTCCCGTAAGAAGACCTGTGCCACTAATGGTGGCTACAAGAGGATTTGAACTAGACCAATTGGCAAAAATCGGCAAAGTAGCGTCTAATGGAGCATAGTTATAAGACATTTGTGATGTACCACCCAAAGTAGTATTAAATCCTGTTAGCGTTACATTTCCTATATTTACAAACTGATTGCTGACATTTATTACTATTGTGCCAACCACTGTATTTATTGGCCCGATGGCTGTGGCTGTAACAGTAACTTGGCCGTTTCTTAACCCTTGCAACAATCCGGTACCGGAGATGGTAGCCACTGTGGCATTGTTTGCAGACCAAGAGACATTGATAGGAGTTTGAGCCGAAAGTGGCAATATATTTGCTGTGAGTTGTGATGTACCTTTATCTACCGAAATATTACCACCGGAAATAGATACCAATCCTACACCACCATTCAAAGGTGTCACATCAAAATAACTACCACCGAACCTGATTTCATCTATCATACTTCCACCATCACTTTGGCGTATAGCTATTCTGTTAAATGCCAAATTTACAGTAGTCAACTGAAATATGGTAGGGCTTGTAGGCTCATTTCCATCAAGAACCGGATTTAAAAACAAAGAGACACCCGTCAAAGTATTGACACCAGAAACTGAAGAACCAAATTCGATTTTCAGTACTGCAAACTCAGCTCTGTTATTCACGACATTTCTATTAGTGAGTGAAACTTGATCTGTAGAACCAAATATCCTCAAGCCCCAATATCGCACCCCTCCTACGTTATATGCAGAACCCCCATATCCAAAGTTTAAAAAATTAGGCAGATTAGCAAAAGCATTATTTACTGATGCTTGCGAATGCAACCCGAACAATGAGGCATTATCATTTCCGTTACTGGGTTTAGATATTAAAAAACTAATCCAGAGCGTTCGCCCGTGTGCTCCTATTCTATTTGTACCATCAAGATAGGTAGCAAAATTGCCCCCCGGACTAGTATCTAATAATCTTCCAAAATTATTGAATCCCGGATTACCTCGCTCGAATAACCCAGTTACAGACAAATTGGCATAAGTTGGTATAGGAGCAGTATTTACTACATTGAAGCCCGCAGCACCTATTACCCAACTTGCGCCCCAACCGAAGCCTCCGGTAGATGTAGTGTTACTGATAGCACTAACAGGGTAATTGAAGCCTTCATAAGCGAGCAATTGTGCATGTGAACTCCATGTTCTGAGTAATAAAACCAAGGCAATGACCACAGGTTTAATCAAGATAATTTGACTTTTAGAAAATTTCATGTGTAAACTGTTTAAATGAGTGGTGATATACAATGTGTTTAGTAAGTAAATTGTCATTTAAAAAGACACCGTGCAGTGCACAGTGCCTTTTTGATATCAACTACTACTATTACTATTATTTCTACAATTGATTTTGCATTTTCAATAAGAAAAATTCAAACCATTGTTGAATAAGTACAAAAATAAAACCCCATTCTTGTCAATACAAGCCGTTCTGGACATGAGAAGCCAAATAGCCGTTCCTCAAAATGTATATGAAAAAAAACTTTAATAATTCATAATATACTGGTAATGAGACGTTTATTTTTCCTTCTAAGTGTAAAAAAATAAAACCGGAGAGTGGCTTAAAATTTTATTATCAAAATCGACAATCTTCCATAAAAGGGCAAAATTTTGATTTTTTTTACTAAATGTGATTTTATAAAGGGTTGTATTTTTAAAAAACAGTCTTTCCCAATGCAAATTTTTCCTAAAAACCCTTTCGTGAAAACCAAAGCAACTAATCCTTTTTTATTTGTGATACAGGATGCAGAAATAAAAAAATTAACCAAGGATGAGTATTGAAGGAATAAGGGTAAATAGTGTAAAGATTAAATTTTAAAAGGGTTAAAAATTGATGATAAAGAGTGTCTTTAAGGAACATTAAAAAATATTGCCAATATGAAATACAAAAAAAGCCCAACACAATAATGTTGGGCCTTTAACTATTTAACACTATTCTACTACATGATTAAAAACACAATTATTCAACAACTAATCTGGCTCTGTAGGTTTGTTGTGGTGCACACACACATACGGAGTATATACCTTTGGCAAAAGCAGAAACATTAAACACATAATTACTTTCGGTGGAAGTGCCTTCATGAACCTTATATCCCAAAGCATCGTAAATTTCTATTTTGCATGGCTCGTCTGCTGGCATAGTTACAGTCACATTCTCACTACTTGCCGGATTGGGGTATAAATTTACCAAGCCATACGATTTACTCACTGAGATATCTTCGTCTTCGATCTCTGCTCTGGTGTTGGGCACTGTCCACCATTTAGGGTTAGCTGCCATAAAGTCAACTAGAGCTGTCCATTTAGGTGAAGAAGCTTTGGTGAGTGTTCTTGTCACATTTTCGCGATGAGGGTAAAATCCTTCTTGATTAGAAGCTGACGTAGAGAAACGGCCACCTGAAGCAAAATGTACAAATAATTGGCCGCCATTGTCTTTCCATATATTTAACAGTTTTTTATAAGCATCGTATATTAATTCTGAACGGTTATAACCAATAAAAAGATTATAAAGGGTTTGATTGCCTTCTTGGAGAAAATGTTGCCCACCTTCATAGGCTATCATTTGAACTCCTGTGGGTATTCTAGATCTATTAGCTACAATCCATTGGCGAACTTTCTCTAGGCTTCCTTCTCCTGTACCGTTCATCACATAATTATGCAATTGACTTGTTGTATATCCTGTTATTGCCGATCCAATACCTCCGGATGATTGAATAGATACTCCAAAATATGGGGCGATTGCCGCTGCTTCTGGGTTTTTATTGCCATTAAAATTTCTGTAATTTGTAATAATGTTTCCAGTAATCCAATCAATTGCAGCTTGCCCACCTACTACTCGTACGCACCTAGAGGCTGTAAGTTGTGCATCAAATATATCGTGTATCTGTTTTGCTCTGTAAGCATAATATCTATTTGATATCTCTGTATCATTCAAATTAGTCATAGTTGGCCATAATTCTCTGCCCTTGTCTCGACAGTATGAGTATAAACTGAACCCTTGGGCTGTATTCCACGGTTCATTCGAATATTCAACCCAAATTTTTCTGTTTACATTCAATCTTGACTTTAATATGCCACATACTGACCTGCAATAAGAATCCGATGCTCTTTCAGGTACAGTAATCCAAAAGTCAGTTCCAAGTTGGTTGCATAGGTTTGCCATTTCACCCATTGTTGCTCCTCCACCCCACTTGATTGAGCTATAAAAGGCATCATTATAATTCACAACAGGGCTTTTATTTGTACGCATCCAATCCATGAATCTTATTACACCGAAATGTTCTATGTCACTCACAAATGAGGCTCTAAACGGAGCAGATTGATAGGTGGAGACATCATTATCATGTACAATTCTAAGATTGCTAACCTGACCTGTCATATTTGACATGCTAATGGTAATACCGTACTGTTTTGCAGTGGCATTAAAAGTATAATGTGTGTTGCTAATTTTTGTTAGACCAGTTCCATCTCTTCCAACTGTTAGCGTCACATTACCACCAGACTCTATATCAAAATAGATATTATATTTACCCGAATCATAAAACCCATTGTCTATCAGCACACACGAAACTTGGTAGCCGCTTACAAAAAGACTCTTTTTGGGAATTCTTTGTGATGTAAGATCACTCGCTGCTATTTCTTGCCAAGGATTTGAATTGGATCTATACCAACCCTGTGCATATCTGCCTAAATCTTTAAATACTGGTACAGTAGAGTAAAATCCATGTCCACATAGATTTGTACCAAGAGAGCCATTGCCTACAAAAGCAAAGCTATAAATGCTTAAAAACAACGCACTTGCGAACAAGGCAATTTTTTTTCGGAGTGTGAATTTTGTTTTCATAGTTTTTCAGTTTTAGCCCTATCCCCAAAAGAGCTTTTTTGTAGTTTTTTATTTGTGAGAGGATGTTTTAATAATTATTAGAAAAATTCAATTCAATAATGAATTTGTACCAAAATTATAGCTTCAACTTGTAATGTCAAGCCACTAAAACCAATTCAAAAAAACTAGCTGTACTTCAAAAGGTAAATCACAATTGGTCATAAAAACCTGTAAAATTCTGATAATGAGCGGCTTGATTTTCCCTGATAATGTAAATTTTGAAATGGGCCGTAGTGTAAAAAATAAGCAAAGGTTTGGGTAGAAACCAACCCAAAACCTTTGCAAAAAATGCTCTATTTGGTAGGTTTACTAAAAAATATGTTTGATAATGGAAATTCTGATTTATGTCCGTTTTCAAATTGGTAGTCCCAAATCAGATATTGACCCCATTCAGATGCATAATACCTAATCTCAGCCTCATAGATGCCTGATTTTAAGTATAGTTTATGTCGTTTGGTAGTGATTCCATGCCTAAAATCGTTAGAAAAAATAAATTTATTATTTAAATACAAGGCACTACCATCATCGGAAGTGAGGTAAAAAGTATAATAACCTTCCTTATCGATTTTAACAAATGATTTGAACACTATCCCTATGTTTTGATATCTGTTTCTAATTTTTCTTATATCAATAACACTCGTTTTACCACTTTTTATCGGCTTTAGTGGTGAAAAATCAGGAATTTGGGTTGGGTTTTCCAACTCATAATATTGATAGTTCCAGCCATTGACGCTTTGGTTGTAAAAAATGATGTTTGTGCGAACAGGCGTACTTTGTATTCCATTTTCAGCAATGGTTTTAGCCATAATCACACCAGAGCTAGATACAGTAAATGGGTTAGAGAATACTTTTGAACCATTGTTGGGTATGCTACCGTCTGTAGTGTAAACAATCTTTGCATTACTATTTTTGCTCCACATTTTTATTTGGCAAGTTGGGTCTGCCACTACAGTGTCTCTGGGATAAAGAACTGGAGAAAAAATCGGTTCTTCTATCTTCGGAAACTCAAATTGATTTGACACAAAGCTATATTTACCCGATGAAAGATTTACCACTGTTCGTCCGTCCTGCCGATTCAGTACTTTCATATATGGATTATCTTCTAGGACCTTGCCCGACTCAAATATATCATTTATTGAAACGGAGGGAATATGTATCGTAGCTGATGTATTTGCCGGAATTTTGACATCAATGTAGTATTTACCTTGGTCAATTTTCCAACTACAAGAAACTGCTCCATGCACTGAGTTTATCGTAGCATGTGCAGAATCTAAACCCGATATTAAATCGGGTTTAAATATTATTTTCTTATAGCCTGGGGCTGAAGTATCGCTGCTGATTCCCGCTATATTTTCATATAGCCAAGGAATAAAATCACCCAAAAGCATCACATGGTTTCCAGAATTCATTTCAGGGGAGGCCATGTCCGCATTCCACAATTCCCAAATGGTGGTTGCATTTTTTTGTATCATATAGCCCCAACTTGGGTAATCGGTATGTGTTGCCAAGCGATAAGCCAAATCAGGACGACCGTATTTGCAGAACGTTTTGAGCTGCCACTGAACGCCCAACACACCAGAGCCTACATGGGTGTTATGCTCTTGGATAAACTTGGAAAGCATATTGTTAAAAACTTTATCTTTCATATTATTTGGCACGATGTCAAATGCCAAAGGAAGAATGTTTGATGTCATGGTGTTGCTCTCGTATCTAAATGTAGACTTATCGAGCAAAAATTTATTCATCGCCTCCTTCATGTTTTCTGCAACAGACAAAAAATATTGTTGGTCGCTTTGCTTGTTAAGAATGCGTGCATAGCTTGCCACCAGCATCAAATCTTTGTAAAAATAGCACGATGCCAAAAGCGTAGGAGATGTTCTAAAATATTTGCTTTCCGAATTGGTAACTTTAGGATTTTCAGGAGGGACACACCAGTCTCCAAATTCATCTTTATTGATTAGCCCACTATCCAAAAATGTAATCATGTGTCTCGACCACTTTGCCATGGCCTCATAGTTATCTTCCAAGATTGATTTATCCCCATAAACCTGATACAAAGAATTTGCTAAAACGATATATGTTGAAGGCCAAGGAACATCGTCTGTATATACTTTATAATATGGAGGTGCTACACCCGGCACTACTCCTTGCTCGTTTTGAGCATATCGAATGTCTTTCAGCCATTTTTTATAAAATAAAAAATTATCAAAAACCATTGCCTCGCCTTTTGACGATGTCCCTCTGTCGCCTAGCCATCCTTGACGCTCGTCTCTTTGTGGACAATCGGTAGGAAAGCTTCTATAATTGCTTCTGATAGTCCAATATGCATTTTTATATATTTGGTTAAGAACCTTATTTGAGCAATGAAAAGTGCTTTTGGTTTCCAAGGCATCGTACACCACATTACCCTTTATTTGGGAAATACCCGCAGAGTCCTTTAGCCCTTTAATTTCTATATACCTAAAACCATGTATCGTAAATTTGGGCTCATATATCACCATTTTATCCTCCGCAGCTATATACACATCTGTGGCTTTGGCTGTTCTAAGGTTTTTTCTAAATAATTTTCCGTTTGAATCTAACGTTTCGGCATACAGTATTTTTACAGTATCGCCTTTTTGGGCTTTAAATGGTAATCTTATCCATCCTGCCATGTTTTGTCCCATATCTGCTATGTAACTACCTTCAGTGGTTTTTATAATGGATATAGGTGATTTTACTTCATTTACTTTTATTGGATAAGCCATTTGTGGAGTAAGCTTACCACCAGGGCTTTCTACTTTTTGCACATTTATCCATTCTGTTGCTTTATAACCGGCTGTAGTCCAATTGCCCAGTTCTTTGCCGGCATGGTATATCTCACCGTCATATTCATTGTTATATCTTATGGGACCATCTGCTGTTATTTTCCAAGAAAGGTCGCTTGCTATGGTAGCTGAAGTACCGTCTTCAAAGGTAACTTCTAGTTGTGAAATCATTTTTGGATATTTTTCACCCTGCTCTAGCTCTGCATGTTCCAATTTGTTTCTCATGTTTACATACCTCCCGTTACCCAGTATACACCCTAACACATTAGGTCCTTTTTTTAACAAAGCACTTACATCGTAAGTGTTATAATATATTATTTTACTAAAATCAGATTGGGCAGGTGCCAATACGCTTTCTCCTACTTTTTCTCCGTTGACGTAGGCTTCGTATAAGCCTAAACCACTAATGTATAGCATAGCAGATTTGACTTTTGTAGTTACAGAAAACTCCTTTCTCAAATACCTTGCATTGATCATTGGCACCAAAGGAGTTAATGTATCGTTGCTCATTTTAGACTCAAACCCAATCCAGTTTGCTTCCCACTCGGAGTCATTCAATAGCCCGATAGTAAAAAAAGCAGTATTACTCCATGAAGTAAGCTCTCCATCTATACCCCACACCCGCACTTTCCAAAATACTTTTGCCCGAGGCTTCAAGGCCGCTCCCATGTATGGAATATTTATGGAGTTTGAATCATTAATTTTACCTGAATCCCAATAGTCTCCCATGTTTTGATTAAGCTTCTCTAGACTCTGTGCACAGAGTATTTGGTAAGAGCGTTGTTTTTGCCCTCTTTGGTTGCTTACCATCTGCCAACTTAATCGGGGAGTTGTCGTTTCTATTCCCAATGGATTGTTCAGATGCTCTACTCTCAGATTTGTTACATGGGTATGCTGAGCAAAAGCTGCTATTGAAAATAAATTAACTATAATAAATATTGTTTTTACGTTTTTAAGATATGTGAGCTTCATTATAAGTATAATTATTGTGTTAAGATTTCGTACCATTCTTTGATCTCTTTTTTAGCTGTTTTTCTCGCTTCCAATTCTTCTAAAATTTTATTGCCAAAGGCATAGCATGTAGCTACTCTCAAATCTATAGTTGTGGCTATGGCGTTTAATTTTTTGTTTTTGAGCGATTGTAACGCAAATACAATGTATAGTGCTTTGTCGAGAGGGAACTTAACATTTTCCAAAAGTGTGTGGGTAAGGGGAGATTCTTTGTGTCCACAACTTTTGCATTTGCGAGACTTATTTTCTGCTAGTAGATAATATTTTCGATAACCACACTTACTGCAACTATAGCCCTTTACCCACTTTATTTGGGCTACAAAGGCTAAGCAAGTACTTTCGTCTTTAAACACAGCTTTGAATTCTTCAAAACTCACATCGCCCTTCATTATTTTGGCTTCAGAAAGAAGCGCTACATCTTTTTTCAGATTCTCATTATCTACCAACAACAGCTTGTTCATCTCGTTTATCTCCTCCGACATAGCCATCAAGTGTTGGTTTGCTACACTCAACTGTTGAGTACGTTCGTTCACCAGCAGTTCTAATTCTTTGTTTAGTTTCTCTTTTAACTCGTTTTTCTCAATTGATTCTTTTAATAATTCATCTTGGTATTTCAACACTTGTATGTGTTCGTCTTCCTTTTCTTTTTTTAACAATTGTATTCTATCGGTGATGGCAAAAAGAAAAAATACCACTTCTATCATATTGAATATGCCAAAGGGATTGAAATACTGCACTTCATTCATAAATTCTTTAAGAGAGGGCAGCAACATACTTATAGGATGAAAGGCGAAGCCCAACACCAGCACACTACAGCCTAGCGTGTAGTTTATAGCTATTCGGTTCTTTTGTAATAAAAAATAAATCCCTAATACAAAGCCCGGTATAACAAACAATAAATCAAACAATGGGTTAAAAAAAATAGGATTTGAGCCCAAAAAGCTTACCATAAACAACACTATGCGTAGGCCAATATCTATTTGAATGAGATAAACTATCCATTGAGGAATGCCATAGTTTTTAAACAATGCCAAAGAATAAAGTATAAAAGTGATACCGATTAATTCATAAGGGATAGTTTCTAAATAAAAGTTGAGCTTCAATACACCCAAATAGGTGTAGCTAAACTTCCAAAATGATAAATATGCGATTAGGTTTGAAAATATATAGATACCAAAAAATAGATACACTCTTTCCTTTAGTTTAAGATAAGAAATAATGCTGTAAATAAATATGATTCCAAATGCACCAATGAATAGACCGTATATCAAAAAATTCCAAGTATTTATCTTTAATATTTCATTGTATGAATAGGCGGTAATACCGAAGCCCATATTGAAATAGGGAGATATCTTGGCATAAAAAAGCTGCTTTTCCGAGCTGTAGGGTATGTCTATATATATTTCATTTGATAATACCGGCCTTTGGAAAAGTTTAAATGTCAAGTCATTTGCTTTATAATCCCACTTTTTAGTCTGTAGGTTTCTTATGCAATATAGTTCTATTTTATAATAGCTAACAAAACTTAAAACCAACTGTTGTGCCTGAGTAAGATTTTTTATTTCAAATCGTATCCAAAAGGGCTTTCCTGCTTCTATGTTGTGCTTATGATTTTTGATTGGGAAAAATAACGTATCGCTCAATACCGCTATTTGTTCTACCGATAGTGTATCAGCCCCTTCAAACTTTGCTACATCAAAATAAATGTGATTTATACTTGACCTGTCTACTATGTTCGTAGTGATACCTATAGCACTAAGGCATGCTGCAAAAAAAAGTAAAAATGTGACAGATAGCTTATTCACTCCGTTTTGTTTGGGTAGTTATGATATTTTTTTGTAAAAATACATCTGTTATTTCTATTCCCTCTTAGCGTAAAGTTTTTTCTTCAGAGGGTCATTTTTACACTTTAAAGGAAAACTAAATGACACATTATTAATAGATTAAGCTTATATACTGAAAATATTTTTTTTCGCTTTAGCTTACTGAATATTCTCAAAACCCAAGTCTATTATGCCATAGGTCAAGCATAAAAACCTATTTTTGTACTATTCATTTATGAGATTTTATTTTTCTAATTTTATCAATAGAAAAGATTTTATCAAGAAAACGAGAAACTCAAAAAAACAATGAATCAATTTCTATTACTATGAAAATATTGAAAACAATAGCCTTTGCTTTACTTGCCTTATTCACTTTATTTACTTCTTTTGGTAAAGACCCTGTAGATTACGTAAATCCCTTTATTGGTACTTCAAATTCTCGGTGGACTGTTTTCCCAGGCACTAATATGCCCAATGGAATGGTGAAACTAAGCCCCGACAACCAAGGTAATGTATGGAACGGAGGCTATGAATATACCATTGCCAATACACATGGATTTAGCTTTCTTCACAGTTTAGGATTAGGCAGCTTTTCTATTATGCCTCATGTGGGTAAGCTCAATGAGTTTGCCGATTTTAGCAAATTGCAGCCCGGCCTACCCGACAATTCTTTTGGGCACATGTGGTCTTCGGGCTACCATAGCCGTTTTAGAAAAGAAGACGAAGTGGCAAAAATTGGCTACTATAAAACATTTTTATTAGACTATGGTATCAAAGCAGAACTCACATCTACCGAACGTACCGGGTATTTAAGATTTACCTACCCCCAATCAGATAAAGCCCACATTCTTATAGATTTCAATGCCCCAAAAGAAGAGTATACCAAGCTCGAACTTGCAGAAGCCACTATTATCAGCAAAAATGAAATAGAAGGCCATCTTAAAATGTATAACCAGTACGCTTTGGAGCACGATTTGTATTTTGTTATTCAAACAGATAAAGAAATAAAACGAACCGATGCATGGGAATCTAAAGAATATGAAGGTGCTGATAAAAACTACGGTACAGAATGGAGAAGAAAAACAAGCCTTATTGAGAATATGAAAACGATTGCGGTAAAAGACCTTGGAGGCTTGGTGCTTAACTTTAACACCTCTGAAAATGAAGTTGTTCAGCTGCGTTCTGCTCTATCTTTTGTAAGTATTGCACAGGCAAGAAAAAATTTAGAAATAGAATCTGCTCCTTTTGGCTGGGATTTTGATAAAGTAGTAGAAAACCAACGCTTTACTTGGAATAAATTATTGTCCACCATCATGGTAGAAGGCGATGAAGTTAAAAAAGAGCAATTTTACACTTCACTTTATAGAACTTTTAGCGGAAAAGCCATCATAAGCGATGCAAATGGCAAGTTTATAGACCTTTGCGAAAAAGTGCAAACGCTGCCTGCAGATGTTAAATACATTATCAACAGCGATGCTTTTTGGGGTACTCAGTTCAATTTAAGTCCTTTGCTCACACTAGCTTACCCAAAAATTGCTTCTGAATGGATAAAATCTCTTCTACAAATGGGGAAAATAGGCGGTTGGATTCCTGAAGCTCCTATCTTAGGTGAATATTCACCCATTATGGGAGCCCAACATCAAATATCGTTGTTTGTAAATGCTGCCGGAAAAGGTTTAAAAGATATAGACTATGCCTCGGCCTATTCTATTTTCAAACACGACCTCACCACCCAAGGCATCAACCACACTTGTGGTGGTTTTGCTGGAAATAGACAAATGGAAGCCTACATAAAATTTGGCTATGTGCCCGATGAACAAGGTGCTGTGTCAAACACTACCGAATATGCCTATGACGATGGCTGCATGGCTGCTTTTGCCAAATTATTAAATAAAAAGGATGATTATATTTATTTTAAAAAGCGTAGCGAAAATTATAAAAATGTATTTGACGTAGAAACCAAATTTATCAGGCGAAAAAAGGAAAATGGTGCATGGATAGCCCCACTAGATACTTTTGTTTTTGGTACAGAGGGCTCTTGGAATGGACCCGGCTATATGGAAGGGAATGCATGGATTTATACATTTTTTGCCCCTCATCAAGTGCCTGAACTCATCAAGCTTATGGGAGAAGAGGTGTTTTTATCTAGGCTGGAAAATGGCATCGAAAAGCATCTTTTTGATTTAGCCAATCAGCCCAGCTTGCATGTGCCTTGGTTGTTTAATTACACTTCTAAACCTTGGCTTACTCAAAAAACTACCAGAAAACTGATGACCGAACTCTACGACAACTCACCTTATTTTGGGTGGTATGGAGAAGAAGACGAGGGGCAAATGTGTGCCAATTTTGTGCTGGGAAGCATAGGGTTGTTTCAGGTAGATGGCGGTTGTGGCGAAATAAATCAATACACGATATCTTCTCCTTTATTTGACAAGGTTACTATTAAGCTCGATAATGGCTATTTTAAAGGCAATCAAATTGAAATAATAGCTTATAACAACACCCAAGAAAACGTGTATATCCAAAGCCTAACTTGGAATGGGCAAAAGCTCGAAAAGCCATTTATTTCACATCAAGAACTAGCCAAAGGAGGAAAGTTGGTGTTTGAAATGGGAGCAAAACCCAACCTAAATCTATTCAAATAGGCTATTTTCCAATCTAATTATCAACAATGGCACTAAAATCTTTATATAGGATTATTTTTTTATGCTTTGCATTTTCTACGCTTGCTCAAAAAAAAAGTGAGTCCAAACCCTTTACCATTTGGTGGTGGCCCGGCTCTGCGGTAGATACTGCCAATATTTCCTTTCAGATCAAAAAAATGGCCTCCAATGGTTTAGGAGGAGTACATATTATTCCAATTTACGGAGTTAAAGGTAAAGAAAAGAACAATATCGAATTTTTATCTTCTAAATGGATAGAAATGTTGAAATATTGTCAGAAAGAAGCTGCTAAACACGGTATGTATGTAGACATAACCCCCGGAACCGGCTGGCCTTATGGTGCCAAATATGTAACTCTTCAAGATGCAGCTGGTACACTCTTACACACCAAAACCAAACTTTCAAAAGGCTCAAATCTAGTAACTATTTCAGGGATTTTCAGGCAGCAAGACTCCGTTTACTCCGCCCCATTGATAGGTATAGTATTGAAAGAAAAACAGAAAACCACTCTTTTACCCCTTAAACTTAGTCAAAAAATAGAGATAAAAGATACAGGTTGCTATGTATATGCTTTTTACTCAGGCAAAACACTTCAAAAAGTAAAACGTGCAGCTCCAGGTTCAGAAGGTTGGGTGTTAGACCATTTCAATAAAGCTGCTTTTAAACGATATATGTTGCCGTTTGATACCATTCAAAAAATGAGCATCAGGGCGCTTTATGCAGATTCCTACGAAGTTTTTGGAGCAAATTGGACAGATTCTCTTCCGATTTTCTTCCAAAATGCCAAGAAATATGATATAATACCCTATTTACCATTACTAATAGAAAAAGATACTTCCGAACTTGCTAAGCAAGTGAGAACCGACCTTCGAGAAGTGGTTTCTGATGTGCTTGAAAATGGTTTTTACAAGCCCATGGGTGAATTTGCTAAGCAAAGAAATTTGCTATTTAGAAACCAAGCCCATGGAGCTTCGGGAAATATTTTAGATTATTATTCCCATGCCACCATACCCGAAACTGAAATATTTGGACAAAGTAATGTAACCATTCCGGGATATATCAAAAACAAAGAAATTCCTCACTTTTATGGCCAACCCGATATTCTTCTGCAAAAATTTGCTTCTTCAGCTTCACATATTATAGGTGGAAAATTAGTTTCTTCCGAAACTTGTACATGGCTTGACGATCATTTTCAAGTTTCTTTAGATATGGTGAAAGTAGAAATAGACCGCTTATTTTTGGCAGGAATCAATCATGTAGTGTTTCATGGTTCTACCTACTCACCCAAAGAAGCTGCTTGGCCGGGATGGTTGTTTTACGCTTCTACCAACTTTAACTACAACTCCCACTTTTGGGAAAGCGAGAAAACACTTAATAATTATATTTCAAACACTCAATTTTGGCTTCAAAACAGCACTTTCGATGCTGACTGTTGGCTCTATATGCCTCAGCATGACCTTTGGGCCAATCGCGCACCCAAAGATTTGCTGCTATTAGAATCTATTCACGACATAGGAGAGTGGTTTTTCACAACCCCTTTTGAAAATACTGCCTCAGAATTGAAAAATCAAGGCACTCAATTCGATTATGTATCCGATAAATTATTGGCAAAATATGGGCAAAGTGTAAATCTTCCTATTGTGATTCCTCCTTGTGAATATATGCCTCTGGCTACTATGAAATTATTTGCAGAATTGGCAAAAAATGGAAAGAAGCTTTACTTCAAATCGCATTTACCAACTAAAGTAGCCGGAAAAGCAAACGATACTACAAAAACTGCTTTTGAAAAGCTGAAAATTGAAATAGCAACCTATAAAAATGTAAAAATAGTTTCCTTTCTTTTAGAAACAGAAATTAGAAGAGAAGCACTCTTGGCTCAAAAAAGGCTTGAATTTATAAGAAAAAAAGACTCAAATGGTAAGTCACTATATTTTATTGCTAACCATACCGATAAGATAGTTACTCTTCAACACACATTATGGGAAGGCAAAGCCCAAAATCTTGATTTATTCTTGCCGGGTGAGTCAAAACTTATTTCTAATTTTCAAAATATCGAAAAATCTTTGTTTGCCAATCATATAATGAGTCTTGAACCAAGTAAGCTCGAATATTTTGATGGTAAAATGGAAAATTTTACAATTATTCCCGATACCAGTTGGTTGGGTAAAATTAAATCGGTCTATTACGAATTTTCTTTACCAAAATCTATGTTGGGAAAAGAAAATCTATTTTCTATTTCAGGAATAAATGGCGATATTTTACTAATTGACAAAGATTTAAAGTCTCAGAAAGCAGATTCTACCTTTCTTTGCTTTTTACCAAAGGTTTTCATACTCACACCCAAACCGGGACATAAATACCTTTTGAAGTATGGTTTTGATGGGGTCAATAGAATAAAAGAAGTGGATAAATCGGGTCAGAAATGGAAAATTTTTACGGATATCAATTTTGTGGATATCACCTATCGACCCTATAATTCAAAGCAAAAACCTTGGCGTTATGTACCTACAGGAGTAAATGTATTACTTTTAACAAACTAAATATTGTCATTTCTAATGCTAAAGACCCCATTTACTATTCTACTCGCAGCAAGCACCTTTTCGACCGTTTTTTCTCAAAAATTTACTAAAAGTGATTTTCAAAATTTTCGAATAGCAGATTCCAATGCCATAGTAGCCCATGAAGCCTTTGAAAGAAGTATTCAATGTACCTATGCTTGGCTCGCTCAAGCAGATCCGAAATCAGGACTCATTCCTGAAAATATGCAGGCAGGAAGAGATAACTGGATAATACATAACTCTGCTGCCGACAATTTTCCTTTTCTAGCTTTAGCTTCTTATATATTAGACAAAAAGCTTTATAACTCAAAAATAAAAGCAATTTTGGAACAAGAAATTAAGCTTTGCTCACGCTTGGGCAAGCTTCCTGATTCATATTCTTTCTCCAAGGGCGGTTTCATGAGGGAATATATAGATACGGCTCAAATTATTTTTGGTGCTGCCGAGTATATGAAAGATGGTCTTGTGCCCCTCACAGAATATACCGGATATACGCACTTTACGAAACGAATGATAGACTTAATCAATGAGTTGCAAAAGCACATGGTCATAGCTCAAAATATAAAGGGATATTTCTATGGAAACTCCGTAGATATGGAAATCAATGGCGACTTATTACAAATTCTATGCAGACTCTATTGGCTTACTAAAAATGAAAGATACTTAAAATGGGCTATTAGAATAGGAGATTATTACTTATTAGACAATAGATTGTTAAACGCAGAAAAAATTCGTCTGCGCGACCATGGTAGCGAAATTATTGGTGGCTTAAGTGAATTATATCTCACAGTACACTTTAAAAATAAGGCTCTAAAGGAAAAATATAAACCAGCTCTTAATGCTTTTTTGGATAAGATTCTTGCGGTAGGCATTAACCAACATGGTATGTTTTACAACGAAGTAAACCTTAAAACGGGCGAGATTATAGATAATAACATTGCTGATACTTGGGGCTATATTTACAATGCTTACTACACATTGTACTTAATAGATGGCAAAAATGAATACCGGTATGCTATTTTAAAAGCACTTTCTAACCTTCCTAATAACTACAACAATTTCAACTGGGAAAATGGCAGTTCAGATGGTTATGCAGATGCCATAGAGGGTGCAATCAACTTTTACCAACGTGAGCCTCAACTAGTACAGCTTAAATCTTGGATAGATTCGGAAATAAAAATCATGTGGAATATGCAAGGCAAAGCCAATAAACAAAATCCAAGTTTGGGCAAGGGAATGATAGAAGGGTGGCACGGAGATGGCAATTTTATTAGAACCAGTATCATGTATGGATTAATGAATACATCGAATGCTACTTTACCGGACTGGAATAGCAATGTAAAATTGGGAGCTACACTGAGCAACGGTACACTATTTGTGACCATTAGCAGCGATATAGCTTACCAATCCAAGTTTTGTTTAAGCGAAAACAAAGCTAGCTCTATTTTAAATTTTCCAATAGATTACCCACGTATCAATCAATTTCCCAATTGGTTTTCGGTCGAAACCAACAAAGTGTATATTCTGATAGACGGGAAAAATATTCAAAAACTAAAAGGAAAAGATTTGGTAAAAGGATATAACTTCAGAATCAACCCTAATCAAAAATTATATTTCAAAATTTACAGCCAATAATTATTGCTTCTTAATATTTATATACGCATTATGTTTAAAAAACTATTATTCTACTTTTCAATACCCATAGCTCTGATAGCCCAGCCATCCAAGCCTATAGAGTATAAAGGCTACATCTATAAATATTCCATTGAAGATTTGCTCAAAAAGCAAACACCCATTCAAGTGAAAAATGCCGAAAAAGCCTTGGAAGAGCTAGAAAGCACCAATGCTATAGGGAAATATAAAGCAGATTTTGAGTCGCTCGATAAACACAAACTTCCTGAATGGTTTGCCGATGCTAAGTTTGGTATGTTTTACGATTGGGGTATGTGGTCGCTGGCCGGATATGATGACAAAGGCTGGACACGTGCCAAATATCCCGATACCTATTTGGGCTTTATGTACAACAAATCTAAAAAATACCACGCCAAATATTGGGGCAGCGATTTCCATCGAGACGATTTTATTGGGCTTTTTTCGGGCAAAAAGTTTGATGCCAACCAAATCACCGATTTGGCTTTAGCCGGAGGCATGAAATATGTAGTTCCCTTCAGCAAACACATGGATGGATATTGCCACTTTTATTCTCCCTTTACGCATCGAAATTCGGTCATTATGTATCCAAATAGAGATTTTACCAAAGAACTGTTTGATGCCTGCAAGGCAAAAAACCTGAAATATGGCGGCTATTTCTGCAACGAAGAATTTGAATACCCCATCACAGACAAAAGTTTCAAAAAACTCATCATGCGAAACGAAACGGCAGCCAATGTACCCGGCTTTGATGGTATGCAAAGCGATGAAAAATTCAGGGCTTTCAATTCTGCTATTGATAACAAATTGGTCTCGGGTAAAATACCCGTTCCAAGCTATGTGAATCATTATTTTGTACCACTTTTAAAAGACTTTGTAGACCGCTACGACCCCGATATTCTGTGGTACGATGCAGAATGGGGCAGAACTCCCGAATATTTTCGCACCAAAGACATTTCAGCCTACATGTACAACAAGGCTGAAGGCCGAAAAGAAGTTGTCATCAACGATCGTTACGGAAAAGGCTCTCGACAAATACATGGCGACTATAACACCAGCGAGTTTGACGAAGGCGAGAAAACACTCGACAGAGTGTGGGAAGAGTGCCGCCCTGTGGGCGAAAGCTATGGCTACACATGGCAAGACAACGATTCTACAGTGCTTACCTCCACAGAATTAGTGCAACTATTGGTGCGAATAGTAGCCAAAAATGGCAATCTTTTACTCATGGTTTGCCCCGATGGAGAAGGCAACATACCCGATTATCAAACCAAAAGAATAAAAGACATGGGCGATTGGCTCAAAATAAACGGAGAAGCCATCTACAACACCCGTCCATATAAACATGCGATTTGCGATGACTTAAATACAGGACAAAAAGTGTGGTACACCCAAAGCAAAGACGGAAAATGGGGCTACGCCATTTTCTTCGAATGGCCACGAGCGGGAGAAACTGTTTTGCTCAGAAATGCAAAACCCATCTGGGAAAAAAATATTTATCTCTTGGGCTACGACAAACCGCTTTCACCAAATGGCGATTGGGTGGACACGGGCGAAAAACTATGGGGACTTACTGTAAAGCTTCCGGAAGAATGGAAAAACCCTGCCAAACGTGCCGGGCAACATGCGTGGGTCATCAAGTTTGAGACCAAATAAGGCAACTGTTAAATCAATGTTGTTTGGTTAATAAAACTATCTGATTTTAACCTCATCCCCAAAGCTCTTGACAAAAATCTCTCAGCGTTAGACAAGAGTTATGAACTTTAGCATAACTCATTGACCGGCAAATGGTAATTTTTTAAGATTTTTACACCCAAATCTTGTATTTATGCGTATTCAATGTTAAAAAAATATTAAGTGAAAATACCCAAAACACTTTCATAAGTCCTGAAAATCAATAACTTTACAGCCCCTTTTATAAACACAAGAGAACAAGTGTAGTAATGATGGACACCGCGCAAATATTGATAGAAAAAAGCAAAACGAGCTCTAGAAACGATATCGACTTCAACCAACTGGATTTCGGCAAATATCATACCGACCACATGTATGTGGTTGATTACAATCAAGGTGAGTGGCACGATATGCGCATTGTCCCTTACCAAAATCTTTCTATCAGCCCAGCTACAGCTGCCCTCCACTATGGACAAACGGTGTTTGAAGGCTTCAAGGCACATCGTGCCAAAAATGGCAAGGATGTACTTCTGTTCCGCCCAGAGAGGCATTGGGAGCGCATGAACAAATCTATGGAAAGAATTTGTATGCCATATATTCCCAAAGATGTGTTTATGGATGGTATAATTGAGCTTGCAAAAATAGACCGCGATTGGGTGCCAACCCAAGAAGGTGCATCCCTATATTTCAGGCCATTTGCTTTTGCTATGGATGCTTTCATTAGGGTAAAACCATCAGAAAATTACTATTTCATAGTGTTTTGCAGCCCTGTGGGTGCTTATTTTTCAGGACAATTAAATGTAAAAATAGAAAAAGAATATGTGCGCTCTGCAGAAGGTGGTATAGGCTCTGCTAAAACTGGCGGTAACTATGCGGCCTCGTTGCTACCTGCAAAAATGGCGCAAGCCGCAGGTTATCAGCAAATCATGTGGACCGATGCCAAAGAACATAAATACATAGAGGAAACCGGTGCATCAAATGTCATGTTTATCATAGACAATGTGCTTATCACCCCAAAACTTTCTACTTCTATTCTCGATGGCGTTACGCGCGACAGTATCATCACCATTGCCAGAGATTGGGGCGTGAAAGTAGAAGAAAGGAGAGTATCGGTAGACGAAGTGATAACTGCACTAAAAAGCAAAACCCTCAATGAGGCCTTTGGCACCGGAACTGCTGCGGTGATTTCTCCAATTAATATCATTAATTACGATGGCATTGATTACCAAATACCACAGCCAAATGCCAGCAGTTTTTCTACAAAAATGCTCAAAGCCCTCAACGACATCAAATATGGGCTGGTAGAAGACCCCTATGGGTGGATAGTAAAAGTATAATTCCTTATGAAGCCTCCCCAAATGGAGGCTTTATCATTTTTAGTCCGGTAATAATCTTGTCAATACCCTTTTGTATTGCAATACTTGGGAGAAATAACAAGAGTAAAAAAAGCTACAAAGCCTATTAATTTATAGTAACACCTTCCACTTCAAAAACGAAAAAGGGTGTCGTAAAAAGATTACGACACCCCAATTATATCATTACGATAATGCGCTTTATCAGAACGGTTTGTTACCTGTCACGGTAAGTCCCATGCTGCGTGCAGTACCTGCCACCATGCTCATTGCTGATTCTATTTTGAAACAGTTTAAGTCAGGCATTTTGGTCTCAGCAATTTTGCGTACATCGTCCCAGCTCACAGAACCAATTTTGTTTCTGTTTGGCTCGGCAGAACCTTTTTGTTTCTTAGAAGCCTCTAGTAGCAAATTAGCTGCCGGAGGAGTTTTGATAACAAAATCAAACGATTTATCAGAGTAAACAGTAATCAACACAGGAAGCACTTGACCGGGTTTGTCTTGTGTTCTTGCATTGAATTGCTTACAAAATTCCATGATATTCAAACCTTTCGAACCCAAAGCAGGACCGATAGGTGGTGATGGGTTGGCAGCACCTCCTTTTACTTGAAGCTTTACAAAGCCTGTTATTTCTTTTGCCATTTTCTTAGTCTAAAACTTATGAAATCCAGTAATTAAATAATGCAATTGAGGCTGTCACCAGATGTTTAGGAAGCTTTTTCCACCTGCATATAACTCAATTCTAACGGAGTATTACGTCCGAATATCTTAACTATAACGTTTAATTTTTTCTTATCATCAAAAACTTCTTCTACTGTGCCGATAAACCCACTGAAAGGACCATCCATTACTTTTACCGACTCCCCTACCAAATACTTTGACTCCGGTTTTACTTGAGCCAGATTTCCTTCTTCGATTCTGCCTAAGATTCTGTTTATTTCCGATTCTTTCACAGGTTCGGGTTTTTTCAAAGCCTTAGTTTTGCCTTCACCCAAAAAACCCAACGAACCGGGAGCATTGTTAAGCAAGTGAAGAGTTTCTCCATTGTTTAAATCTGCCGAAAGATAAATATAACCCGGAAAAGAGATTTTTTCACGAATTACTTTTTTACCATTTCTTAGTTCATATACTTTTTCAGAAGGAATAAGTATTTCATGTACATACTGAGAAAGGTTTTGGCGAGCCAACTCGTTTTCTAAATATGTTTTCAGCTTTTTCTCTTGCCCGCTTATGGCTCTCAACACATACCATTTCAAATCTATTGTCATACCTAGCACCTATGGATGTATTAAAATGAGCGATAAAACCAAGTCATGCCGTTTTCAAACAAGAAATCAACTAAGCCTAGCAGCAAGGCAAACAAAGACGAAGCTACCAACACCAATACAGTGCTCGATTGTAACTCGCTATAAGTAGGCCATGAAACTTTGTTCTTCACTTCGTCAAACGATGAAGTTACATATTCTTTAATACTTGCGAATGTCATGACTTTTAAAATCAGTTTTCAAATGTATGGCACGGAAGGCAGGAATCGAACCTACAACCTTCGGTTTTGGAGACCGCGACTCTACCAATTGAGCTACTCCCGTGTGTAGTTTTTATTAATTGGGCTGCAAAAATAGCTGAATATTTTTATAAAAAAAAGTCCCGATTGAAACATCGGGACTTTTGGAAAAATATTTTCGCTAATTAAGCTACAATTTCAGTTACCTGACCGGCACCTACCGTTCTACCACCTTCACGGATAGCGAAACGAAGACCTTTTTCCATAGCAACAGAAGCAATCAGCTTCACATTGATAGAAACGTTGTCACCAGGCATTACCATCTCAACTCCTGCAGGAAGTTCTATTTCTCCTGTTACGTCAGTAGTTCTGAAATAGAACTGAGGACGGTATTTGTTGAAGAATGGAGTGTGACGTCCACCTTCTTCTTTTGAAAGAACGTAAACTTCAGCTTTAAATTCAGTGTGTGGTTTCACCGACTTAGGTGCACAAAGAACCATACCTCTACGGATTTGCTCTTTGTCAATACCACGAAGTAGGATACCTACGTTGTCACCGGCCTCACCTCTGTCAAGAAGTTTGCGGAACATTTCTACACCTGTACAAGTAGAAGTCAAACCTTCTGCACCCATACCGATGATATCGATAGTTTCACCCACTTTGATTACACCTCTTTCGATACGACCTGTAGCCACAGTACCACGACCAGTGATCGAGAATACGTCTTCAACAGGCATCAAGAAAGGAAGGTCAACCAAACGTTTTGGAATTGGGATATAGTTATCAACTGCATCCATCAACTCTTCGATAGTTTTTACCCATTTAGCATCGCCATTCAAGCCACCAAGAGCAGAACCTTTGATAACAGGAATTTCGTCACCTGGGAATTTATAGAATGAAAGCAATTCGCGCACTTCCATTTCAACCAATTCTAACAATTCAGGATCGTCTACCATGTCTACTTTGTTCATGAAAACAACAAGAGCGGGTACACCTACCTGACGAGCCAAAAGAATGTGCTCGCGAGTTTGAGGCATAGGACCGTCAGTAGCAGCCACCACTAGGATAGCACCGTCCATCTGAGCAGCACCTGTAACCATGTTTTTCACGTAGTCAGCGTGACCCGGACAGTCAACGTGAGCATAGTGACGAGAGGCAGTAGCATACTCCACGTGTGAAGTATTGATAGTGATACCTCTTTCTTTTTCTTCAGGAGCGTTGTCGATAGAAGAGAAATCTCTTTTCTCAGCAAGACCTTTGTTTGCCAACACCATAGTGATAGCGGCAGTCAATGTAGTTTTACCGTGGTCAACGTGACCGATAGTACCTATGTTTACGTGAGGTTTCGAACGGTCAAATGATTCTTTAGCCATTTTTTAAATTAAATTCAGAGTTTGAAAATATATTGATTATCGATTAAATCCTTTATCTAAATGAGCTGTTGAAGAGAATTGAACTCTCGACCTTCCCGATACATCGGGATTATTCTACCCCTGAGCTACCACAGCACACCTTCATTCACTTCAACATCTTTTTGAGCTGTTGAAGAGAATTGAACTCTCGACCTCTTCCTTACCAAGGAAGTGCTCTACCCCTGAGCTACAACAGCTTGTTATTTCCTTTACAATTGTAACTCTTTTTT
>ERZ1066116.91-NODE-91-length-56941-cov-21.008649_pt1 | contig 56941 bp, 47 predicted proteins | sample MGYA00382763_ERZ1066116 | MGnify/ENA primary metagenome ERZ1066116 (study PRJEB33369, sample SAMEA5778346) | biofilm metagenome | biome: Industrial cooling water; feature: Water cooling tower basin; material: Biofilm | place: United Arab Emirates | collected...
CGGTTAAATCTCATGTGAATCGCATTTTGAATAAGCTAGATGTGGGCGATCGCACTCAAGCTGTGATTGTTGCCGTTAAACGCGGCATTGTCAATTTATAAGGTGTACTTTCGATCGAATTCGGATTCTAACTTAAGTTATAACCAGTCTTCTATCTTGCGATCGCATGGTGACTCTATCAATTTGTACTGTCAAACTTTTAACTCGCTATAGACGACGGACTGAAGGCAATTTCCTATATTGAATTTATGCAAACAGTCATGCAGTCAGGAGATAAATCTAGGATCTCTACTTCCATCGCGACAGATCCAACACGATTTGGTGCTGCTGTTACTGAGCTATAACAATTGCTCAATGCGAAAGGAATTCATCATGCAATATCTTTCACAGGACTTAATTCTTCTTGCACTCAATCCCCAAACTGGGAAAACTCGCTTCTCTTGGTACTCTGCACTCGACTATGGCTTGGTCGGTTCTTTATTACTAGACTTAGTACTGCAAGGCAAACTTGAGATCGACAACAACAATCGTGTGATTGGTGCGATACGTGCTTCGCACGGGCAAGCCACCGCAGGCAACACAGGCAATGAATTCTTAGATCAGCGCCTCAGCGAGGTTCTAGCATCGTCTCGTCCTCGAACTGCAAGGTTCTGGGTGACTCGCTGGAGACGAAGATACCTGGGCATTCAAACGATTGTGTTGCAGAACTTAGTTGATTTAGGTGTTTTAGAACGACAAGAGCAACGCATTCTTGGTCTGTTCCCAACGCAGCGATATTTTCTAACCGACGAATCCATTCAACGCGAGATTGTCCAGCAAGTTCGTACAGCCGTGTTAGAAGGGGTTGGACTGGATTCTCGGATGGCAGCATTGATTAGTTTGATGCAAGCCGCTCACCTGACCGATGCGGTGTTCAGACCTGAAGAACGACCTGAAGCGCGATCGCGAATTAGAGCGATCGCAGAAGGGGAGTTGGTCGGCAAAGCAGTTTCAAAGGCAATTTTTACCATTCAAGTAGCCGCGACTCTGGGTGCAATCAATGGTGGATGAAATCGTTAGGAGTTGTATAGAACAATAGCTCGGAAATTTTTGGCAGGAACACTTTTCTGTCAGACTTATCCAGAGTGTTGCTGCTTGATGCAAACGTAGAAAAATGAACGACGATCGTAGTCACAGTCCCTTACTTGTACCCCCTTCAACCCAAGATTGGATGCAAGGTGTGCTGAGTGCAAAGGTCGTGCTGGTGATGTATGGAGACTATCAGTGCCATAAAAGTGCAGACGTTTACAAGCTGATTAAAGGGATCAAACGAGATCTGAGTAATTCGTTTAGAGAGGATGATTTATGTTTGATCTTCCGTCATTTTCCGCAGGCACAAATTCATCCTCATGCTCAACGGGCTGCCGAAGCTGCCGAAGCTGCCGCTGCCCAAGGACAGTTTTGGTTGATGCACGACACTTTATTTGCCCATCAACAAACCTTGGAGAATGGTTATCTGATTGAGTACGCCAATGATTTGGGGCTTGATATTCCTCAATTTCTCAAAGATGTGTCTAAGCAAGTTCATATTGATCGCATCTACAAAGATATCGAAGGTGGAATACGCAGTGGAGTAACAACGGCTCCAGCCCTATTTATCAACAACATCCGCTATACCGGACGCCGGAGAATGACAGAGTTGATGGCAACCATTGTTGCTGTAAATCACTATCTCAATCAATGAGTTTTATTCGATGAAAACACTCCTCAAAAGAACCGCATTATTTTTCGCGCTGCCTATCTGTATCTCAGTTTATTTCTCCTTACCTGCTGCTGCTGACTCTACAGCCGAACTCATCTTGAGTACTCAATGCCAGGGCGGTTACACCATTAACATTTGGCGAAACTATCGGTCTGGTGAACTGCTTTATCGTGCCATCAGTCCTAACGGTAATTTAAGCTTGGGTGGAGGAACTAGCCAGGCAACTGAAGGCGTTCGAGTGTACAAATTCGGGAATGGCAACTATGAATACTGGGTTTGGGATGGGACGTTGGATGATCCGCAGGCTGGGACATTAGAGGTCTATCAAAACAACCGCCTTTTAATGCAACAAGCTTGTACGAAAAGTTGAACTTTCTTCCCTGATAGATTGAGACTATTTCAGCATATTTTTGTTGTTCACCTTTCCATCTCTGGCTCAAATCAATTCACAAGTAATTCCCAGAATTGAAGTGATTGAAAGTTCTGAAGGAATTCCACCCGCTTACCGTTTAGTCATTAGCCGACCTCAGGAAATTGTGTATGCTTTCTGTCCTACGAATTTTGAGCCTGAGTTGAACTATCTACGAAATGTGAAAGCAATTCAGTGTAGGCACTGAACCGCCATCGGCGCACACTTCGCGAACAACATCGGCGGCAATCTCTTGATGGGCGTAGCCGGAAGCGCCGTGACCGCGCCGACTCTATTCACAGTGAGCAAGTTCCACGCGACCTACACGGTTCTATCAATGCTGGTTGTCGTACCCGTGTTTCTGGCGATCGCCTACAAGGTGTTCAAACGCGATGAGGTATCCAAACCCGTTTCCCAGAGCGATCGAAAGGGTCGTCGATGATCTCGTCAGTTCGTAAAACCATCAGCAAATGTACCAACGGAGATAAAGATGCAAAATACCGAAAGAACACAGGGAGTCATTGCAGAAGCGAAAAAAGTGACCTACGTGGAGGCTGCCCGGTGGGGTAAGTATCGGGGGTGGCGATATGTTCTGGGGCTGGTGATCATCCTCTTTGCGTGGTTGGTCGTCGGTAGTGGTGCCAGCGTGCTCGTTGCGTTCGCGCTCGGCGGTCAGGCAGACCCCTCGGGGCTCGGGCTCGTGGAATACTACCTGTTTGTCATGGCGAGTTTCCTGTGCTTCTTCGCGGGAGTCCTTATCACTGTCTCCGTCGTTCACCGCCGCCACCCCCGGACGCTCGTCACGGCGCGGGAGCGGATAGATTGGCATCGGGTCGGTCATGGATTCGTGGCGTGGTTCGTGCCGTACTGCCTGCTCGGTGGGCTGGGGCAGTATCTGTTTTACCCGGATACCTTCTCCTTCAACTCCGACCTCTTAACGTTCGCACTCTTTGTCCCGATCGCGCTGATCATCACCGCGATCCAGACGACAACGGAGGAGCTTTTCTTTCGCGGATACATTGTGCAGGGCGCGAGCCTCATCTGGAGCAACCGCGTGTTTCTGGCGATCGTGCCAGCCGTTATCTTTACCCTGCCGCACCTCCTTAACCCGGAGGCGCGGGCGGGCGGCTGGCTCACGATCTTTTCCAACTACTTCTTCGTTCCGGGTCTGGTGTGGACTGTGGTCTCGTTGATTGACGGCACCACTGAACTCGCCATCGGCGTACACTTCGCGAACAACATCGGTGGGGTACTCCTGTTCAACATCACTGGAACTGCCTTGCCCTCACCCGCTCTGTTCACCATCAGCGAGTATCACGCCACCTACGGGGCGCTATCAGGGCTGGTTGCAGTACCCGTGTTTTTGGCGATCGCCTACAAAATGTTCAAACGCAACGAGGCAGCCGAACCCGTTTACCAGAGTGATCTGAAGGGTCATCGGTGATCTCGTTAATCAACAAAGCTTCTTGGTTGCCAAAGGCAGCGTAAAGGCTTGGACGAGTAATACCTCTAAGCGCAACGGATAATCAGCTTTAATCGTCTACAAAAAAACAATCGCCATGTCAACTGACGAGAACAAAATTATCGCACCATCTCGACAAACTGTGTATTGGAGAAAAGTCATCAACAGAATAATCGCTGCCTTGGGATGCATTTTTATTACGCTACTCGTTGTGTTTTTACTTACTACTACTGCACAAACTCAACCAGCAACAATTGCACCACAAACTCAATCAGAACAGAGTCGCCGCGAACGAGGTAATCAAGTTATCAATAAGCTAATCGGTGGGGCAGGGCAGCCCGTACTCAATGCTCTCCATCAGGATTTTCCGTTTCTTGCAGATGCGATCGTAGACTATTCCCTTGGTGATGTCTGGTCACGTCAGGGACTAGACGATCGCACCCGTCAGCTTGCTACCGTTGCTGCCTTTGCCGCCGCTGGAAATCTGCCACAACTGAAGATTCATGCGGGCTATGCCCTCAGACTTGGCGTAACGCAAGACGAACTTAAAGAAATCATTTACCTGACTACAGTAACGGCTGGTTTTCCGCGCTCGATTGATGCGGCACAAGCAATGAGAGAAGTCTTCACCGCGCAATAAAAGTGTCTTAGCACTATAAAATAAGTTCGCTCCATCACTGCAAAATAACTAGGAGATAAGACTCATGACGACCTATGAAAACACCCAAAAAGTTGTGCTGATTACAGGTGCAAGTAGCGGCATTGGTGAAGCAACTGCTAGATTACTTGCTCACAAAGGTCTACGAGTTGTGTTAGGCGCACGGCGTACCGATCGCCTCGAAGCGATCGCTGCCGAAATTCGCTCTCAAGGTGGCGAAGCAGAATACCGTACCCTGGATGTCACCAATCTCGAAGATATGCAAGCCTTTGTCGAGTTTGCCCAAGCTAAATTTGGTCGCCTTGATGTTGTGGTGAACAATGCAGGCGTGATGCCACTCTCCAGGCTAGAGGTGCTGAAGATCGATGAATGGAACCGCATGATTGATGTGAACGTTCGCGGTGTGCTTCACGGGATTGCTGCTGCGCTACCTCTCTTTAAGCAGCAACGATCAGGGCAGTTTGTCAATCTATCCTCGATCGGCGGGCACAACGTCTATCCAACCGCAGCCGTGTACTGCGCCACTAAGTTTGCAGTATGGGCGATTTCTGAGGGACTGCGGCAAGAATCGACCGACATCCGGGTTACGGTGATTTCGCCTGGAGTGACGGCCACTGAGCTGGCCAGCACGATCACAGATGCTGAAGCAGCGGCATGGGTGGAGGAATTTCGTGGGGCCGTGATTCCAGCCGATGCGATCGCCCGTGCCATTGCCTTTGCGATCGAGCAACCCCCAGAGGTAGATGTAAATGAAATCATTGTTCGACCGACTGGGCAAATGAGCTAAATTTTGGATTACCCTTACACTGGAAGACCTGCAGCGCATTGAAATAGTTGCACCAAAAGGAATTGCTTTTGACAACACACCTTGTTGGGATCGGCAGTGAGTCCGTTGATTCATGAACCCATCAGCAACTTGAATCAGCAACTCGATCAAAGGAGTTTATCACCATGTCTAAAGTGTCTTCTAACCACCCACAAAAGCCCCCTGCCGCGATCGCACCAAACAGGGTTTCCCGTCCAGGCTGGCTTGAGATCGTTGTCGGCCTTGTCGTCTATTTAATCGTAGGGTTCGGAGGCGTCCGGTTGTTCGAGCAATTCGGTCTTGACCCCGTAGTTCACGGTCTGATCTTGACTGCATGGACTGGCGTCGCCACGCTGATCGCGTTCGCCGTGGCTGCGCGGCTGCGGATTCGTTCCCTGAGTGCCTTCGGCGTGCGTTGGACCTCCGGACGCTGGCTCCTGATCGGCGTCGGAGTAGGACTGGTTGCCTTCGTGCTCAAGAGTCTGGCGATCCTAGCCTGGGTTCAGATCACTGGAGACACGAACAATGTCCAGGATGTTTACGGAGATGGCGCTCGCGGCGGGTTACTGTCTCTGGTTTTGAGCACAGTGTTCATTGCCGTCTTCTCACCCCTTGGTGAGGAACTGCTCTACCGAGGCATTGTCACCAACGCGCTGCTGCGCTACGGTTCATTCGTTGGGGGCGTGGGCAGCACTGTGATCTTCGCTCTCATGCATGGGATCAACAACATCTTTCCCGCTGCTGTGGTGGCTGGTCTCGCCACCGCCGAGGTTTTCCGCCGCAGCGGATCGATCTGGCCCGGTCTCGTCGTCCACTTCGTTTTTAACCTGCCCTCGTTCCTGTTGATGGTGTTGTTCAGCAGCACGGGCTAATAGGACAGATCATCTGGAGATTAAACCAATGGCAATTCTGAAACAATTCGGGATTTTATTTGTATTGGGCAGTGTGGGAATTGCGATGTTCACGATCACGTCTATTCCTTTAATCGAGCAACAGTTAGCGAAACTGTCTCCAGAAAAACTGGAAACAGTGCCACCATTGGGGATTTTAATGCTTCTGCAAGGACTACAGTATTCAGTTCTACTGGCGATCAGCATTCTAATCGGCATTGGCTGTGCCTACCGTGTTGGATTACGCTCCCATTTGATTGATCATTGGGTGTTTCATACCGCTAAGTCTCCATCTTTTGCCGTTGAGATGAAGTGGAGTTTGGGTGTGGGCGCAGCGACAGCAATCGTTCTCTTCTTGCTCGATTGGCTGATGCAGCCTGCCTTACCTGAAGCACTGCGGGCAGCCAATACAGAATCAAGTGGGTTGAATTTGCTCACAGCAATGTCCTATGGCGGCATCACTGAGGAGATTTTGATGCGCTGGGGTTTAATGTCGCTGCTTGTTTGGATCGCGTGGAAAGGGCTAAAACAAGGCGTTACGTTGCCCAGTCAAGGGATTTATCAGGGTGCGATCGTTCTAGCTGCATTAGTATTTGGACTGCTACACCTGCCAGCGACTGCCGCGATCGCTCCCCTCACGACCGTTGTGATTATTCGGGCGTTGTTACTGAATGGGATTGCGGGAATCGCGTTTGGCTGGCTCTTTTGGCAATATTCGCTAGAGGCTGCAATGTTAGCCCACATCAGCGTTCACGTTTTTAACTCTGTTCTTAGCAGTTTATCGGCAAAGTTGGCTTAAGTTTTGGAATAGATTTCATAGGTCTATCACTGCCCACAAAGCTTTACCGTGAAAGGCTTTACAAAGAAAGGCTTTAAAGATGGTGGGCGATGCCTACTACTTGAAATGGTGCTCAATTCTACAGTTTTAAGGTGGTCAATCACATGATTCAGTACAAAGATTTTGCGCCTCGGATTACTGAACGGGGACCCTTTGGCGGAGCTTCCGACTATGAATCCTTCTCGGAGGTGGTGAGTGCTGTCAATCAGTGGATTGCAAGTACAACGATCCAGGTGATCAATGTTGAAACTGTTGTTTTACCCGATCGGATTGAAGGCACCGGTGATGGGGGCTACGGGGTGACGACCAGTAATGCTTTCTACCCAGTGATGATCAGTCAGGGTCTTGCAATCAATTACTTTCAATGTGTGCGTGTCTGGTACAGAGAATAAGCTTCACTGGAGAAGAAATAATGAAACGATTTACCTTATTTACTTTCCTGTATCTCGCGCTCGGAGTTTGTCTGAGGGCGATCGCGCCTGGATACCCAAACCTACCTTCGGGTCTTTAAATCAACCTGTTGATCAGTGCAGAATTATCCTACCTTGTTGTATTCTCCAGCACCTTCCCATTTTGGCTAGCGGACAAGACTGATTGAATTGGTCAGCAAACAAACTGACCATCAGAAAGGCACTTATGACTAACTCTCACCACTTCTCAATTTGAGCGTCATCGGTCATGCGAAAGTCAGCCCATCCTAAAGTATCTTTAGCTTGCTTGAGACCATATTCAATCCAGGTTCTAAAGCCATAGCGGTCACCAATTACTGTGAGCTTGATTGCCAGAGCACAAACCATCACAAAACTGGTCGAATTGTGTGGCAAGATTTCTGGGTCAGTCGTCAACAACCAGTATTGTTTGCGCTGACGCCTGCCGTAAATTACCTCTGTCAGGTAGCGGCCCTCTGTCGTGCCATTGCTAAAGGTACGTTCAAACTTCTGCCACGGTTCCTGAATCACCTCTTGGCCTTGCGGTAGCCACAGGGCATGATTGCTGCGAATCGCCAGAAGATAAGGCAGGTTTAATTGGCCTAGAATATTGACAAAATTCACTTTGCTTTCGCCATACAAACTATCGGCAAGCACCAGTTCAAATTGAAATCTCATTGCTTGTAATCGGCGAATTATTCGGCAGCTATTTGTGGTTTACTTTAATATTCCTCTTTATTCTTGAGCTGTTCTCTCGTTTTATACACTTCAAAGCTCAATGGCAAAATCATGCCATCAACTAAGCCATAGGCTATGACCGCCACGATGCCATTCTCTTTCTTTCCATTGATCGTTGGGCATCCTAAAACTCTGCTATCCCTATTCTAAATTCCTCTCACTAATGTGACCAAAGAGAGCTAAGGGGATGACTCTATCAATATGCGATCGCTCTACGAATTAGCGACTCAACAAATAGAAGAATTTGTCCAACTTCAACGAGGTGAAAAGCGGCTGCGTCAAGATCTTAAACTGGGCGGGGGAAGAAACATGAGATTTTAGCTTTGATAGAATATCATGCGATTGGATCCACAGAATAGAACTTCCCTCATCAGGATTGTTAATATCATAGCTAACTTTCTATTGTTTACTGTGGGCTTAACTTCCTACCTAACTTGTCTTTCTTGGCTTTTGCAACGGTTTAATCGGGAGAGACTAGAGTCAATCTATTTACTGTTTCTTGTTCGGTAACCAATGACAAAACCATTCCTTATCATTTTGATATACTTAATTCTACCTAATTTTTGACCGATCATATAATGCTGACTATCACTGGAATAATTTAGGAAAACAGTTCCTGAACACGTTGGGGAGATTGATGAGGAGAAATATTATGGTTACTACCCCGGCATTGCAGCTACTAATTTCTTTAAAGGATGTGAGTAAAGGTTACGGCCAACCAAGTGGTCAATCTATCAGTATTTTAGAGGGGATTAATCTGGAGTTATTTGAAGGAGAAATTGTGGCCGTGTTAGGGCCATCAGGATCGGGAAAATCGACTCTGATGCGAATGATTGCGGGATTGATTGCACCCACGCGCGGGCAGGTGATTTATCGCAATCAACCAATGCTGGGTTTGAATCCAGGGGTAGCTGTTGTATTTCAAAGTGCTGCACTTTATCCCTGGTTAACGGTGTTAGAAAATGTCGAGCTGGGACTGAAGGCAAAGGGTGTTACAGCCGCTTTACGTCGTCAAAAAGCAATCGAAATAATTGACATTATTGGCTTAGACGGGTTTGAAAATGCCTATCCGAAAGAGCTATCAGGTGGAATGCGCCAACGGGTTGGATTTGCTAGAGCACTGGCGGTTGAACCAGAATTATTGTGTATGGATGAACCTTTTTCAGCATTAGATGTATTAACCGCAGAAAACTTGCGAACAGAACTCATTGATCTCTGGATTGAACATCGAATCCCAACGAAAGCGATTTTAATTGTGACTCACGGAATTGAGGAAGCTGTCACATTAGCAGACCGAATGATTGTATTAGGGCGCAATCCTGGGCGCATTCGAGCTGAGTTGAAAGTGACATTGCCGCACTATCGCGATCGCAAGAGTCCAGAATTTCAGACCCTTGTGGATGAGGTCTATAAAATTATGACCAATCCGGATCTGAAGGTTGATGGAATTCAAGCCGATAGGCCAACTGATATGCCAACGGTGCCAACCTCAGTCCCCAAATATCAGAGTATTCCCCATGTTCGGGCTGGCTCGATCGCGGGTCTGCTGGAATTGCTAGAGCATCGTCAGGATGAGGATCTTTACCGGATTGGGCAGGAGCTGCAACTGGAAGTGAATGATTTGCTGCCGATTGTGGATGCAGCCAATTTGCTGGGGCTGATCGAGATCAAGGAAGGCGATATTCATCTAAATGCGATCGCGATTGAGTTTATTCAAGGTGGAGTCGATGAGCGCAAACAGATTTTCCGAAACCTTCTCCTGGCAAATGTTCAACTGGTGGAGCAGATCCATCATTTGCTGCAAACGACTCCCACTCGTCGTATTCCTGAAGATCTGCTGCTAGATATTCTCACTCGTCACTTTAGCCCTGAAGAAGCCCAGCGTCAGCTCGATACGGCTGTGAGTTTGGGGCGCTATGCCGAGATTTTTGGTTACGACGAACCCACCGGAGAACTCTATGACGAGACCGCTGACTCCTAACAATCAGTTGCCCGATCGCATTCACTGGACCTGGCAGGATGGGGTTGTCATTTTGGCAATGGTGGCTTTGATTTTTGCGATCGTGGATACGGCTGCCCAATTCACGGGAACTTACAACGCAAAAGCCGTGATTGCAACCGATCCAAAGGTGTTGCCCTGGTATACGGCACAAACTTTACTGCGTATGGCGATCGCCTATTTCTTGTCTTTGGGGTTTAGCATTCTCTATGCCTATGTGGCTTATCGTTGGGCGATCGCGGCCAAAATCCTGTTACCCCTGTTAGACATTTTGCAATCAATTCCCGTGTTATCGTTTTTGCCCGGTGTTGTGTTGGCATTGGTCGCGCTCTTTCCAGGACAATTGCTTGGAGTGGAATTAGCATCGATTATTCTGATGTTTACGGGCATGGCATGGAATTTAACGTTTAGTTTTTATCAATCCCTGTGTAGTATTCCTAAAGAATTGATTGAAGCTGCTACAACGTATCGTCTTAATGCTTTTCAACGGTTTTGGACGCTAGAATTACCTGCCGGAGTGATTGGGCTGGTTTGGAATAGCGTCATGTCTGTTGCGGGGGGGTGGTTCTTTTTAATGGCGATCGAATCTTTCACGTTGGGCAAAGAGAGTTTTCAACTGCCTGGTCTGGGTTCATACTTATCTAAAGCCTCTAATGATGGCAACTTAGTTGCGATCGGCTGGGGCCTCGTCGTGTTAATTGGCATCATTGTGGTGTTAGATTTTCTCCTGTGGCGACCGCTCATTGCCTGGGCAGAAAAATTTAAATTAGAACTCGTCGAGTCTGAAAATCCTCCTCAATCCAGTGTTTTGGACTTTTTGTGGCGATCGCCCACCCTCAAATTATTCACTCAGCAGATTTGGATCCCTTTCACTCAAACTGTCGATCGCACGCTCACTCACCCACACCGTTTGGCTGATCACTCACGTCGAAGCGCCACACCCCACACCCCACACCCTACACCCCACACCCCTATCTACTGGCTCAACTGGGTCTTTGCCAGCGGGTTTGCTTTCGTTGTTCTGTGGGGCACCTGGGAAGCTACATTATTGCTCAAAGTGCTCAATCCTGAGGATTGGTGGCAAGTCATCAATGGTGCAATTTTGACGACTTTACGAGTGCTTTTAGCATTGACGTTATCTGTTTTTTGGACTGTTCCTTTGGGTGTTGCGATCGGTCGTAATCCTTGTCTCTCAAAACTCTTGCAGCCAGTTGTGCAAATTGCAGCTTCAGTGCCAGCAACGGCTCTATTTCCTGTGTTGCTGCTTTACCTGGTGCAATGGGGCGGGGGACTTCAGGTTGGCTCGGTGGTGCTAATGATCATGGGAACGATGTGGTATGTGCTGTTCAATGTGATTGCTGGGGCACAATCGATTCCTTCGGAACTATTTGAAGCGGCAACTGTGTATCGCCTATCTCGCAGCCAACGTTGGAAAACGGTGATTCTCCCTGGCATTTTTCCCTATTTGGTGACAGGGGCGGTTACTGCCACAGGTGGAGCCTGGAACGCCAGCGTGGTGAGCGAATACATTAACTTTCAAGGCAAAACTCTGACAACACCCGGATTAGGAGAAGTTATTTCCCAGGCTTCCGCCCACAATAACTATCCCCTGCTGCTGGCTGCAACGGGGGTGATGTCTTTGATTGTTGTCCTCACCAATCGCCTGATTTGGCGACGGCTGTATAAGCTCGCCCAGGACAAATATCAGTTGCTTTAGGATGAACAATGATAAAAGTTTGCATTAGTTCAAAGAAAAGTTTCAACCTTGTTGGAAACTATAGTACTGGCTGTATTCCTGGTTAGTAAAGTGGCGTTGCTGGATCTGGCTATGAAACGATTTCTAAACAGCTTGATATCTTAATTCGAAATTCAGCAGAGTCATTGTGTTATTTAGCAACACCAGCAAATTTATCCGATATTGCCGTTGGTTTGGTGCGGGCAGACTCTAGCGATCGCCTGTTGGATTACCTCAAACTAGGAACTTGAACGGCTTTCACGTCCAGAATTGGAATTTTACCTTAGAGGATATTACAGATTTCGATCAGGACATGATTTGAGTCAAATCAAACTAGCGATGATATTGATGCTCATCGCTAGAATCGTTGTATTGAAGAAGAATGAGAGAATTCCATGTAACAGCGCCAACCGTCTCAACGAGCGTGAAGAAATTGCCACATCTGAAACTTGACTGGTCATTCCAATGACGAAAGAGAAGTAGAGAAAGTCCCAATAATCAGGTTGACGGTCATCTGGAAACTCTAGCCCACCAGCGATCGCGTCACCCGCAGAATTATCCTGATAATAACCATGCGCGTAATGCAACGCAAAGACGGTATGCACTAACAGCCAGGAGCCGATAATGGTGATGATGGCGATCGCAAGATAAATCCCCAAGATTTGAGGAGATACCCCCTTGCCATTGCTCAACATAAAGCCGATCGCCAGTAAACTAATACAAGCAGCCCCAGTAATCAAGCTTAAAATCACCACTCGTCCTTCATCTTGTTGTTGTGCTTTTCTGCGCATGGTTTTGGGCGTTGCCTTCACCATGACAGTCCAGGTCAGTGCCAAAAAAGAAATCATCCCGGCATCCCATGAGCAGAGAATCTGCGTAGAGAGGTGGAGCCAGGATGGTAACAAGAGAAAGACGACTAAGCCAATTCCAATGGAAATCAATAAACGGGCTTGGGCATTCAGTCGTTGCAACATAGCATTAATTAGTTTGGGTTGGCAGCGATGTAAGTTTCACTGTCAAGTCTAATGTTTTTCCAGATCGATTGACTTCCAGGCTTAACTGATTTGCCACCGATGACTTCTCTATTATTTGCTGAACTGAGTCTGATGTTTGTGTCACTTGATTACTAACTTTGTGAATCACATCTCCTGTTTTAACACCTGCTTGGGCGGCGGGAGAATTGGGCATGACCTTAATCACTAAAACTCCCTGATCTTCTTTCACCATGTCCGGTTTCTTCTCATTCAAGGCTTGCCTCACTTCTGGGGATAGCGTCACCATCTGGATTCCTAAATAGGGATGCTCAACCTTCCCTGTACTGACTAACTGTTGGGCAATCTGTTCTGCCGTGTTGATAGGAATCGCGAATCCAAGCCCTTGAGCATTTTGCAGGATGGCTGTATTCATCCCGATGACTTCCCCACGGGCGTTTAATAACGGGCCGCCAGAGTTACCCGGATTAATGGCCGCATCGGTTTGAATGAAATTAACTCGTTCGTTAGAAAAGCCAAGCGTGCCGCTAGAACGTCCGGTGGCGCTGATAATGCCTTCAGTGACGGTGTTATCTAAACCGAGAGGATTGCCGATCGCGATCGCCCATTCACCGGGTTGCAGGCGATCGGAATTCCCCAGTTTCACGGTCGGCAGCTGATTCCCATCAATTTTCACAACGGCAACATCCGTGACAGGATCAGTGCCCATGACCGTACCTTTGAAAGTGCGTCCATCTTTAAGTGTCACTTGTACCGTTTTCACGCCATCGACTACATGGGCATTCGTGAGAATCTGTCCATCAGTATTGATAATAAATCCGGAGCCGATGCCCTGTTCAATTTCGCGCTTAGGGACTTGGGGAGTATCAAATCCAAAAAACTGAGAGAGATAATTTTCTGCATCAGCGTTGGGATTATCAACCACACGAGTTGAATCGATCCGCACAACGGCTGGGCCTGCTTGTTGTACAACGGTGGTGACAAAATTATTATCATTGGTTGCCGCATGGACGGGCTGAGACATGGGCGCGATCGCGGGTTGTGAATTAGAAGGGGCGATCGGGTGATCAATGTGGCTAACCAAATAATTCACAAACAGGGCAATTCCAGCACCTGCAATCGTGCTAGTGAATAGATTTAACCGTCTGGTCATTCTACTAGATGTCATGTCAGTTATTTCCTTGAATTCTTATTTCAGTTTGAAGGATTTAATAGTTTTAATGGATATAGATAGACAAGTTTGCAGGAAGTTTATAACGAATCAAATATTTATTCAATTTATATATCTTTTTTGATGTGAATTCTATGATTATTGCTGTTTTATTGAAGTGTTTGATGTAAAAAAAGCTCTGCTTAGAGGGCAGCAGAGCCTTTCGACACTATCAAGGCAAGTCTGAACCTATTAGCTATTGTTCAGGCGGTAAAATCGTTAATCCATAACTGGGCGCAAGGGCGATCGTTTTCTGGATATCGGCAGCAGTCACCGGTGGAGGTGGAGCGGTGGGGTCAGTAACCAGCGTACCAATTTCCATAAAAAACTGTTCAAGTCCGGCAGGTATCACCCAGCACAACATTCTGGCTGGCTTGTTGCTGATATTTGTGAACAGATGCGTTTGTCCTTTAGGGGAATAAATAAAGGTTCCGGGGTCTGCGATCATCGTTTCTCCATTCACCTGAAACTCGATCTCGCCAGACAAAATAAAAAACGACTCATCCTCACGGCTGTGGATATGGGGAGGGGAACCCGTTTGGGGATAAACCGTAATTTCCATCAAAGAGTAGGTTCCTTTCGTATTTTTGCTGATAGTTTTGAAGGTGTACAAATCACCTAATACCCAGTAGGAACTGCCTTCTCCGGGTTCTAGTAACAGTCCGTTGGGATTTGTTTGTGTTGCAAGCATGGATTTTTCTCCTAATACTCTTTCTCCTCGGTTGAGAACAGCGTGAATTATGGATTGGTTTTTACAGTATTCAACACGAAGATTAATTTCAGTTGTAATGGGGCTGAGAGATGGCATTAGGGATGTTTAGCTTGTTTAGACAGGAAGTTAAGGAATACAGTTGGTCGGTGGAAAAAACAGGTGCATGACTGGGCTACACACCTGCAAAGTTGAAGAATTTCTATCCAGGGGTGGTTGTTTCTTTTTGCAAGGGAGAGTATGTTGATCCCGATTTGGTTTTGGTTTGGTTGGTTTTCAGCGTCATTGGATTGATAGCAGTTGCGATGAGCCAATGCAAAAAATGCGGATGAACAGGATGGTTATGCTTAGAAAGCAGTTAATCGACTGGTGGCAAGAGGCATGGCTGAGCCGCACGGAAGGGAAGCATTATGGAGTGGCAATTTTAGCGGTTTTTATTGCCTTTTTATTGACTCTATGGTTAAACCAATTTACGTCTCAGCCGATTGTTTTTTTGTTTTTTGCCGCGATCGCAATTAGTTCCTGGCTTGGGGGGATTAAACCAGGACTTGTGGTAACTGTTTTATCGGCACTATTGGGTGACTATTTTCTATTTCCACCTTTATATACTTTTGCTGATCACAATTCATCTGATATAGCCCAACTCTTTGAGTTCATTTTAGTTGCTTTAATCATTTGCTTCTCGTTTGAACAATTAAAGGCAAAACAACGAGCTATCACTGTCACTAATCAGCGTTTAGAACAGGAAGTGCAAGAGCGGATTGAGCGAGAACGCCGATTACAACAGTACACTCAGGCATTATCAGAATTGGCAAATCAGCCCGCGATCGCAGAAGGAGATCTCGACGCTGCATTGAATGTGATTACAGAACAAGCAGCCAATGCTTTAGATATCGAACGAGTTAGCGTTTGGTTACTCAATGGCGATCGTACCAAACTTCGGTGCATCAATCTTTATGAACGGAGCCAACACCGCCACTCAGCAGGCTTGGAACGGGAACAGGCAGATCACCCAACTTACTTTCAAGCCTTGGTCAGTGCCCGGACGATCGCAGTATCAGACACCCGCACTGACCCACGGGTGCAGGAGTTTTGGCTAACCTGGCTAGAGCCAAATCATATTGCTTCTCTACTGGATGCGCCAATTCGGGTCGGTGGAGAACTTGTGGGCATGGTATTTCATGAACAGGTGCGAACTCCCCGATCATGGGAATTGATTGAACAAACCTTTGTCGGCTCGATCGCAGATTTTGTTGCCTTAGCATTGGAAGTGAGTCAACGCAAACAGGCTGAAGCCGCCCTCCGAGCTGCTTCAATCCTGGAGGAGCGGAATCGCATGGCCCGCGAAATTCACGACACCCTAGCCCAATCATTTACGGGGATTATTGTGCAACTGGGCAATGCTTCCCGGTTGATGAGCACCAACCCAATTGCAGCGCAAACCCATGTGCAAACAAGTCGTGACCTTGCCCGGACTGGATTAGCGGAAGCACGGCGATCGGTGGAGGCATTGCGCCCGCGATTACTGGAGGAGGGTGATCTGTGCAGTGCGCTGAACCAGATGGCTACTCAACTCTTCTCTGGCAGCCAAACCCACATCACTTGTAACCGTATTGGGGAACCCTACGCCCTCCCAACCGAAGTAGAAAGTAATTTGCTACGCATTGGACAGGAGGCTGTCACCAATGCCCTGAAATACGCCCAAGCCAGCTATATTCAGATTGAGCTAATTTACAACAGCACTCAATGTATCTTGAGAGTCAAGGATGATGGACAAGGTTTTGCCATCAATCCAGTATCAGCAAACAATGGGTATGGTTTGTTAGGCATGTCTGAGCGCAGCGATCGCATGGGTGCACAGTTAACGATTCAAAGCGCACCGGGGCAAGGAACAGAAATTACAGTCGTGTGCAATCGGGAGGAATCAATATGAGCCAGCCCCAAACTATTCGCGTGCTGATTGCTGATGATCATTCTGTTGTGCGGCAAGGACTGGCAACTCTAATTGAGCAGGAATCCGATATGACGGTTGTGGCTCAGGCACGGGACGGCAACGAGGCGATCTCGTTGTTTCGGGAGCATCAACCGGATGTCACGTTGATGGATTTGCGAATGCCGAATCTTGATGGCGTGACAGCGATTACGACGATTTGCACTGAGTCAAGGACGGCTCAAATTATGGTGCTGACCACCTACGACGGAGACGAAGACATTTATCGTGGGTTGCGAGCAGGGGCAAAAGGTTATTTGCTCAAAGATACTGAACCCGACGAACTGTTGAATGCAATTCGCATCATCAGCCGGGGTCAAAAACATATTCCGCCTGCGGTGGGTGCCAAACTTGCCGAACGCATGAGTAGTCCTGATTTGAGCGATCGCGAATTAGAAGTGATTCGCTTGATGGCACTGGGCAAAAGCAATCACGACATTAGTACCGACTTAAATATTTCTGAAAGTACGGTCAAATTCCACATCAACCGAATTTTGAGCAAACTGGGAGTGAGCGATCGCACTCAAGCCGTTATCGTTGCCCTCAAACGCGGCATTGCCAACCTGTAAGGGCTGTCCTGTGGTGTTATTGTAGGGGGTTGTTAGCAGCAGCGTAACGCACCCTTGAAAAGGTCTGTTATTTAGACCTGAACTTAAGTATAGGTATCTGCTGACTCTGGGACAGATTACTGTTGTCGTTTTATCGCTTCAAACACTCAACTGTGAGTTGGCGACATCAGGCGGTTAATTTCCTAAATTAGAAGCATCGACAACGGAGCGTTCACCATGAGTCACGGATATAACGGTAATCGACTACTCATTCCCCTCTCAGAGCAGGATCACATTCAAGGAGATCCCAATGCCGCAGTGGTACTCATTGAATACGGAGACTATCAATGTCGTAGTTGTGGCGAAATTCATCAAATCATTCAACAGATTCAACAGCGACTCAACTCAGTAAACACGATCGCCCCCGATCGCCTGTGTTTTGTATTTCGTCACTTTCCTAACACGCAAATTCATCCGCGATCGCAACGAGCGGCAGAAGCGGCAGAAGCCGCAGCGACCCAGGGATTGTTTTGGCAAATGCACCACATGTTGTTTGAACATCAATACGCATTAAGTGATGGTTGCCTGGTTGAATATGCCAATCAAATCGGATTAGATATTTCTCGTTTTCTTAAAGAGATGTCAAGTCGAATCTACTCGAATCGCATCATGCAGGATATTAAGAGTGGCAAAGAACATGGTGTAGTAGTAGTTCCAGCACTTTTCCTAAATGGCGATCGCTACACAGAATCCTGGACATTTGAACAAATGCTGACTGCAATTCTAAAAATAGAGAACTCTCAAATTTAGATTTGATCTCAACTTGAAACCCTTTTGGCAGTAATAGTTGACTGCTCCAAATTGTATTGAGGAAGTATCCATGACATCAACCAACCTACAAACAAGCACTCACACTGTCCACTCCTTTGCAATAGAGCTTGATACAGCAATGATTCCAACCAAGCATAGCCGCAAACGGGGTGTAGTTTTAACTCAAAAGGGACTCCAAAAATTGATGCAATTTAATGCAATCTGCGATCAATATGGCAATCGGTATTCCTATGAGGTCTTGGCGGGCTTTTCTCAACTCGATCCACGCACCGTCAGTCGTATCTTGAGTTGTGAAACCAAGATTGATAAACGGACGCTCAAAATCTTTTTCAATGCCTTTGATTTGCATTTAGACGCAGAAGACTATACAACACCCGAAGCCAAGTCTGCCCCAGACGCAATTTCAACCGATGAACTGATGCAGCTAAAGCAACGCATCATGCAAGACTACAACCGTTTGCTTAATTTGCTTAACTTAGATAACCCAAGCATCTTGGCTTGACAAGACTAATTGAAAACGATCTTAGGAGGTTCATGAAATTTATAAGCTGGCAAACCAGATTTCCCAATTACCCGATCGCCTACTGCAAATGCAATTGAATTTTAGCGATAGCGAAACTCAAACTCAGCATTGAGGTAAGGGCACTGTAGAAGCGTTGAAAGAACTGATTCAAGTAAATGCCTGAAGCAATTCAGTAGAACTGATATTGCAACTAGACGTTCAGATCAAAAAGGAGTCTGATCTATGTTACTGCTCAAAACTTTGAAGCAAATGATGGATTATATCGCTCAAGGTGTGATTGAGATTTTTAGCCTCAACCATGATGACTATCCTGCTGTTGGCGAACAACCTTACGATGATGGAGAAATGAATCAGAACAGGCAGAGTTATCTTCGTACAAAAAAATGTGCTAAAAGATTCTAGCATTCTTTCTAATCAACAGTGTTCACTTCAGCAAAACTACATTCCCATCCACTTCAACGATTAGCAGCAAAGTATTGGTAGTTTTGGCAGATTTCTATCGAGCTTTAATGAGCAACCACCACAATCATTACGCCCATTTATCAATTCAGGAGGACAACATGAACGGTATTCTCAGAAATGTGATTTTGTTAGGTTCATTGGTGACAGGTGTGACAGGCACAATGCCATTTTTATCGGCAACACCTGCCGAGGCGATCGTCATTCCATCGCAACGGATTCAGTTCACTCCAGGTCGAGACTCAGATATCTTAAGTGGGTATTTAGGTCCTCACAATATGCGGAGTTATGTATTCAACGCAATGGCAGGACAACAAACCTACATCTCAGTTGACAATCCATCTGGTCAGCCTGTGGTGCTCACTGTTTTTGGTGCTGATGGAACACCATTAGTTAATGGTTTAATGACTGGTTTTTCAGCCTGGAATGGACGTTTACCCTACTCGGAAGATTACTTTGTTCGAGTGACAAATGAGTCTGGAGTCCCAACTCCGTATCACTTGAATATGACGATTCTGCCACCGACTTCCTATCACCGTCCACCATTTGTCAATTTCTAGGCTTATCGATACTGATTCATTTGGAGCACAGCGATGTATTCTCCCCCTCAGTCAAGCTCTACTTCTAATCTGTTGCTCCCAATGAATCCAAAATCTTTGAGACTACGATGGAAACAGTGGAGCATCCTTCTGTTCTTGTTGACTGGTTTATCTGCTTGTGCCGCATCAGCAGCGCGATCGCCCCGGCATCAAGAAAATCAAGCTATTCCAGTGGTGTCTACACGGGTGACACGCCAAATGGTGCCATCTCTGATACAAACAACTGGAACAGTGCAGCCTTACTCAACGATCGCCCTCAAGTCTCAAATTGATGGGCAACTGATCGGCGTGTATTTTCGGGAGGGGCAAATGGTCAGACGGGGCGAAAGACTGTTCCGCATGGATTCACGTCCATTACAGGCGGCATTGGATCAAGCAATTGCTAATCAAGCAAAGGCGATCGCCCAGGTGCGGCAGGCTCAAGCACAACTCGCTCAAGCTCAGGCACAGGTGAACCAGGCACAAGCGACAGTGGCTAGAGATCAAGCCCAGGTAAAAAACGCCAATGTCGAGGCACAGCGATATGCCGAACTCGTCAATCAGGGCGCTGTAACTCAAGAACAGGCGGAGCAGTATCGCACCAATGCGGCTGCTCAACAGGCGACTGTAATAGCTGATCAAAGTAATGTCGGTAATGCGATCGCGGCAGTAGAATCGGCTAAGGCAAATGTGCAAAATGCCCAAGCGGCGGTAAATGCAGCCGAGGCGCAAGTGGAGACAGCCAGGGTGCAACTATCCTATGCATCGATTGATGCTCCAATTGATGGACAACTGGGGAAACTGAACGTCAATCAAGGAAATTTAGTTAAAGCGAATGACACCAATCCCTTAGCGACACTCAATCAGGTGAATCCGATCTACGTTGAATTTTCAATTCCCCAGGGACAGTTACCAGACCTAAAAAAATACCAGGCACAGCATCCATTACAAGTCACTGCAAAATCCCCTCAAGACTCTGGCAAGCCGTTACGGGGTGAATTAGTATTTGTTGATAACGGCGTGGATAACACCACCGGAACCATTAAGTTGAGAGCTAGCTTTACCAATGCGGACGGGCGACTAACGCCAGGGCAGTTTGTGAATGTGGTGCTGACCTTGAGTGAAGTACCCAATGCGATCGTGGTGCCTGCTAGTGCGGTGCAAGCAGGGCAAACAGGTTCCTTTGTTTATGTGATTAAGCCGGATCAAACGGTTGAAGTTCGCAAGATCACGACGGGGCAAACGGTTGCCAACCGAACTGTGATTCAACGTGGGTTACAAGTCGGCGATCGCGTTGTCACGGATGGTCAGTTTAACCTTGCTCCCGGTGCCACAGTGCGCGAAAAAGATTCATTTACCTCATCCCAATAAGCTCCGCTCATGAACCTCTCTGAACTTTTCATTCGTCGTCCCATCATGACGACCCTGATCATGGTGGGTGTGTTAATTTTTGGCATTGCTAGTTATCGCCTATTGCCCGTCAGCGACTTACCCAACGTCGATTTTCCCACGATTCAAGTTTCAGCCAGCTTACCGGGTGCCAGTCCAGAAACGATGGCATCTTCTGTTGCCACACCCTTAGAACAACAGTTTTCAAGCATTGCCGGAATTACATCCATGACTTCCAGCAGTTCGTTGGGGAGTACTCAAATCACGCTGCAATTTGACCTCGATCGGGTCATTGATGGAGCCGCACAAGATGTCCAGGCTGCGATCTCGAAGGCATCTCGGCAGTTGCCTGCAACCATGACCACACCGCCTTCCTATCGAAAAGTCAATCCAGCGGATCAACCCATTCTCTATCTGGCTCTGAGTTCTGAAGTCTTGCCACTATCAACGGTGGATAAGTATGCAGAAATTCAGTTAGCACAGCAACTTTCAATGGTGGATGGGGTGGCGCAGGTCAATGTTTATGGATCGCAGAAATATGCTGTTCGAGTTTTGCTTGATCCGGAGTCGCTGAGTGCAAAAGGAATTGGGATTGATGAAGTAGCAGATGCGATCGCCAAAGGGAATGCGAATCTTCCCACTGGCAATCTCTACGGAAGCCAGCAAAACCTCACAGTCGCATCAAATGGGCAATTGACCACTGCTGCTGCCTACCGCAATTTGCCGATCGCTTACCGCAATGGAGCACCCATCCAACTAGGTGATTTGGGACAGGTCGTGGATAGCGTTGAAAATGATAAGGTTGCCAGTTGGTATTTTTCTCGCAGTTTACGATCAGGCACGACTCAACAAACCACGGCGGGAGACTTTCCTAGGAGACGGGCGATCGTGCTGGCGATTCAAAAACAACCGGGTACGAATACCGTTGAAACCGTTGCCCAAATCAAGAAAATTCTACCGAGTTTTCAGAAACAGCTTCCAGCCGCGATCACAATGGAAGTTTTATTTGATCGATCGCAAGCGATAGCAGCGTCTATTGAAGATGTGCAGTTTACGCTGATATTAACGATCGCCTTAGTCGTTCTGGTCATCTTTCTATTTCTCCGCAATCTTTCTGCCACGATTATTCCCAGTCTTGCTGTTCCACTTTCATTGGTAGCAACCTTTGGTGTCATGTTGCTCCTCGGTTACTCCCTCGATAATTTATCTTTGATGGCACTCACCCTGGTCGTTGGCTTAGTCGTAGATGATGCAGTTGTGATGCTGGAGAATATTGTGCGGCACATGGAAATGGGAGAACCCCCCCTGCAAGCAGCACTCAATGGCTCCAAGGAAATTGGATTTACCATTCTGTCTATGACCATTTCCCTGGTTGCTGTTTTCATCCCAATTCTATTTATGGGTGGTATTTTAGGCCGCTTATTTCAAGAATTTGCTGTAGTCATGACCGTTGCGATCCTGGTGTCTGGAGTCGTTTCCCTCAGTTTGACTCCAATGTTGTGCGGTCGATTTCTAAATGGGTCTCATTCTAGTGATTCACCATCTTCTGAAGTAGATGTTTCTAGAATTCAACAACGGCGATCGCAATTGCAAACCCTCATAACTCAACTCTACAACTTATCTGAATCCGTCTTCAACACAGTGCAAAATGCTTACGCCTGGAGTTTACGACTATCCTTAAAACACCATCGACTGATGATGGGCTTGTCAGGGGCGATTCTAATAGCAACGATCGCACTGTTTGTGATTGTGCCAAAAGGGTTTATCCCTAGCACCGATATCGGGCAAATCACCGGAACAACGCAGGCGGCTCAAGATATCTCCTTTGCTGAAATGGCAAAACATCAGCAGGCAGTCGTGGATATTTTACGCCGCGATCCCAACATTGCTGCGATCAACTCAACCATTGGCTCCGGTGGTCCCAACGCCTCTGCGAATGTCGGTCGCCTTTTTATCCGACTCAAACCCCGCAGCGATCGCTCACTCAGTGCTGACCAAGTTATTCAAGAACTACGCCCCAAACTCGCCCAGATTCCGGGTATTAAAACTTTTCTACAAAATCCGCCTGCCATCAATATTGGCGGACAGCAAACAAAAGCGCAGTATCAATTCACGCTGACCAGTCCCAATTTTGCAGACCTTCAGCAAGCATCACCCAAATTAGAAGCGGCACTGCGACAGTTGCCAGAACTTCAGGATGTGAATAGTGATCTCCAGATCAACAATCCCCAGGTACAAGTGACTGTGAATCGACAGCAGGCGGAGTCTCTGGGGCTGGATATGACTCAAGTTCAGACTGCTTTGGGCTACGCTTATGGCACCCGACAAGTTTCGACAATTTATGCCCCGGATAGTCAATATCAAGTCATTTTGGGTGTCGAACCACAGTATCAAAAAGATGCAAATGCGTTGAATCTGCTATCCGTGCGATCGTCCAATGGTCAACTTGTGCCACTGAATGCGATCGCCACCCTCGATCGTACTGTTGGGCCACTCACCGTCAATCACACAGGGCAGCTTGCCTCTGTCACACTTTCATTTAACCTCAAACCAGGCATTTCGCTGGGCGATGTCACCCACAAAATTGAGCAAACTGCCCATCAAACTCTGCCAGCCAACATCAGCACCAGTTTTCAGGGTTCTGCCCAGGCGTTTCAATCTTCCTTACAAGGATTGGGTTGGCTCCTTCTAGCCGCAATCCTGGTGATTTATATCGTTTTAGGAATTCTGTACGAAGACTTCATTCATCCCCTGACTATTTTGTCTAGCCTGCCCTCGGCTGGATTTGGGGCATTACTTACCTTGCTCCTCTTCAAGGTTGACCTGAATATTTACGCATTTGTTGGCATCATTTTGCTGATTGGAATTGTGAAAAAGAACGGCATCATGATGGTGGATTTTGCCGTCGAAGCGCGAAAGGCTGGAGAAAGCCCCCATCATGCGATTTATGAAGCGTGTTTAGTGCGCTTTCGTCCCATCATGATGACCACAATGGCTGCACTATTGGGAACGTTACCGATCGCGTTCGGTTTCGGTGCTGGAGCAGATGCCCGTCGCCCCTTAGGGCTGGCCGTTGTCGGTGGATTAGTCTTTTCTCAACTGTTGACGCTATACATTACACCGGTTTTCTACACCTACATGGAAGCGTGGCAGCTCAAAATGCGATCGTGCAATCTATCCCAAAGCTCTCACCAACCCGATCCAGGCTAGGTCATGAGCTTTCATCGTACATCAGCATTCATCACAAATTAACTCATGCTTAACTTGTCTAACCTTCACCCATCGACTCTTCAGTAGACCTTACGCTGGCTTTATTGCAGGAGTGAATTTATTCACCGCAATTGGAGATGTGATAATGGTATCCCTGGCACGAAAAAATTTATTTGAAGATAAAGTACGGTTTCTGGTTGCTGAAGCCGGCATTGTGTTTGCGGTTGGTCTAGTCACCATCCAAGTTGGCATCTTGCATGGATTTACACGCTCAACTGCCCTGTTGATTGATCGATCACGAGCAGATATCTGGGTTGCATCGAATGATGCTATCAATCTTGATCTCACCTCGCCAATTTCCTACGATCGCTTGCGACAGGCTCAAAAAGTGGCGGGAGTCGCACAGGCAGAGCCGCTTACAGTTCAAGGTGCCGTATGGCGCGGTTCTAATGGTGAATTGAATACAGTCCGGTTAATTGGGTTTGATCCAAATGGAACTTTGCTAACACCTGGCACAATTACTGCGGGTAAGCAGAGTGACTTAAACCAGCCTTACAGCATCATGGTTGATTCAACTGACCTTCAATCATTAGGTTTGCAACAGGTTAATAATACTGGGCAAGTCGGTTCTTTCCGAGCACAGGTTGTTGGTTTTACAAAGGGAATTCAATCTAATGCCGACAGCCCATTTTTATTAACTTCACTTCAATCCGCAAAAGCGTATAGCTGCTCCCACTCCGTATCAACCGCCACACCAGTCACTTCCCCACCATTAAACGCATTAACCCCTCAAGATTCAATCAACTTTATTTTGGTTCAGGCACAACCTGGTCAAGATCTTCAGGCTCTTAAACAACGTCTGGATGCGGCTTTGCCCGGTACTCACGCTTACACCCGACAAGAATTCGCTGATAAAACAGAATACTACTGGGAAAAACGAACCAGTGTGGGCTTCATTCTGGGGTTAGGCGCGATCGTCGGTGTTATAGTCGGCAGCGTCATTGTGAGTCAAATTCTCTATGCCTCTGTCACTGATCATGTACGAGAATTCGGCACGATTAAAGCAATGGGGGCAAGTGATTGGAAAACCTACAGCATCATTGTTGAACAGTCCCTGTGGATGGCTTTATTTGGCTACATTCCAGCCATGATTGCTTGCATTGGCTTAGGTGCCTGGACTGCCACAACTCAGGCAGTCCTGATTCTGATAACACCTGTTACTGCTGCCGGAATATTTGTGGTTGCAGTGGTGATGTGTACAGGTGCGGCACTGGTAGCGATTCAGAAAGCGACTCGTGTTGAACCTGGTGTCGTATTTAGAGCTTAACGACTGTGTTAAAGAGAGAAGGCAATGTCTATCACTCACAAATTACAATCCCTGCAACCAATATCTCCTGAATCGAGGACAAAATCCCAGTTGCAGCCAGAAATTGCGATCGCAGCAAACAATGTCAGCATGACCATTCAATCTCCTGCTGGACAAGTTCCAGTTCTCAAAGGCATCAGTCTTGAGGTAAAACGTGGAACTGTGCACTTGTTAATGGGGCCATCGGGAGCCGGAAAAACGACATTACTGTTAATTCTTTCTGGACTCTTAAGTCCATCGGCTGGAAATGTTCTTTTACTTGGAGAAGACATTACAACTCTATCAAGACGACAGCAGGAACGATTTCGTTTACAACACATTGGGTTCGTTGCTCAAGACTTCAATTTATTCCCTGCGCTGACTGCAATTGAGAATGTTTTGTTTGCGTTGGTATTGAAAGGGCTTCGAGGAAAAATAGCTCGGCAATCGGCTCAACACTTATTAGAACAAGTTGGGTTAGTAGAAAAAGCTGATCATTTGCCGCGCGAATTATCGGGTGGACAGCAGCAGCGCGTCGCGATCGCCCGTGCTTTAGCCAATCAGCCCCAACTCATCATGGCAGATGAACCCACTGCATCCCTCGATTCTCATAGTGGCCGGGCAGTGATGGAACTACTGCAAAACCTGACGCGAGAGCAGGGCTGCACAGTACTGATGGTGACTCATGACTCACGGATTGTAGAGATGGCAAATCAGGTCACGCAATTAGAAGATGGCATGATTTCGATCACTCAAATAATACCAAGATTGGGAGACGAACAATGAATAACGGGAATGGAATGCATTCTTCAATCAAATATCGGGCAGAAGATCAAACTAATATTCGATCGGACAATGATTTAAAGCCAGATGTCTCTAATCAATTGAAACTGAATGAAGTAAGTCAACCTAATAATAAGATAAACCCACGAACAAGACGAGTTTTAATTTCTGCGGGAGTCATCTTAGTTGTTGTATTGGGGATATTGGGTTTGCGCTGGTGGAACTACGATGCAACTCATGAAACAACGGATGATGCTTACGTGACTGGGGATATTCATCCCATCAGTAGCCAGGTGTCTGGCACTATTCAATCGATTCCGGTGAACGATAACCAGGAAGTACAGCCAGGACAATTACTCATTCAACTGGATCCCAAGGATTATCAAGCCGCAGTGCAGCAGGCGCAGGCTGCGTTAGAAGTAGCGACTCGGCAGGCAAAGGCGGCTCAAGCGAACATTTCTCTGGCATCCCAAACAACCCAGGCAAACACGACAGAAGCCCAAAGTTCGGTTAGCAGTGCGATCGCTATGATTGACAGCGCCAATGACACCGTGAAACAAGCACAAACCGCGATCGCCGATGCCCAAGCCCAACGGGCAAAAGCACAGGCGCAAGCTGCCAACGCCAAAGTGAATCGCGATCGCTACCAGCAGCTCTATCAAACTGGAGCCGTCACCAAACAGCAATGGGATGATGCCCTCACCAATGATCAGGTTGCCGCAGCTCAAGTGCGATCGACCCAGCAAAGCGTGCTTGACGCGAAAGCCAAGTATCAGACCGCTTTAGATAATGTCAATCAAGCCAGGGCACAATTAGCCGACTCTCAGGGCAAAGTGCAACAGGCACAAGCCAGTGGGCAGCAAACCCAGGTGAATCACCAACAATACCAGGCTGCCCAGGCACAAATTACCGCCGCTGATGCCGCCTTACATCAAGCAGAAATCAATCTTTCCTACACGCAGATCACGGCTCCTGTTGCTGGGCAAGTGGGAAACAAAACGGCTCAAGTCGGACAACGGGTGCAACCGGGTCAAGCCTTAATGGCGATCGTCAGTGACTCGAAATGGATTGTTGCCAACTTCAACGAGACCCAACTCGGCAAGATTCAACCAGGCGAACCCGTTGATATCAAAGTGGATGCTTTTCCGAACCACCCCTTTCAAGGCGTAGTGAATAGCATATCGCCCGCATCCGGCTCAGATTTTTCGATCCTACCACCCGATAATGCGACCGGAAACTTTACCAAGGTGGTGCAGCGGATTCCCGTCAAAATCACCTTCGATCCAGCCAGCCTCAAAGGCTATGAAAGCCGTATTACCCAAGGAATGTCGGCGGAAGTTACCGTTGCCGTTCATTAACGAATGGAGGTCATTCCATGACGAAATCTCATCTCATTTCTCAACCAACTTCTCAACCACATACGACTGCTGATGCGGTTCCCTTTTCAACATGGCTTGCCATATTGGGGATGAACCTGGGAGCTTTGATGTCATCTCTGGATGTCACTGCGACCAATGCTTCCCTTCAAGACATGACTGGTGCCCTATCCGCCACCTTAGATCAAGGCTCCTGGATTGCCACCGCTTACCTGATTGGTGAAATCATTGTCATTCCCTTAACCGGATGGTTTGCCCGCATTTTCTCAACTCGCTGGTACATGACGGGGAGTACGGTTCTATTTCTGGTATTTTCGATCGCCTGTGCCACAGCAACAAACCTGACCCAAATGATCGCCTTTCGAGGGCTGCAGGGCTTTTGTGCTGGAGCCTTTGTTCCGGTCGCAATGGCTTATGTATTGCGTCATTTGCCCAGTTCCAAACACACGATCGGTCTTGCCATGTTTGGGCTAACCGTTACCGCTGGGCCTGCCGTTGGGCCTGTTTTGGGCGGTTGGCTCACCTATGCCTATAGCTGGCAATACATTTTCTACATCAACTTGTTACCAGGAGCATTCATGTTAGCAACGTGTGTATTTCTGGTTGAGAAAGAACCCATGTCACTGGGGCTGTTGCAACAGGGGGATTGGCTGGGAATTGGCAGCATGGCGATCGGCTTGGGATGTCTCCAAACAGTGTTGGAGGAAGGTAATCGCAATCAGTGGTTTAGTTCCGCTTTCATTCGTCAATTCACAGTCATTGCCGTTATTTCTCTAGGACTATTTTTGGCCATTGGTTTAATGCGGAAACGCCCCTTCATCAACTTGCGGTTAATGGGACGACGCAACTTTGCCCTGGCTTGCCTGGTCAATTTTGTGGCAGGGTGTGGCATCTTTGGTGCTATGTATGTGTTACCTGTATATCTCGACTCAGTGCAACAATATACTCCTTATCAGGTCGGGCTAACGCTGTTCTGGAATGGCATTGGTTGTGCGGTTGTGATGCCCTGTTTACCCTGGCTTCAATCCAAAATTGACTCTCGTATGATTGTTGCGGCTGGATGCGCGATTTTTGCGGTCAGTAGCTTCATCGATTCTGGCATGAGTGCTCAATCGGGAACGCCTCAACTAATCGAACCGCGCCTGATTCAAGGGGTTGGGCAAAGTTTGATTACCGTTCCTTTAGCAGGGTTAGCAACCGCCGGAATCGAGTCGATGCAACTGAATGATGCCAGTGCCTTGTTTAATCAAGTGCGCTATCTAGGTGGTTCCTTTGCGGATGCCATTTTTGCCACACTGATTCAACATCGCTCAGAATTTCATTACGATCGCTTACGTGGAGATGTCACCCTTTACAGCGAAGCGGTGCAACAACGGTTGCAAGACATGACTCAATACTTCGTGGGTAAAGGAGCCGATTTAGTAACAGCTCAAAAGCAAGCATTGGCCGCGATCGCGCAAACAGTCCAACAACAAGCCACCGTCATGGCGATCAATGATTGCTTTTATCTGTTAGGGTTATTAACCTTGTGCAGCGGTATTGCATTGTTATTCATGAAGAAATCACAGGGTAGTTCTGGCATCGTGCATTGAGCGAAGAAATAAGCTACTTACTGGCGATCGATTATCAGTCATTCGTGTCAGATTTACTTAATAGATAAAAAGGTTATTGACGTGCACTTTACTTATCAATAAATATTTTCTTTATAGGTTGTTAAGACAATTAGAACTCGATACGATCCCGATATGATTGCTCCAGATATTTCTCCCATACCTCTGGGCTAAATGGCAACAATGGCTATAAACTGTCGAAGTTGGGCAAGCAGGCATAGAAGGACGAGCCAGTGAGACTTTACTTCCCTACGGTTTTAGGGGATGCCCTGTATTGCCACCAGCCTTTGTGCCAGGAGCTTCTAGACCAGCAGTTCAAATTCATCCTGGTGTGTCGTCCGGAATCTCACACCACCCTTTATGAGCATATGGAGGGCCTCGACCTGCCGACGTTCACGACGAAACGGTGGACAGGGAAAGTTGAGGAGACCTATACCTACCGTTATCTCAATGGGGTGCCCTTGAGAGATAGCGAGGATGCCCTATGGGTGAACTGGTGTGAAATCACAGTAAGCCGTCCTGACGGTAAGGTGACGTATAAAAATTCGTTTATTACCAATCATCTGCTGAGCGACGAAAACGTAGCAGAGATGGTTCTAGCGGGACGGGCACGCTGGAAGGTCGAAAACGAAAATAACAACACACTTAAACCCAAGGGCTACAATCTGGAACACCATTTTGGCCACGGCAAGCAGCATCTTTCCTCAGGCTTGGCGACCCTGAATATCCTGTCCCTGCTCTTCCACACGTTGCTCGAGTTGCTCGACTGAAGTACAAGCTGTTGCGATCGCACTTGCCGACGCGTAAGACCTTTTTTGATGATTTGCGGGCGTTGACCCGATACATGTATTTCGACAGTTGGGATTATCTGCTCACCTTCATGCTGGAAGGTCTAGAGCTAGACATCCCGCCCAATACTAGCTGAATTGCCATACTGAGAATCGCTGGTTTAAAAATATAGGCATTGATCACAAAAATGTATTGTGCTATACTGAAAATGTTTACCTTAATTAAGCACTAAGCCTGTTAGGGAAATGAATGCTGACGTTCATCGATACTTAAAATCTGTTAAAAAAGCGGTTGCAAAGTCAGACCGTGATTACTTTGCTGCTCGCCACTGGGAAAGAACAGTCAAGCAGAAGTTGCTGTAATCGCTTCACTGTGGCAACAGTGTGTGGCTTTAATCCACACCAAGTTTTTGCTTTAAACTACCAGCCGCTTTAGAGCCCAGTTGAAAAGAAAAAGAACAGTTTCTTCAGTTTATCGACTTAAAGATGATTGTTCTTAGGGTTCTTATTGGGAATTTTTTAAAGTGGATTCGTAATCCGTTCATTGGATTCTGGAAAGTTGCATGGCATCCCCGTGCAATTTGAGTTTTGTGCGTTCAATCTTCTTCTTTTTGTCACTGGGTTAGCTCTTTCTGCTAACACTACTTATCATCATGGCCAATTTACTTTGCATTCTATGGAGACTCAACAAAAGAGTCTTCCAGAATGTGCTTACTATCTTGAGGTAAATCTGACAAATGACAAAACAAGTTCTTATTCTAGGGGGTAGCGGACGCATTGGCAGCAGAGTTGCAGCAGACCTGCTGACACACACCTCAGCGCAGGTCACAATTGCAGGACGCAATCCAGAGATTGGAGCCAGAATCAATCGGGCCCTTGTGAAGGAAGGAGGAGCAACAATTGCAAAGCGCTGCCAATTTCTTTCACTCAATTTGGAAAATCAGGTTTGCCTTCAAAAGGCGATCGCTGATGCCAATCTGGTGATTCATTGTGCAGGGCCTTTTCATAAACGCAATGCCAGTGTTTTGAAACTTTGCATTGAATTGGGGGTGAACTATGTAGATGTGAGTGATCATCCTTCATTCACCTGTAAAGCGATCGCGCTTCGGGCAAAGGCAGAGGCCGCAGGCATTACGGCGATCGTCAACACAGGTATTTTCCCTGGTATTTCTAACAGCATGGTGCGACGAGATATTGAGCAACTCGATCAGGCGAATGCAGTGCATCTCAGCTACGTGGTTGGGGGTTCTGGAGGGGCAGGCGTGACTGTCATGCGATCAACATTTCTGGGATTACAGCGTTCGTTTGAAGCCTGGGTGAACGGAGAACGGCAGACTATTCAACCCTATAGCGATCGCGAGGTACTTTCCTTTCCTCACTACGGTAGGGTCGGTGTTTACTGGTTTGATATGCCTGAATCCTTTACTCTGGCAGACACTTTTCCTGTCAAAACTGTGGTAACGAAGTTTGGCTCAGTGCCACGCTTTTATAATCACTTAACCTGGGGTGTAGCGCGATTATGGCATCCAAGCTTACTGCGCTCCAACACTGTAATTGAATTGCTCTCACAGGTTAGCTATGCCATGACTCGCATCAGCAACTTATGGAGTGGGGTTGGGGTCGCCATTCGTTCGGATGTCATTGGAGTTAAATACGGGCAAACAGCGCGCTGTCACTCCACCCTCTTTCATCCAAATGCGGCGGTGGCGGCGGGGATTGGAACGGGGACAATTGCAGAACTGATTTTATCTGGAGAACTGAGGAAACCTGGAGTTTGGGCACCAGAACAGGCAATTCCAACCCAACTGTTTGAGACGGCGATGCAACATCGGGGCGTTGAAATTCAGCAACAGTTGATTTCTGATTCAATCCTTCACGGATCTCAAAAACCTTTCGTCGTTCATTAGTTTGTCATGGTGCTTACTCCGCTTTTAGTTTCACTTGCGATCGCCTGTGTTGCCCTGTATCTCAGAACTGCAACACAAGAAGAAATGGTGCGAATCTTTGCTGCGATCGTGTCATTTCTCAGTTTAATTGTGGGTCTTACCTTCGCTCCCTGGTTTATTCAAGCATTACTTCTGATTGTTGTCTTGATCGCTTGGCGTAACCCAGTGATCTGATAGATCCATATCCATTCATCAATTGACTAATGAGAATTAATTATGCTTGAATATTCATTTTTTATTGTTGTTACTAGTTCATTGAACGTCATGTTTTTATGAAAGTCACCTGATGCACAAGTTTATTATCTGCATCGTTAAGCTAGAGTTGCAGTTAGTCTTTGCTAGCCATAACATTATGGCTAATGTTTTCATTGCAATCTTATGAATTAAATTTTTAGTTCAATCTGACATTAGTTTTTGAGTATGAGCGATGATTAAAAATTTTCCTACCTATATTCAGTACGACATTTTAATGTACATCGTTATTGAGTTACTTTTTCCACCCTAAACTAAATACGATTTACATTTTTTGACGATCAACTGATAACGATTTCTACAAGGAGAAAGTTCGATGAAACTCCAATCAAGAATTGCTTCATCCCATGTCCAACCTGTTCTGCTATCAGCCGCAGAAGTCCTTCCCCATCTGCAAAGGCTGCTCATCCTCGACGTGCAAAATCCCAAATATCTAACGAGTACTGTTCCCAAAGCCAAGCGTCTGAATACGGACATTTTGCTGAGAGATATTCCTATCGATCAACCTGTCCTGCTGGTCTGTCTGAATGGATACCGGAGTTTAATTGTGGCTAAGCAATTGCTGAAACGCGGCTATCTCTCTGTCTATATCTTGAAAGACGGAATTATCGGCTGGCGACAGGCTGGGTTTACGGTGCAGGGACTTAACAAGACTGCATAACGGTTAACTGAGTCCAATTAGGTGAAATTGAAGCCATGCTCGATTACATTTTGCATTCTCCGTTTAATGTGGGTGTCGAAACCCTCCTGGTGCTGGTCGTACTGATTGCATTAGAGGCAGTTTTGTCGGCGGATAATGCGATCGCCCTTGCCGCCATCTCCCAAACTCTGCACACTCCCAAGCAAGCGCGTCGCGCCCTTAATGTTGGGTTAGGCATTGCCTATGTCTTGCGGCTATTGCTGATCGCCAGTGCTGCATGGGTTGTGCAGTTCTGGCAGTTTGAACTACTTGGAGCCATTTATCTCCTGTGGTTGTCCTGGCGATATTTCACCACTAAGCAGGCTGAAGCGGGCGATCGCGCCGCGTCACCCCGGTCATTTTGGCAAGTGATTCCCCTGATTGCCGTGACCGATTTAGCGTTCTCGCTGGATAGTGTGACAACGGCGATCGCCATCTCCCAAGAACTTTGGCTCATCGTTTTGGGCGGCACGATTGGCATTGTTTTACTTCGATTTCTGGCAGGATTGTTCATCCAATGGTTAGAAGAATATTTGTATCTCGAAACCGCAGGCTATGTTGCCGTTGCCTTGGTTGGGACACGATTATTGCTCCGTGTTCTGGCTCCAGAGTTAGTCCCCCCAGAATGGGTGATGGTTGGCCTTATTGCCATTGCCTTCGCCTGGGGATTTTCACAGCGAACTCGTCCAGCTTCCAAAACATCCGTTAATTGAGTTTGATTGGGTCGTGTTCTAAACATAGGATCGGGATGGCTGAACCCTGCTTCTCGCAGCAGTCTCTAGAAAGCCATCCCCCCGGCTAGAACATTACCCAACCGTACACCACCGAAAATCTTCTAAACAGTATTCATCTGCAACTACGAGGAGAATCTACCTTCACAGATCCCTCATAGTTTCTTGGTAGGCTCAGGAGAGCAGGATCTGCTCAAACTGGCTATGGTGACATCACGACAGAATTTAGAATTTACTGGGCTTTCCAAAGCGGAAGTGGCGACTCGCCTCAAACAAAAGGGCTACAACGAACTCTCTTCGACCCAACCTCGCACCTTTGTGGCGATCGCCCTCGAAATTGTGCAGGAACCAATTTTTCTACTGTTAATTGCCTATGGGGTAATTTACCTGTTTCTGGGAGATGCACAGGAATCTTTGATTCTACTGGGATTCGTTTTCTTCCTTGTCGGCATTAATTTGTATCAGGAACAGAAAACGGAGCGATCGCTGAAAGCCCTCCGGGATCTGTCTAGCCCTTGTGCCCTGGTGATTCGCGACGGAGAACGGCAACGGATCGCGGGACGCGAAGTGGTTCGGGCCGATTTGCTGTTACTGTCCGAGGGCGATCGGGTTCCTGTGGATGTGGTGCGGCTGTGGTCTACCCATTTAACCGTCGATGAATCCCTCTTAACGGGAGAATCGGTTCCGGTGAGAAAACGAGCGACTCAATTGGGCGAAGATCCAGCGCAATTAGCAGCAACCCTACGACTGGGCGGCGATGACTTACCCTGGGCTGCCTATAGACAATATCAGCAGGAGTTAGAAAGAATATTGCAGCAGTTGTCGTGGTGAATAATTCTGCATTGCATCGCTACAGGGAACTGACTATGTTTTGGAACCGTCATCCGAATGCCAAACTTGATCCTGATCATGCCGCACTATCCAATGTCGTATTCCACGTTCATGGCATCACGAAAGTTTATCAAATGGGCGAGGTGGAAGTTCAGGCGTTGCGATCGATTGACCTCGATCTTTATGAAGGCGAAATGGTAGTGCTATTGGGGCCTTCTGGCAGCGGCAAGTCTACGTTGCTCAATATCTTGGGCGGGTTAGACATTCCTTCGAGTGGCCATTTTTTCTTCCATAGTCGTGATTTAACTCATGCAACTGATGCCGAGTTAACCCGCTTTCGGCGGGATTGTGTGGGTTTCATTTTTCAGTTTTATAACCTGATTCCCAGCCTGACTGCACGGGAAAATGTGGCACTGGTAACAGAGATCGCTCGCCATCCAATGCGACCTGAAGAGGCATTGGCAATGGTGGGCCTGGGCGATCGCCTGGAGCACTTTCCAGCCCAACTGTCGGGTGGGGAACAACAACGAGTCGCGATCGCCCGCGCCATTGCCAAACGACCGGAAGTGTTGCTCTGTGATGAACCAACCGGCGCACTGGATTATCAAACCGGCAAATTGGTGCTAGATGCTTTAGCGCAAGTGAATCAAGAACTGGGGACAACCACGGCCATCATTACACACAATGCAGGGATTGCAGCGATGGCCGATCGAGTCGTGACCATGCGAAGCGGGGAGATTATTCGAGTTCAGCACAATGAGCAAAAAGTATCCCCCGATGACTTGGAGTGGTAAGTCATCTTTATCTTCGATCACATATCCCGTTTGAGTCGCTCATTGCTTGCCAGAATAACGTAATTAGCGATCCTCACACATTCCTTATTTTTAGCTGTCAGACTGGATGGAGCGATCACTTAGCGGCGATCGCTTATTTTAGTCATCGATCGCAAACTCCTTCGAGAACTCCTGCACGCCATCCTATGGAGGAAACGGTATGAGTCATCAATCAACTGAACGCGATCCAAGAGTTCGGGCTACGGCTGCAATCTGGGGATGCGCGATCGGGATGTTTGGCATCTGTATTCCCCTGACTGCCATTACCAACAGTGGAGTTATATTGCCGCTGCTGGTAATGTTGGGTGCAGGAGGCGGAACCGCTGCCGTCTGGCTTGCACCGGACAAACGGCAACAAACAGAAATGAATTTAGCCCAAACGGTGAAAGCGTTGGAAGAACGAGTCATGAATCTGGAAACGATTTATACCAGTCTTCCAGAGATGCCAAAAACCCTATCCCTACCCCACAATGACGGATAACCATCGCGATGTTAGCTCTTGATCGCAAACTCTTCCGAGACTTGTTGCATCTGTGGGGACAGGGACTTGCGATCGCGCTGGTAGTTGCCTGTGGAATTGCGATCTTCGTAGCGATGCAAACCAATTATCAATCGCTGCAACTTTCTCAAACAAACTATTATGACCAATACCGTTTTGCACAAGTCTTCGGGCAGTTAAAACGCGCACCCGACTCTATCGTGACTCAGATTCAAGCTATTCCAGGAGTCGCACAGGTACAAACGCGGGTTGTGGTTGATGTGATTCTGGACGTTCCGGGGCGGCAGGAACCTGTAACGGGACGATTAATTTCCATTCCAGAACAGCAAACGCCGATGCTCAATGATCTTTACCTTCGGCAGGGACGTTACATTGAGTCGGGAGCGAGTGATGAAATACTGGTGAGTGATGTGTTTGCGAATGCCAATCATCTGCAATTGGGCGATCGCTTGGGGGCTGTAATTAATGGCCGCTGGCAATCCTTACACATTGTCGGCATTGCCCTCTCGCCGGAATATGTCTATGAAATTCGCGGCAGTGACATTTTTCCCGATAATCAGCGGTTTGGGGTGCTGTGGATGGGACGTAAAGCCCTGGGCACTGCCTTCAATCTGGATGGGGCCTTTAACGATATTTCCCTCTCCCTGCTACCCCAAACGGATGCCGCAGAAGTTATCTTTCGCTTGGATCAACTGTTAAAACCCTACGGTGCGTTGGGAGCCTACGATCGCGAAGACCAGATCTCTAACCGCTTTCTGTCCGAGGAGATTATTCAACTCCGCACTCACGGGACAGTGATTCCCACCATTTTTTTAGGCATTGGTGCATTTCTTTTAAACATTGTTTTGACTCGTTTAATTGGCACCCAACGAGATCAAATTGCCGTGCTCAAAGCATTTGGTTATAGCAACTGGGCGATCGGTGAACATTTTCTCAAGTTTGTCCTGGCGATCGTGGCTCTAGGTGCTGTCTTAGGGACGCTGGTAGGCTTGTGGTTGGGTGCTGCCCTCACAAAGGTCTATGCCAACTTTTATCACTTCCCAGTGCTGCGGTATGAAGTCAGTCCGGCAATGGTGACAGGTGCCATTCTGATTAGTGGCGGGGCAGCCATTCTGGGAGCTTTTGGAGCCGTGCGACGGGCGATTTCACTGCCGCCAGCCGAGGCAATGCGCCCCGAACCTCCCGCTCATTTTCGGCAAACCATGATGGAGCGGTGGGGATTGCAACGCTGGTTGTCGCCCGTTGGCCGCATTATTCTGCGAAATCTGGAGCGTAAGCCAATTCAGTCAATGTTTTCGATGCTGGGAATTTCGTTGGCTGTGGCGCTGCTGGTCATGGGCGGTTTCAGTCAGGATGCGATGCAATATCTCATGGATTCTCAATTTCGCACCGTTCAGCGGGATGATATGACGATCGTGTTCAATGAACCCCGCCCTGCCCGTACCCGCTACGAAGTCACCCATTTACCCGGAGTGCTTTATGCCGAACCCTTCCGCGCGATCGCTGCCCGTTTGCGCTTTGAACATCGCAGTCACAAAATTGGCATTATGGGCATCGCCCCTGGAACTGAGTTACGTCAGTTGGTCGATCGCAACCTGAAGCCCGTCAACTTGCCCCTAGATGGTCTGTTGCTGTCCAGCAAACTGGCTGATATTTTAGGCGTGCAACCGGGCGATCGCCTGACGGTAGAAGTCTTGGAAGGTAATCGCCCGACTCGTACCGTGCCCGTAGCCGGACTGGTAGACGAACTGATAGGACTGTCTGCCTATATGGATCTTGCTGCGCTGAATCGATTGATGCGGGAAGGGGCAACCATTTCCGGAGCCTTTCTCGCTGTTGATGAACATCAGTTGGATGCGCTTTATGCGCTACTCAAACAAACACCAGCCGTTGCCAGTGTTTCCCTCCGAAAAGCGATGATCCAGCAATTTCAGCAAACGATCGCCCAGAGTCAGGGAGTGATTACCACCATTCAGGTTGTGTTTGCCTGCATTATTGCGTTTGGGGTTGTCTACAATGCCGCTCGCATTGCTCTCTCTGAGCGTGGTCGTGAGTTAGCGACTTTGAGGATCATTGGCTTTAGCAAAGCTCAGGTTGCGGTCATTCTGTTGGGAGAGCAGGCCGTTCTGCTCATTGCCGCCATTCCGTTAGGGTTGGTTTTAGGCTACGGGATCTCAGCTCTGATGTCGTTGCTCTACAACACGGAACTCTATCGCTTTCCATTGGTGATTACCCGTGCCAGCTATGCCTTTGCGGTCGTGATCATTCTGATTGCAGGGCTGATATCGGGTTGGATTGTGCGGCGACAGTGCGATCGCCTCGATTTAGTTGCGGTCTTAAAGACGCGAGAGTAATGACTCTTCACAGGTTTCTCATCGTTTTTGGATAGACTGAGAGGAGAGCACCAGGAGGTCATTCCGGTGAAGCTATCCCCTTTGCCTGACCAATCTAAATCCCGCTTCTCGCCATCAGAGCCGAATGATCAACGACCGCTACGACGTTCATTATTCAAGCGAATCGGGTATGTGGCTTTGGCGATCGCCGCTGGCTTACTGCTCGTCTGGGCTTTTCGTCCCGCTCCCATTCGAGTCGATGTTAGCACTGTTCAACGGGGCGATTTGCAAGTGACGGTCGATGCAGAAGGCAAAACGCGAGTGCGCGATCGCTTTACGATTTCAGCCCCCGTTGATGGTCATTTAGCGCGTATTCAACTGGAAGAGGGCGATTCAGTGCAAGTGGGAACCCTCGTTGCGCGAATTGACCCCGTGCCGTTAACGGCTGATGTGAAAGCGGCTTTGGGGCAGTTGGCAGAATGGAAAGCGCAACGGGCCGGAGTTGCCACCCAGCGTCCTAAACCGGAAACCCTGGCGCAAGCAAATACTCGTATTCAAAAAGCCAGAGCTGACCAGCACCAGGCGGAAGCCAGAGTGTCTGCGGCACAAGCAGCATTAGACCAGGCAAACCGCGATCGCCAACGGGCGCAGCAACTCCAATCATCAGGAGCGATTTCTCGCCAAGATCGAGAGTCAGCAGAACTAACCGCAATTACCCGAGCGAGAGAACTGGATGCAGCCAGCTTGAACGCAAAGGCAGCAGCGGCGGAAGTAGAAGTGGCTCAAGCTACTCTTGCAGTTCTCCAGAAGGAACAGACCGATCCAGATTATTTGCTCAGGGTCTATGATGCCCGCATTGCCAGCACAGAGGCAGAACTGGCTAAACTGCGGGATGAAGCCAACCGCACGGATATTCGATCGCCTGCCCAAGGACGAGTGCTGCGGATTGTGCAAAAGAGTGCTCAGTACGTCACCGACGGCGCACCCCTATTGGAACTGGGTGATGTGTCGAATTTGGAACTGGTAATTGATGTGCTTTCTGCCGATGCAGAACAGATTAAACCCGGTAATCCTATTTTGATTGAACGGTTAAATGCTCCACCCATTCACGCAAAAGTTCGGCTTGTGGAACCCGCAGCATTTACGAAAGTCTCTGCGTTGGGAGTTGAAGAACAACGGGTGAACGTGATTGGAGACTTTGTTGATCTGCCTGCGATGTATGGAGATGCGTATCGGGTGGAAACAAAAATTGTGACCTGGGCAGGGAAAGATGTTTTGAAAGTTCCACTCAGTGCATTATTCCGTTGTCATGAGAACTGGTGTGTTTTTACGGTCAACAGCGATCGGGCACAACAGCGAACAGTGAATATGAACCATCGCAATGATCTTGAAGCAGAAATTCAAACAGGACTCACGGTCGGTGAAGTGATTATTCTCCATCCCACTGAGCAAATGAGTGAGGGCAAACGGGTGACGGTATCCAATCAAACGCTTTCAGCTACCCCTTAGCCAATGGAAATCGAGTTGGATGGACTTTAGCATTCCAGACTATTGCGCATGATTATCCAAGAGATTGGCTACGATCGCAGCTGCTAGGAGTGCAAAATCAAAGTTGTTAATACCTGGCAAAACTATACGTTGCTTTGGTTTCCCATCAGAGGCGGAAAGCCGTATTTATTGCAAACCGCCTGCAAAACGACAGGAGCTAACCTAATATACCGAGGCCGAGGTTCTTGCTCTGACATCTGCCTGTGCAGTTATTGATTGGGCAAACGAGCAAAGTCAATAGGTTCGTTTTTTTCACTCCAGCCCACAGTTGAGTTGCTGTTGATCGCGTTAAACTTCGACAACAATCTCTGTACAACGCCTCCAGCAATTTGTTGTGCGTCATCGCCATGATCTTTGCAGACAGCACCTGCTACTCGACACCCAGCGGCAACCGGATGCAAAACTCAGTGCCCTGACCGATTTCAGATTGAACTTCCAGGCTGCCTCCATGTGTTTCGACGACAATTTGACGGGCGATCGCCAATCCCAATCCGGTTCCTTTACCAACCTCTTTAGTGGTGAACAAATGATCAAAAATCTTGTCTTTGATCGCCTCACTCATGCCATTCCCGTTGTCGCTGATCCGAATTTCGATCGCATTGGATGGCGTCAGTGCTGTTTGAATGGTGATGGTCTGGGGCTTGGTCTGCAATTGAGCGAATGTCGTTTGTTGTGCCGCTTCATCAAAGACATCGATCGCATTCGCAATGATATTCATAAATACCTGATTGAGTTGACCCGGAAAACACTGGAGTGCAGGAATATTGCCATAATTCGTGACGACTTCAATTGCAGGGCGATTGTCACTTGCTTTCAATCTGTGTTTGAGAATCAGAATCGTGCTATCGATACCCTCATGAAGGTTGAACAAGACTTTGTAATCTTTATCAGCTCTAGAAAAGGTTCTTAAACTGGTACTGATGCTGTGGATGCGATCGACTCCCAGTTTCATTGAGGCAATCAACTTTAGCAGGTCTTCCTGGATATACTCCAAATCAATCACTGCAATCTCCCCCTGAATCGCGGCAGAGGGATTGGGATATTCCTGCTGATATAACTCGATCAACCCAAAGATGTCTTTGATGTAATCGATGGCCGGTTGCAAGTTGCCTGCAATAAAGCCAACTGGATTGTTAATTTCGTGTGCCACTCCTGCCACTAGATTGCCCAGTGCCGACATCTTTTCGCTCTGCACAAGCTGTAATTGAGCGCTTTGCAAGTGATTGAGTGCGTCTTCTAGCTGTTGAGCATATTGTTGCGATCGCTCATACAATCGAGCATTTTCTAACGAGATGGCGGCTTGAGCGCACAGCAGGTTGAGCAACTCGACGCGATCGGCAGTGAATGCGCCGATGACTGAGCTGTTCTCCAAATACAAAATACCCATCAACTTGCCTTGATGCAAAATTGGGCTACACAAAATACTTCGGGGCTGATGATAAGCAATATACGAATCCTTGGCTAGAGTAGGATCGGCACTGGCATCGACCAGCACCACCGTTTGTTGGTCATGCTTGACTTTATAAATCAGCTTCAGGGGAATATCCTGGCTCTCTTCAATCGGGAGGCGCTGCAAGACTACTGGCTCTGCTCCCGCCATCATTGAGCCTTTGATCAACAGGCGATCGTCTCGTAGCATCATCAGAACGCATTTATTAGCGCCTGCCCCTTCAATAACGATAGAAAGCAGCGATGCTAGGAGCCGCTCAAATTCAATTTCGCTGGAGAGAGTTTGAGAGGCTTTGAGAATCGCCGCCAGATCTAGCGCATCGGAAACGCTGGCAGAGGAACTGCTGGACGTGACGCTGCTAGAGGCAAAGACCGTTTCGTTGACAGAGAGCGGTGTGCAAGTTTGCCGGAGAATGGGTGCTAGTATTTGCGGGTAGCGGGTTTCCAGGTCAGCAACTTTAGCTTTGGCTCCCCAGCGGGCATAGCCGTAGTAAGCTTCGATCAGATAGTCCTGAGCAATGCGTTCTTTACCCCAATTGAGATAGAACTGAGCGGCAAGTTCGTTGGCGAGGGCGGCTTCGTGGATATATTCGTTCGTATTGGCTGCAGCGATCGCGCGATCGTAACCCTCGATCGCCTCTGGGCGATTGCCAGTGAGGCGCGCCATTTCGGCCAAAAGCAACAAATACCGATGCAGAAAGTTCTCTGGGCAATGATCAGCCCATTTTTTTAGCGTCTGCTGATGCTGTTGCAAAATCTTCCAATATTGATTTTTCTCCGCTGAGTTAGCCGTAGGATAGAGGGCTGCCAAGCTCAGCGGGTAGTAGAAATAGTATTGAATAATTGGGAAAAACCCCGCATTAGACGGCAGTGTTGGTTCTGCCTCCTTGGCTGCTGCGATCGCATCCTCATACCGCCCATACAAGTACGAGAGTTGTAGTTTGAGGAAGCAATACCAGTTAATGCCATGCTCAAAATTCTTCTTCTGTCGCCAGATCTCAATGTGGGGAATGACGTGCTCATCCCAGTCATCGGGATTGCGATCGTCCAGCAACTCGGTGGTCTGAGCGGGGTCTTGCAGGTTTAAAAGGAACTGTCGCTGCAAGGTGAATGCATACAGCATATTGACATCATTCACCTGCTGCACGTAATTCAGATACTTCTCTGTCTCAGCGTACACGTCAGACAAGTGATCGCCCTTCACCAACATAGCCCAGATGAGAAACGAAACCGCCCAGACCCCAAACACGACATCTCCACCCTCCTGGCTGGTCTGATAAGATTGCTGGGATACGGGTAAGTTCGTTTTCAAATGTTGACTGTAGGGATTGATCGTATGGGCAAAGATGTTGTTGGTCTTATAGATGAATTTGGTGCTGTTGAAATGGCGATCGAGCTTCCGGGCTAACGTACCAAACTCATAGGCTGTTTGATAGTCTCCTTGATTGGCCAGACTCATGCCATAAAGGCAGTAAGCAAACCCAGAGCCATCCGTATTGCCATAGGTCAACGAGGTGTTAACCATTAGCAGCATACTGAGATAGGAAAGATGCTGATGTCCGCCCATATAGGTGGCTGCCCATAGGTCTGCTAAAAGACTCATGCAAACCTTTTTAATCGGATCGGTCATCTCAGGTCGATCAAACAAATCCGCAGGACGAGTTGCTTCAAGTTTCGTGTGTATTTCTTTTAGTTCAAGATTGATTGCCGCTTGCTGTGCTTCAACGGTGAGCGGTAGAGGCATCCCCATAATGCTCAAGCCTTGCAGTCCCGCTTCAAAACCAGCCTGGATATTTTCGCCCTGGGTCATTTTCAGATACATCTGGATGGCGTAAATATCGGCTTTGTCGAACTTATCTTGAGCCTGATTCAATGCGAAATCAAACAGATGTTCTGCGGCACTGAGATTACCCGTCAGATATTCGCACTCTGCCTGTTCTCGATAAAGTCCAAAGGTGAGTTTATAGTGAGTTTCCCAGCTATTTTTGGGCAACAACTGAATGCCTAATGCAAAGTACTCAGCAGCGGCTTTATAAGCCGTAGAAACTTTTGCTTTTCTCCCAGCAACCAGATTGAGTTGGGCGATTTCAGTTTTTTCTGATTGCTCGGTGAGGATTTCAATTCCCTGATTTAATTGCCCAACAATATCAAAAATGCTCGTTTCGATGGCTTCAGACGCAGTGTTTTGCAGCAGTAATTGGCCAATTTTAAGATGGGCTGCTTTTTTCTGGGATGCGGGGATGAGGGAGTAGGCAGCCTGTTGGACGCGATCGTGCAAAAACCGATAGGTTAGATTCACGGTTTCCTTCACCTCAGACTGCTCTGCCCCTTGAAAGAACTTGTAAATCTGGCTTGTCGGTACAATCAAGCCTTCCTGCAAGGCTTTCCATAGTGCTGTTGCGGCATCGGTTGAGGATTGCTCCGAGACGATCGCCAGGGTTTCCAGATCGAACTGTGCTCCGATACAGGCAGCTAACTTCAACATCCACTGGGTTTCAGCAGGCAATTTCTGGAGTTGAAGCGCCATAAACTCGACGACATCATCAGTGAGGGCGAGCGATCGCACCGCGACTATATCGCACTGCCAGTGCCCAGCTTGAAGATCGTAGGCAATGTAACCCTCCTGATGGAGTGCTTTCAGAAACTGGGTGGTGAAGAAGGGATTGCCCTGCGTCTTTTGATACACCAGTTCACTCAAAGGCAGTGCTGCTGCGATCGCGCAACTGAGCGTGTCGGCAATTAAATGATTGATGTGAGCCTGACTTAAGGGCGTGAGCGTCAACGTACTGAGGACTGCCTGAGCTTGTTGCATTTCCTCCAGCGTCAGCATCAGCGGATGGGCCGGAAAAACCTCGTTATCCCGATAAGCCCCAATGATGAACAGATAGCCCGCTTCTGGTTGACTCATCAACACCTGCATCAAATTAAGTGAGGCAGAATCCGCCCACTGCAAATCGTCGAGAAACATCACTAATGGATGCTCGGGAGCCGTAAAGACCTGGACAAACTTCTGAAATAGCAAGTTGAAGCGGTTTTGAGCCGCGCTGCCGGAGAGTTCGGGGACAGGTGGCTGCTTGCCGATAATGTGCTCCAATTCCGGAATTACCTCAATCAAAGCCTGCCCATTCTCACCTACCGCCGCCAGGATTTTGTCTTGCCACTGCGCCAACTGCTCATCTGTTTCACTCAGCAATTGCCCCATCAGGTCGCGAAACGCCTGCACAAACGCAGAAAAGGGGATGTTGCGCTGAAACTGGTCATACTTACCTTTGATGAAGTAGCCATTCCAGCGGACGATCGGCTTATGCACTTCATTGACGACGGCAGTTTTGCCAATCCCGGAAAAGCCTGCTACCAGCAACAGTTCAGAAGCACCGTTGGCCACTCGTCCAAACGCCTCTAGCAGGGTTTGCACCTCGGCCTCCCGACCATAGAGCTTTTCGGGGATGAGGAAGCGATCGCACACATCGCGCTGCCCCAACTTAAACCAGGCGTGTTTGCCTGTTGCTTGCCACTCTTGCTGACACTTCATCAGGTCATGCTTGAGTCCTAAGGCACTCTGATAGCGGTCTTCGGCATTTTTCGCCATCAGTTTGCGGATGATTTCGCCCAGCATTAACGGTAGGTCTGGATTGACATCGCACACGGAAGGCGGTTGTTTTGCCAGATGACAATGCACCAATTCCATCGGGTCAGCAGACTGGAAGGGGAGTTGTCCCGTCAGCAGTTCAAACAGCGTGACGCCCAGGGAGTAGAAATCGCTGCGATAGTCGATACCCCGGTTCATGCGTCCGGTCTGCTCTGGCGATAGATAAGCCAGGGTGCCCTCCAGTCCATTAGGATTCTGAATCTCCTGGGTTTCTCTCGGCAACAGTGAGGCAATACTAAAGTCAATCAGTTTGACCTGTTGCGTCTCAGGATGAATCAGAATATTGGCCGGTTTGAGATCTTTGTGCACCACGCGATGCTGACCCAGATTGTGGAGAATATCGGCAAGTTGTAGGGCGATCGTCAACACGTCTGCTACGTCTAACGCCTGCCGCATGTATTGACCCAACGCCACCCCACCCCAATCCTCCATCACCAAGGCATAGCCACCCCCGACAGTTTCCAGGGCCAAAGGCTGAACAATCCCTGGAAGGTTGAGGTTTTTGGCAATCGTGTACTGATTACGAAATTGAACTAATTCATTGAAGGTTGGATAGTCGCGCCGTAGCATTTTAAGTACGACTGGATGCTGCAAGTTCGGTTGCACGGCTCGATATACTGCCGTTCGAGACCCAGAATACAGTTGTTCGACAATGGTGTAACCAGCAATCTCAGGGGTACGAAAAGAGCTGTTTGCCGCAGGTTTCATAGGCAGGGGTGGGTGATAGAAACCCAATTAAATTTTACTAACTCTAAAATTCCCTAAAAAATTGGCGATCGCACAATGAATTTTCTGCAAGCTAAGAATGGACTAAGCCGAATAACCAGGTAATGAATTGGCTTAACTGGAGAAGGGTGAATGATCTCAGTCGAGAGCAGAACACGAAGTATGAGACCGATTCCGGCTCTATTGAGAGCATTACAGCACCCAGATAATGAGATGCGGAGGTTCGCCGTATCTGACCTCTGCGAGCAGCAACGATGGCGGCCTAAGTTAGCAGAAAAGATTCTCCGACCGGGGGCTTTAGTGATTACCTCAGAGTTTAGTATCCGGCCAACTTACCGTGTTGCTTGACCCGCCGTTCAGCCCAATGGAAAGCCAATAATCCTAGCCCAAAGTAGACCAATCCATTGACGAGAGCGATCGCAAATTGGGTGAGATCTAATGTGTGCCCCCGTGCCATGATCTCGCGTAATAGTCCAGCACCAGGTGACATGGGCAAAAACCAGCCCACAAATTGATACTGACCTGCCCAACTTTCGATGGGAACTAACAGCACAAAAAATAGCATGAATTGGAAAATACCCAACAATTGTTGAACTTGTTTGATGAGTAATGCCAGGGCACCAATTCCCAGGGCAAATCCATAGGCTCCCAGCAATACCGTCCCCAATGGCAACAGCAATATTGGGGAAAATGAGAGCCGAGTACCCGTGAGCCACATAATCAAAACCAGCGTACTAACGGTGAGCGCAAGCTGAGTCGTGAGGCTAGCAATGGCGCGTAGCAGAAATACCCACATGGCACTGAAAGGCGACAGAAAAATTTGCTCTAGCGTTCCGGTCTGGGCTTCTCGCTGTAGCCCTTGGGCAATATCACCAATTACAAATAGTGTCAGCGACCACAGAACATAACTGACAATGACCGCATCTAAGCGATCGCCAAATTGCATTCCGGCACCGCCTACATATTTGAAGCTGAGAAATAGCCCGTAGAAGATAATCGTAATTCCCAGTACGCCACTGATTGCCTCAGTTGGGTAGCGTTTAAACAAGAGCCAATTACGTTTGAGTTCTGCCCAAAAGAGTCTAAGCATGGCGATTTTCCTGCACTAGTTTTAAAAATACATCGGTCAAATTTGCCTGATCTTTTTCGACATGCATCAACGGTAGGGGACACAGAATTTCCAAGACCTCATAGAGCTTAGCTGGATCAACAGTGTAAACCGTGCGATCGCCCACCAACTTCACCCCCAATCTTCTTAGTTTGCGAATACGGTTTAGGTCGATCGCACCTTCCGTTTCAATCAAATACGCACTTCCCGAAAACTGCCGAATCAAATCCTCTGTTGCCTCTTCTGCGACAATTTTGCCCCGATTGATAATCGCGACCCGATCCGACAATTCTTCTGCCACTTCCAACTGATGCGTTGTTAGCAAAATGCCGCACCCTTCAGCCGCAATTTCCCGCACCAACCGTTTCACATCCTCCGTCGCTTCCACATCCAGCCCCAGTGTGGGTTCATCCAGCAACAGCACTTGGGGGGCGTGCATGAGGGCAACTGCAATCGCCAGCTTTTGTTGCATCCCCCGCGACAGAGCCTGTACCGCCGTGCGCCGCTTGTGCATGAGGCTAAACCGTTCCAGGAGTTCTCGCCCGCGCCGGCGAGCCGTGCGTGTGTCCAGTCCGCGCAGCACCCCAAAATATTCCAGGTTTTCTTCTACGGTCATCTGCCAGTACACATTCCGGCTCCCTTCTAGAACCGCACCCAGAGATCGCCGTGCCCGTGGGTCTTGGTGCGGGTCACGCTCGGCAATACGCACCCAGCCATCATCCGGTCGAATTAGTCCAGCGATCATTTTGATCGTGGTCGTTTTTCCGGCACCATTTGCTCCCAAAAATGCCAGGACTTCTCCGGCGGCAATGGTTAAAGAAACCGCTTGTACTGCCGCGATCGACTGCCCTTTTTCCAGGTAAGACTTCTTCAGTTTGTGGGCTTCAAGGATAAACATAGTGAACTCAGGGATAGTGTTGCCAACTATTTTCCAGCACAAAAATTTGGAATCATCGTCATTGTCCTAAACAGTCTTCAGCTATTGACAAAGACTTTCTTTATTCAGTTTGATCGGGAGTCAAAGGTGACCCGATTTTTCGAGTCCCTGAATGATAGCAACCGCATTAGCAACTCCATCCTCAGAACGAATTTTTTCACCTAAATGTGCGGCGTGTTGTTGCAGGGCGCGATCGCTCACCGCTGTTTGAATCGCTTGGGCTAATCGCTCTGCCGTAAGCTGTTTGCGGGGAATCGGTGCGGTTCCCACACCCAGGTCTGCCACCCGCTGCCCCCAATAGCCCTGATCGCCAAAAAACGGAATAATGATCGTGGGCACCCCGGCCCGGAGTCCTGCCGCAGTCGTGCCTGCCCCCCCATGATGCACTACTGCCGCAACTCTTGGAAACAGCCACGCATGGGGAACAGATTTGATCAAAAACGCATGATCTGGCATCTTTTCTCGCTGCATTCCACTCCAACCCGCCAGTAGAATCGCGCGTTGCCCCGTTTGTTCCAAAGCTTGTAAAACCAGATCAGCGGTTTCTTCGGGATCGCGATTGCCCATGCTGCCAAACCCGATGTAAACCGGAGGGGCACCGGCCTCCAAAAAATTCACCAACTCTGGCGGGGGAGTCCAATCGGGGGCAGCATCCAGAAACCAATAACCTGTGACCTCGGTATTCTGCCAATCGGATGGTTTAGCAATCACCGCAGGACTGAATCCATAGAGGGTTGGTAAGCGATGTAAATAGGGAGACTGATGAGGCCCAAACACAGGCGATGGGGGTAAGTTAAGCACCTGCTTCCGGGCGGCGGCATCACCAGACCGAGAACCTTGCCAGATGATTTGCCTCAGGGCTTGATGTGATAACCAATTGATGGTGCCACCCCAACGGTTGAGGGACTGGGGAAACAATACGCCCGGAAATGTCCGGGTGGGCGTAAAGGGAAACACGAAGGCTGGCAGCAGGGGAATCCCTAACTTCTCCGCAAAGGCCAACGCCAGATACAGCCCGCCCACACCCGCGATTAACAAATCCATGCCGCGACAGGCTTCTACCCCTGCCTGTGCCCATTGAATGGCGACCCGTTCGGTTTCTTTTGCTGTCTTGAGGGTCATGGTCACAAAGTTTCCCTTTTCGGCAAGCTCCCGCATTTCTGGCGTTTCAATCAGTTCTTGTACGTTGCCCTGCATGGGGCAGAACTCTAGCCCGTGCGCGGTGACTAATCCTTCAAAGTTTTCATGGGTCAAAAGCCGAACCGGATAGCCCGCAGCCTTCAACCCCTGTCCCAATGCAATGTAGGGCTGCACATCGCCCTGACTACCCAACGCAACGATCGCAATCCGCATCCTGGGGACTCCTAATTCTTCAAAGTTGGGAATTTCTGATGGTGACGTTACTGTCATTTTGACGATAACGTCATTTTGACTGTAGTGTCAACAGCAGGGTATGCTGGGGGCGGTATCGTTCACTATCAGCGTCATGAAGTCCTCTCGCCGAGCCTCTATAGGCATGGAAAAACGGGAACGGACGCGATCGCACTTGATCGAGTCTGCTTACCGAGTGTTTGCTCGCAAAGAAACGGATGCCGTCACCATTGACGACATCATTGCGGAAGCAGGCGTTGCCAGAGGAACGTTTTACAACTACTTCCAGACCCGTGAGGATGTGTTGAAAGCTGTTGCCGCATCCTTGAGTGATGTGATGAATCAAAAGATTTGGGCGCAATATGCCGCGATCGCAGACCCGGCGGAACGCATGGCGATCGGCTTGCGGCAGTTTCTCCATCAAGCGATGCGAGATGCCACCTGGGGCTGGGTGATTGTTCGCATTGGCTTAGTCGCAGCCCCGCTCAGCGAAACAATTGAACGGGGGTTGATGTCAGACTTGGAAGCAGGAATTCGGTTGGAACGGTTTCGTGTAGACAGTGTGCAAGCCTCAGTGGATCTGGTTTTAGGAACGTCACTGATGGCAATGCGAACCATTCTAGAAGGACATCACGAACCCAACCATCCAGAACAAATTACGAAATTAATTCTCAAATCGTTGGGAGTCAGTAACGATGATGCAGAGGCGATCGCCTTCAAAGCATTAGAACCGTTTCCAGAAGAAGAGTTGTAGATTTACTCGTGACTCGATAGTCGCTGTTGGTGTGACACGAAATTATTGTGAGTTCTACTGTTTGACCCTATGGTGTTTAACTTGTCGCGATCGCTTGAGCAATTGCTTTGATGGTATTGCGTAACCACTGATTTGCTTCATCTTGATCGCTCAACGTACTCCACAGCATGGACACCATCCACGGTGTTGTTTTGACTGGGAGTTCAAAAATGGTCAAATCGCAGACGGTTGCTAAGCGCAGGGCAATACGTCGGGGGAGCGCCGCCACTAAATCACTCGCGGCGATCGCAAATGGCAGAACCATCATATGCGGCGTTGTGAAGGCAACCCGACGCTCTAAGCCGAGTTCATTCAACGCGTTGTCAATGGCACCTGTCGTATCTCGACGGAGCGTGGTCAGGGCATGGGGAAACTGGGCAAAGGCTGCTAAACTCATCGTGCCGTGCTGGATCGCCGGATGTCCTCGTCGGGCAATGCCCACAAATCGTTCTTCAAAGATGGCTTCCCATTGGGTTTGCCGGGGGGGATTGGGAAACACACCCAAGGCTAGATCGATTTCCCCTTGTTCGAGCAAATCTCCAACCCTATCTTTCTCAAATTCCATCATCTGAACGTTGATTGAAGGAGCATTTTGCAGGCTGAACTTCAGGAACGGTGGCATCAACACAAAGCTGGTGTAGTCTGAACTGCCAATTGTAAACGTGCGATCGCTGACCGATGGTTCAAAGGTTTGGCTGGCCGTCACGGTCTGGCGAATCTGTTGCAATGCTGCCAAAATACCGGGGGCGATCGCCTGAGCTTTGAGTGTCGGCTGCATCTGTCGCCCCAAACGCACAAACAATTCATCGTCAAACAAAATCCGTAACCGACTGAGGGCTGCACTCATGGCGGGCTGACCAATCTGAAGTTGCTCAGCCGCTTTGCTAACACTGCGCTGCGCTAGCAGGGCTTCAAAGGCAACCAACAGGTTCAAGTCGATCGCTGCTAAATTTATCGATTTCATTGATGCTAAATATCTAAAATATTGACTTGTTGAATAGTTTAGGGGTCGTTACTGTAGCAGTACAGTCCGTTTATTCAGGAACGTTGCATGAGCATGACGCAGAAAATTGCTGTAATCACAGGTAGCCACAAAGGGTTGGGGTATGCGATCGCTCACAAGTTAGCACAACAAGAAAATATCCGAGTGGTACTGACCAGTCGCAAAGAGCAAGATGGTCTGGCAGCGCAACAGCGGCTATCGCAAGAGCATCTTCAAGTGGATTTTCATCCGCTAGATGTCACCAGTGATGCCAGTGTGCAGCAGTTTGTCACTTGGGTGCAGCAGACCTATGGCAGAGTCGATATTCTGGTTAATAATGCAGGGGTTAACCCGACCATGCAACCCGAAGAGTCCAGTCTACTCACCGTTCAACTGGAAACAATGTTGGCAACGTTGACCACCAATGTGTTAGCCGTCGCTCGCATCACTCAGGCGCTCATGCCGCTGATGCAATCACAAAACTATGGGCGGATTGTCAACGTGTCTACAGAAATGGCTTCTCTTAGCTCGATGGGTAGTGATTACTATCCGCTGGCTCCGTCCTATCGCCTTTCTAAAGTTGCGCTGAATGGACTAACAGCACTCTGGGCCAAGGAACTCCAGGACACCAATATTTTGGTCAATGCGTACTCTCCGGGCTGGATGCAAACGGATATGGGTGGCGCTAATGCCCCGTTCACCGCCGATGAGGGAGCGGAAACCGCCGTCTATCTGGCAACGCTGCCGGACGGTGGGGCGCAGGGCAAGTTTTTTGCCGAAATGCGGAAGGCTGGGGGTGCAGTGGCACTTGCCTGGTAGGTTATCAAATTGAAACTCATGTCATGCGGTTACATGAGGGGAAGATTGTGGAGAACGTGGTCAGTGCGACCAATCTGGATTGAAATGTTAATGGCTCTTGTGTTAACACCGCTTATTCTCAAGTAAAGCGGTTATGTTTCTTTCATCAAGTCTGAACTTTCGCTCACTCATCTACTCTTGTGAAGAGAGTCGGAGAATGACATGGAAATCGAATTGGAGGTTGCGGAGACGTTAAAGCAAATCGCATTGGATGAGGAGGTCAAAGCTTACGTTCTTCAGCATCCATCGCGTTCTTAACCTTTGCTTCAAGCTGCTTTAAGAATGCGATCGCAGAAATCAACAAATCGGCTGTCAATCCTGCTGCGATGTTATTGGCGAATGCTTGTTGTAGAAACAATTGGGGAGAACGTTATGCAGAGGAATCTTGCAAGCGCCAAAACCAGGGTTCAATTGAGCCAGCAATGGTCAGAATCAGATACAAAGCTACCATCGGCACTCCCTACAACATTACCCTATAAGAACTGAGGATTGAGTGTTTGTTTCCAGCCAATGCAAGGACAGAACATCACTGGAACCAACTCTTGACATCATAGAATCCTCAAGCCTGTTGAAAATGGACGCTTGGCCTGGTCTTACTCTAGAATGGACACAACTTGAGTTGTAGACCACAACGATGCAATCTGAACAGCACAAACCCAATCTTCAAACCTGGCGGAGTAGAGCAACTCAATTTTTATTGGGTTCACTCCTGGGATCTTTCTTGATTCTGGTGCCTCTTTCCTATTTCATGTATTTCACACCGGAAGCAGTTCATCCCATTCATTATATTGTTTCGGCTATAGTTGTTTTGCTGTGTGGGATATTCTCCGCAGCAGTTGGAAATCGGTTTTTGCAAATTCTGGCGAAACTGCTCGAATCGATGCCCACCAGTTAAAAGGATTGCAGCCCTAAACTCTCAAACCTGTTTGATGTCTGTCAGCCTGCGCTTCTAACGTTGAGGCGATCGCTCCTTCTACAAAGGAGACAATAATCTCAAATCGAGTGTTTTAATCCTACTGTCTAGAACCTGGACTTTTGGCAATCATGGGTTCAGACCCTTCATACTGCTTACAGTGACGTGCAGCTAATCGTACATATTCTGGATCCGTGTTTGCCAATTGCCTCTGCTCATAAAAAATCTTGGCAGATTGAGCTTTGATCGGATCTTCTTCACGGGGTAAAACCGTTCCGGAGTCTGCTGCATACTTGCGTCCTGACTCGGTGATCCTTCTCGGCCAGGGCTTGATAGTAATGTTGCGTTTAGGCTTCTATCGCAATAGGATAAGGTTGTAGCGATTCTCCAGTTCATCAAGTTATTTCTCTAGCTTACTGATACAACTGGAAGTATTACACCTTATTTAATCCATGATTCTTAGCTCATAAACCTTGGTGTTCTCCAAAAGTTAAATAGCCATATAAGTGCAGTACTATACTTTAGTTTTTATGGGAATGCCATTCTGCGCTTTTAACTATTCCTATTTATTACTATCCTACCTAAGACGTATCCTCACAATTTCCTTACAACTATCTGGTAAATCACTTAAAAGTAAGAAAATACTTTTTACCTCTATTTAGCTAAGCTACAAATTACTTCAACCAATACTACTTTTCTCCACTTTTCTTTAATATGTAGTGAATGCTTTAAATGCCTTGCTACACATTGAAAAATGTGGAGAATTTTGTTGCTAAATAAAGTCTGTATCATTGGATGCCATAAATCTAACATAAGACCATTGAAGGCTTGATTAAATATTGTAAAACTTGTAGTTTTTGGCATTCTCACATGAATAATTAAATGTTTTGATTAGAAATAGTGTATGAATTGTTGGTTGTCAGAGTTCTAAAGGCCAGCTTGATAAGGTAAATTAGCTATATTTTTAATTTAGAAAAGTTATTTTAAGTAGTATTTGTTTAGATGGTATTAATTCGATACAGAGTGTTTAGCAAGGAAGTGGGTTATGGAATCTATGGGATCTTCTATCGATTCCTCAAAGGGTTTCGAGTATTATTGGTTAATCCTAAAACGACGTTGGTTTCCTGCTTCCAGTTCTTTTATTGTTATTTTTACTCTCCTTTTTGTATCTACATTCTTTAAGAAGCCAACATATGTGGCAGAAGGAATTCTTAAATTTCAAAGAACTAGCCCAACCTCTTCTCTAACGGGTGTGGGAAGAGAAACTAGTAATCTAGAACCTCTAGTTGAGAGAGGAAATCCCTTGGCAACGGAGGCGGAAGTGATTCGTTCTACTCCTATTATTCAAGAGGCTCTAAGAAGGCTTGATCTAAAGACTGAGGAGGGGAAAAATATCAGTCAAAAAGACTTTTTACTAAAGCTTAAGGTCAGTGAGATTCGGGGAACTGATCTCTTAAAAGTTTCCTGTAGCGATACGAACCCTAAAAAAGCTGCAGCGATCGTGAATGTTCTAATGGATGTTTACCTTAAAAATAATATTGTTTCTCATCGCTCTCAAGTTGTTGCTGCTCGTAACTTCATCATAAAGGAACTACCTAAGGCTGGAGCCGCTGTTAGTCAAGCAGAAGAGGCTTTACGTCAATTCAAAGAAAAGCATGAGGTTATTTCTCTTAGAGAAGAATCGACTGCGGCTGTTGCAGTCTTAACAGATCTACAACGACAAATAGTAGCAGCCCAATCTCAACTCGTTGATGTAGATGCAGGGGTAAAAGTGTTACAGGATAAGCTGAGTGTTAATCCTAGTAAAGCACCAACGATTGTTGCACTAAGTCAATCTCCGGGAGTTCAGGATGCACTTAAAAATCTTCAAGAGGCAGAGTCTCAGTTGGCAATAAGCCGCAGTCGATTGACGGATGAAAACCCAAAGATTGTAGCTTTAAAGACAAGAGTTAACTTGCTAGAACAATTGCTGGATGTGAGAACTAAAGAGATGCTGGGCGATCGCGAAACAGCACCCCGTGGCGATCTTCAGGCAGGCCCACTTCAGCAAGATCTGACAAGAGAGATTGTTATGATGGAAGGACGACGACAGGGCTTATCTCGCCAACTTGCAGCTTTGTCTCAAATGCAAATTGCCTATCGGCAAAGAGCCAGTGCTTTACCTAGCTTAGAGAAAGAACAACGTGAGTTGGAACGCCGTCTGGAAGCGACCCAAGCCACCTACTCACAATTGCTGCAAAGAATTGGCGAGATTCAAGTTGTAGAAAATCAAAATGTTGGTAATGCCCAAATTATTGCTGCGGCTCAAGAGCCAGATACACCCAAATCTTCCAAAAGAGGATCCATTATTGTAGCGCTGTTAATGGGTATACTTACAGCTGGAGCTACTGTTTTCCTATTAGAAAAACGAGATAAATCGATTAAAACAATTGAACAAGCTAGAGATTTATTTAACTTTACTTTACTTGGGGTTATTCCCTTTTATGATAAGTCTAAGAAAAATACTAATGATCTGTTTGAGTTAGAATCTTTTCTTATTACTGAATCATTTAGAGAGGTGTCTTTCTCCCCAAGCAGTGCAGCATACCGAATGTTGCATGCTAATCTTAAGTTTTTGAGTTCTGACAAACCGCTTAAGACAATTGTTATCAGCAGCTCTGTACCTCAGGAGGGAAAATCGACAATTTCTGCAAATCTAGTGGCTGTAATGGCTCAGTTGGGACAGCGGGTTTTGTTAATTGATGCAGATTTACACTGTCCCATTCAGCATCAAATCTGGAATTTACCCAATGATATTGGTTTAAGCAATACATTAGCTGAACAGCTTGAACCCTGTCAGGCTATTAAAACAGTCAGTCCAAACTTGGATGTATTGAGTTCAGGAATTGTTCCTCCTAATGCGATCGCGTTGTTAGATTCTCAACGGATGGCAAAATTGCTTGAAATATTCTCAAGTAATTATGACTATGTCATTATTGATACTCCTCCGTTAACTCTTGAAACAGATGCTCTGATTCTAGGTAAGATGTCGGATGGAATTGTAATGGTCACTCGCCCAGAATGGGTAGATGTAGGCAGCGTCATGTTAGCAAAGGGGGCTTTGACCCAATCAAATCAAACCATTCTTGGGTTAGTTGTGAATGGAGTAGTGGCTGCCAACGATCCTTATAGTAGGTATTACTTTATTAATCAGCGCTATGTTCAAGGGGGAACTTCCAATTTAGAAGTTCCAGCAGTTATTACTCAGAATCGATGGGATCGGAGTAGGAACTAAAAGCTTTTCTATTTAAAGATCCACTAATATCAATGAGTAAAATAGCGAAAACTTGCTCCAGTTTTCCCAGTTAAAATCCAAAATAGTGAACGTAAGAAGTCTCGTGCGACACGAAGTAAAGATTCCGGTTGTCTATTTTGTGATGAAATGGAGACTGGAGTAACAGTAATTCCTCGGCTACCAAATACAACTGCTGCAATAGTAAGCGATCGGCGCATATGATAATCAGAAGTAATTAGATAAATATGCTGAATATTTTGAGATAAAAAATGCTCAACAGTGCAGGTAAAATTTGTAACCGTATCGACTGCATCGGCGTCAAAGTGAACTTGTTCTAATGGAACACCAGCCTGACGAAAAACTGACCGATTGAAGAAGAGATGCTCTGGTTGCCCTGAAACCCAAATCGGTAAATTGGGATGGGACATAGAAAATTGGGCGGCAAAACGTATCCGGGCTGAGTCCCCTTCTAATACCAAAATTGCTTGCGGAGTAGGTGCTTGATTTCGGGCGATCGCTAATCGTATGGGAATAAAACTGGACAGAAGGAAGAGCCCAAGCCCAATGGCGATAATTTGAAATTTATATCGCTTTAGCCATTTCATCATTTAGCACTCAATTTTCAGCCTATCTAGAGCATGCCCTAGAATACATCTATTTATAAGGTAATCTCAAGTTGATAGATTAGGTTAGATATCGGGCAATTGTTTTAAGTTTCAACTAGACTAGTGCTGTGTCACAGCTTGATTTTAGGGTAGACAGAAGTGAGCTTATATCGGGCATCATCGATCTTCATTTGCCAATCAACACCCCGTTGAGTGCTGTTAATATCGCTTGCCCAAGCTGCCGTTGCCTGACGAAAAGTTTCAATGTCGCCAAAGCGTTCATCCGCGACACATTGACGAGTCAGCGAACTTAATTCATTCTCGGCAATGTTGAGCCAGCTTCCATGCTTAGAGGATGTCTGAGAAGTGAGGAACTACGCTAGCCGCTTGAGCATCAAGCGAATCATCGCCACATGAATGAAAGCTTCTGAGGTTTCTGGCAGGATCTCATAGTCTTTGGACAGGCGACGCGACCAATTGAGCCAACCCCAAGTGCGCTCAACCACCCAACGTTTGGGCAGCAAGCTGCTTGACTGACAAAACTAAGAAGCTGGGAAACGGCTGAGGACAGTAAATTCAC